>UEXM01002465.1_pt1 | contig 13087 bp, 28 predicted proteins | sample 1796661 | NCBI WGS metagenome assembly UEXM01 (sample SAMEA4772469, study PRJEB27181) | metagenome | reverse complement strand
AAAGGAGAACAACGATGAACTGTAGTAAATGTAATTCAGCAAATGTGACCCGTAACTCCAGCGTGGAAAACATCCTTTACAAAGGGACAGAGTTGCCCGTGGAGATGGATTATTCCATTTGTCTGGATTGTGAAAGAGAGTTCATCGCGAGCGAACAGATTCAAACCAACGACAAGCGAGTACGTTGGTCGCAAAAACAGAACTGAGGAGAACTATGATGAAGGATAAACAAGATTTCATAGACGCCATGGACTTGCGTCAGGACTTAAACGGTCACTGGTATGTTAATGGCACTGTCTATGGATGTGTCAAGGGCGATGTCGGGGGAAGTGTAGACGGCAGTGTCTGGGGCGATGTGGGCACCGTCGAGAGAGACGTGAAGCGCAATGTTTGTGGCCTTGTATATGGCGATGTCGAGGGCGGCGTCTGGTTGGGCAAACAAACACTTTGTCGAAGTCAAGGTCGAAGGTGGCGTATGGCTGGGCAAACAAAGATGAGAACAACATTGAGTGACTACGATAAAGGATGGACGGACGGCAGAGACCATTCAGAGAGTGAGTTTGAACACCACGGACGACTGTGCAACGTCATTGGCGGCGGTCGATGGGGTGCGCTGAAGCACCAGATCAAGGGGATTATCGACATCCTCCTCTATGGAGGAGAACTACGTTGGGAGAACTACGTTGACGCTAAAAGCAAAAACAAAACGAAATGAATTGCCATACTCCTACCGAAGAAAGGGTAGGTGTTTTGGTAGGTACATCATTGCGCCAAGGGCACACACCACCTACATGATGATGCGCAGAAAGCATGCACGAGGTCGGTTCTATGGTTCGAGGTTCAGAACAAGGCGAGAGATGGTGACACGACGCAAGATGTTTGACCTGTATTACTCAGCGTCTCACATTACACTCGCGAGCAGAAATGAAAAATAGTTTCCGCAATACGGTATTGCGGAACCCAACATTCCTAACTATAACATGTAATAACTAATAATGAAGGAGCAAGATATAGATGGCACTTAATAATCAGAAAAAGGAACCTGCTCCTCTTCCCCGATTCAGGGACATTGAGGTTTTATATCCTTCAGGAGAACGCCTTTGCTACCGAATGTATTCGGAGATGTACGAGCGAACGATGGAGGTATTCCTTGGAATGGTACAATCCCCTTCAAACAAATATAAGTTTGTGGTCGCATACCTGCTAAACTGGAGCGAAGACAATCAAAGTTGCTGGCCGGAGTCAGGAAAATCATATATAAACCTGGACCAGATTTGTAGCATAGATGTAATTGGCGTGGACTCCGACAGAACACAGTAATTGATTTAGGTGATATATTATGAGCGAAGACAATACTACTGGGAAAGATTCAGACTCATCCAACGTGGTTCCGCTGTTTGGAAACCCCAAGGCGGTGCCAGCACTCTCCGACCCCAGCTGGGGATCGACCGGTTTCGATGCAAACGCATTTACCATCGAAACCCCCAAGGGTGGAGGACTATCAGACATCCTTGATGCCATTGTGAATAGTTCGAGCAACAAGGACGATGATGGTTTTGACATGACACTCTCCACAAACAGGAGAATGTATTTTGGAGAAACCTCCCACAGCAGTCTGGACATCGAGGCATGTAAGATAGAGACAACGCTGTTTCTTATGGAAGACATGTCAACTTCCCTTCAGCTGAATACCCTTGTCACAAGGGACGATGCTCTTTGGGATGCGACCGTTGAACTGCAAAAATGTATCACCAAACTTCTGACCAGAAATAAAGAAATTCAAGATTCCAGCGAGGAAAACGATGAACAGTAGAGAAGCACTATACAACGTTGTCATGGCACTTGGACCAATCCCTGTCACAAAGCGAGATGATAACATCTCTTATGAACAAGCAAAGATCCGCGACAGCATAGAGGTTCTCAAAGAGTTCGTCGATGCATACGAACCATATGCGCGTGAATACGATTCAGATTTCAGGGAAGCATACAACCCAGAACACCATGTTCCGGACCACTGTAAGTGCAGGGGAGATGACTGCGGTAAACATAACAATGTGCCTCACGCAGATGGAATCGGTCAAAGGTCTGCGCACGGCATTGATATTGAATCTTTGGAAGCAAAGATCGTCACATGGCACCACGCAAGAAACCTGATCAATGGTTCCACGGACAAAGACCAGTTCTGTAAACTGCTACAGGAAGTTGGTGAACTCAGCGAAAGTATCTGCAAAGGCAAAGATGTTGCGGATGACATCGGTGACATAATTGTTGTGCTCATCAATATCGCCGAGCGAAATGAACTTGACATCACTGACTGCCTTATCGTGGCGTGGGAAGATATCAAATTTCGTAAAGGTCGAATGGTCGATGGCGTGTTTGTGAAGGAAACAGACCGGACATAAATTATGCAACCCTTGATGGCGCGATACCTGTGACGCGCCTGACACCTCTTCGGAGAGGGATTCTTCCTCTCCGACAATACCACCGTAAGTTGTTGATTCTATTCACCTTTCTCGAACTTGTCCTTGACCCTCATTTGCTCCATAATAGGTGTTCTGATTGAGGAGAACAACGATGAAAGATAAGCAAGCATTTATCGAGGCGATGGACCTACAGCAGGACGAAGACGGTAACTGGTTCATTGCTGGTGCTGTCTATGGCAATGTTGGTCAGATCTGGGGCAATGTCCATGACGACATCGAGGGTAATGTCCATGGAGTTGTCAACGGAGCCGTCAAGGGTGATGTCAGAGGTGATGTCGGAGGTGATGTCAGAGGCACCGTCGAAGGCGATGTCGGGTGGGTCGAAGGCGATGTCGAGCGTGTCGGAGGTGATGTCAATGGCGATGTCGGAGGCAATGTCTGGGGTGATGTCATAGGCGATGTCAATGGCGTTGTCATAGGCACAATCAACGGACGCAAGTGGGCGTTTGCAGAGGAGAACAACGATGAGTAAAACGAATGCCCGTGTAGGGGACTGGTTTCGCATCAACAGTGGCGTTGTTGAGAAGTGGACTCGTATCAAAACTCTGGGGTGGGATGGAGAAACGCTCCTCCTGAACGGTAGAAGGATCCATCCACTCGACCCGCTACAGATCGCAGACGTGAGTCTCGAAGAAGAGCAACTGGTTGGTATCGATTGGTGGGAAGAGTTTAACAACTGCCAGAGGATGGCACAGTCAAACAAGAAAGGTGGTTCTCTGACATGAGTGGTTGGTTGGTAGCATTGACCGGACTGATATATTTTTATATCTGCGCCGAACAGGGGTTCAAGGGTAACTTGCCCATGGCATTATGCTATGCAGGATATGCCTTTGCGAACATTGGTTTATTTCTAGCAGTTGATAAGTGAGGTTTGTATGAATGTTACGGAAGCAATACGGGATTCTGTTCTCGCATTACGAAGAAGCGAGGCAGGTATGCAGAACCATATGGAAAGAACAGATGCCGTCTTCAACGGTGCTATAGATGAGGCGATTAAGAAAATCGATGCCATCATCTACGAGCACGGAGAGAAACTGACCCAAGGAGGAAAGAACGTATGAGTTATAAATTTTTATTCTACAAAGATTACCTGCCAGAGAAAGGTCTGAGTCAAGTCGCACCAGACCATGAAATTGCATACGACAGTCTGCTGGATGCGGTCACCAAGGGTTCTCCCCTCATCGACAACATCGGTTATAAAAGCGGAGTGGTGGCAGAGACGTCACAGGATTCGGCAAACTCCGGCAAGGCAAAGTTGTATTACTTCTACAAGAAGAGCGTGGAGCGTTCGGTCGGTAGGGAGACAAATAATGAAAGTGTTGCGTGAAGTGACCGACTGGTCTGACTGCAAACACGGAGTCACCAACATGGACTATCTCGTCAACGGCGAGGGCAATCTGGTTGCAATACGAAAACCAGAATCCGTCGATTGGCAAAAGTTCCACAAACCGCTGGTCAATTTCTCCCGAAGCAGGAGAAAGTTCAAGACGCTGAAGGAAGAAATTCCCGAAGTGTTCGTGAAACCATTTACCCCAGATCCATGGGACAATACATCATACAATTCACTTGAAGGATTCATGTAATGAGCAAAGCAAAGAAGAAAGTTATCCCAGCACCAGTTGACGTTGTTGGTCGCAGGGTCTGTTGGAAACCAACACCCACATCAGACATTCTCTACGGGGAAGTCTTGAGCGTCTACCTCACGCATGCTCAGTGTCCTAAATACGAACACAACAGGATCTTAAAGAAAAGCATCAAGGTCATCATTCCGGATGGTCGGGTCTTCACCATGTCAGGCGAGCACGAACACCTGAAGAAGATCGGCATGGCGGCGATGGAAGAAAACTCAGAGGATTAGTATGCGCTGGATAGCATTAGTCACATCAATCTCGATAGCGGGAATTGCTGCGTGGTATAGCATTGTCGGACTTATGGCGATATTCGCCGGAGCAAGTCTGGCGATTGCGATAATGGGTGGTGTTCTTGAAGTGGGCAAGTTGGTGACTGCTGCTTGGTTGCATGCCAATTGGAAGGAGGCACCATGGTTGATGAAGTCATACCTCACACTTGCTGTTCTGGTGTTGATGGTCATAACTTCTCTGGGTATCTTTGGGTTTCTATCCAAGGCACATCTCGAACATTCAATATCATCGGGCGGCAATAATGAGTTACAAATCGAAAACCTTCAAAGAAAAATCCGAGTGGAGCAACGCTCTATTGAGGTTTCAGAAACAGTTCTCTCGCAATTGGACGCCACCGTCCAGACCCTTATCGACTACGACAGAATCAGGGGTAAGGACGGGGCAGTGGAAACGCGGAGGTCGCAAGCGGAGGAACGTAACGCTGAAAACCAAAGCATCAGTGATGCGTATGCTAACATCGAGCGACTCCAATCAAGTCTCAGTCCCTTGCAGAGGGAACGACTTCAACTTGAAGTTGAGGTGGGTCCACTCAAGTATATCGCGGAACTGGTCTACGGCGAAGAGAATGCGTCAGACTATTTCGACGAAGCAGTCCGAGGAGTAATAATTCTCATCATCGTATGCTTTGACCCACTGGCAGTTGTACTGTTATTGGCAGCATCGATGGGATTTAAACAGAGGCGTATGTCTAAGTTCCTGTATGAGGACGGGAATTTAAGGGTTGACCCAAGCAACGTTTCTGATGTAGAATCTTCTCTCGATGAGATGACAGCGATGGCACAATCCATGGGCGAGTATGACCCACCCTTTGATAATCCATTGGTATCAGAACCAGACATACCAGAAGATGACGACATCGATGATTATGAAGTTATACGACCAGAAAGACCTCAGCAAACAGGGCGGTATGTTAAAGAACATTGATACAGGTGAAGTATGAATAGATTTATTATAGAAGAAACACCCAAGGCATGTGCACAATCTCTGTGCGACTCCCATGTTGTCAAGATGGTACTCGAAGAAGCGCAGATGCTTTGTACGGTACATCGTCTGCTAGACGGCAAACAAACCACTCGACTATCCAAGTCTGGAAGCAGACTCAAGTCGTGGGTGTTCGAGGACGGTCGAGAGACCCGTTTCTACAAGGGTTGCCATTACGGTCACCCATGTACCGTGTGGGCGAAGGAGACGAAGGGCAACTACTGCTTTGCATACGAACTGTTTCGAGAAATGGCGAAGGAGTACACCTATCGTTACGACAAGCGTCACAAGTCCTTTGATAAGTTGTGGAAATATCTTTCCAATGCTCCCACCAACATAGACCCCAGCATGGAGGTCACACCGTTTCCTCTCGCGATGGGCGCAGAACCAGATTGCATTGACCCAGACAACCCCATACAATCGTACAGAGATTTCTATCACACGAAGGTGGACAGGTTTTCTATGAAGTGGACGAAGCGGGAGCAACCCGAGTGGTGGAAGGGATACAACTATGTCAAAGCGTAAGGTGAACGAGTACAAAAAGGGAAACACCCGACTGTTCAACATTCGCGTGCCCGAGTATCTTCATGGACAATTCAAGGAGGTCGCCAAGGAACGCAAGGTTTCTATGGCAAACCTATTGCTTGGATACATGGAGCGGGTAGTGAGCGGCGAGGAAGAGGCAGCGGTGAAGACAAAAGAGAACGCGGAATTTGACCCACTGGCATCTATCCGCACACAGTATACAGACGGTGAAGACTTCTGACGCTAAGTTGTTGATTCTATTCACCTTTCTCGAACTTGCCCTTGTCCCCTATTTGCTCCATAATAGGTGTTCTGATTGAGGAGAAGTTATGAAAAATAACATCGAAGAATTAAACGCCACTCTGGGATTCGTTCAGGAGGAATCTCACGAGGCATATTCTGAATGGAAAGACTATGACGATTACGTCCGAGTCCTGAGACAAAACATGAATGCCATCGGCGCGTCAAGAAATTTGGTCGAACAAATCGAAGAGTTCGAAGGTTTACTTGCCCAAGCATTTGAGCGATGGGAACGTTCTGAAGAGATGGAAAAACTCATATTGGACCAGATAAAGATGGTCAAAGAAAATGCGTGACTTCTACAAACACCAAAAGCGTTATGCCGCTGCACTCGCGTTCGCGGGTAGAGCACACCGAGGGCAGAAGCGCAAGTACAGAGGCGAACCATACATCACACACCCGATGGCGGTTGCCGGAATAGTCATGCGCCTTGTCCCCGATCACACCTTGGAGATGGTACAGGCAGCATTGCTACACGATGTTGTTGAGGATACTCCTGTCACCATCGAACAGATCGAGCGTGAGTTCGGAATTGAGGTTGCCAGATACGTTTCTTATCTGACCGATGTTTCTGTTCCGGAAGATGGCAACAGGAAGGTACGAAAGCGCATGGACGCCGAGTGGAACGGTCTTGGTCCAGCACAGGCACAGACGATCAAGGTTGCCGACCTAATACACAACAGTCTTGATATAAAAGAACAGGATCCTAAATTTTGGAAGTTGTACAAGGAAGAGAAACTGTTTACTCTCCGACAACTCTACAAAGCAGACCCTGACCTGAAAGCATTAGCAAGAAAACTTATAGAGGAATAGTTATGATCGGAGTTGACGTTGCAAAGCGTAACGGATTCACTCGACTCGGGAGGTTAAGTACAACCCGAGTCGATGTGGATGAGGGTGTCTTGTTTGTAGGAAGTTATCGCGGCATAGACATACGCATATGCGGTTGTCCGTGGCAAGAATCAAACAAGCACGTGTGTTGTACTGTGAACGACGGCAAGGATAAACAAAAGATTATCATGACCATCGACCTTGAATATGAGCATGCTCTTTCTCGCGGGAAGTCTGTGAACTTTTATTCGGTCGCCTATGTCTCTGTCGACCACAAATACCAAGGGTTCGGTATAGCACCCAAGATATACAGCAAGTTGCTGAAGTCTATTCCCATCGGAATAGTTTCCGGCGATTCACAGTCGGTTGGCGGTCAAAGCATCTGGAAGAAACTGCTCGATGAACGTTCCGTCTCGGTTCTGGCGTTTCGAACTCCAAGGAGTTTGAGAGAGGTCGAGATAGACGGCACGGGGAGAATAAACGCAGACGACCCCAACGTAAACATCTGGGACAAATATGCTCCAGACGAACACACCAAACCATGGCGGTTGGTGGCATTTAATGAAGGAAATATCTGATATGATAAATACACGGTACAAGGAGCAATTGGTGAGACTGGTGAAGGCAGCATGCCAGACAAGGTTGAAGATGTGGACAGCGGATTATGACGAATGCATATCGCACTCAGCATACCTGCGCGGAATCCAGTTCTCTCTGTATCAGATACCGCAGGGCAAGAGGATAGAATCTGACGCATGGCAATTGTGCATGCCTATCCAAGGGGACGCGGAAGAATTCGTAGTCGATGATCTTGCCCCGATGTCAATGATACAGGAACCGGACAGCGTTCATGCTCAAGCGTTTGTTGAAGAGTGTGTCCTCAACGCCATACATGTATACGAGTTGCGCGAAATGGCGTATGGTTCTGCAAGTTGTTGATTGTATTCAGTTTAACGGAACTTGTTCTTGTGCGCGAATTGCGCGATAATAGATGTTCAAGTTGAGAAAAGAGGTAAAACATTATGGGTAGTTTGATTAAATTTGTTGTAGGCGCAGCGGTATTGTTTGTGTGCCTCCCGCTAATAGGATGGGCGTTTCTCTTTGGATGTATTGCGCTGGGCATTATTTAATGCCAGTGCACGGTTCAATGAGGCACTCACCCTGTGGTCGCAAGATCAAACGTAAGGTTGTGCGCGGCGAAACATACCAGAAGATGCAGACCCCAGAATTTAGGGAAATGCAGACCAGCGGTTCAGGTTATCGCCGAGGCGACACTTCCGAGTACAAGTCAGTGATGCCCGACAGTTGCGGCGAACAGCGCGTCTGTGCTGCTCCTGAGAAGAAGGAGTATACCGGCACACTGGTCAAGGGTATTGGCACGATGCACAAGAGCAACGCAATACCAATCATAGACGAAGAACAGATGAAAGATCTGGCGAGGATGAGAAGATGACAGAAGAAGAGTTTATCGAGGCGATGGATATACGCCAAGATTCCTATGGTAGTTGGAGCATCAACAGCGATATCGACAGCATCAAGGGGGATGTTAGGGTTGTTCACGGAAACGTGGGGGTTGTCACCGGCACTGTTTCCCTTATTGCGGGGGATTTAGGTTTCCCCGAGGGAAATGTGGACTACAACACCCCACAAATTACTTGGGAAAAAATGAAAGGTTACATCTTGGCGTTTCAAATGAGAGGTTTGGACGCATGGGACGGGATACCTTTCCATGAATGGAAGGGCAAGTCATTACAGCAAAACGTTACCGCATGGGATCCAGCGGTGAGCGGTGTGGGTGTGGCAGCGACCGAAGAAGAATTTATCTCAGAGATGGACATACGCCAAGATTCTGATGGCGAATACTTCATCAATGGCGAAGTGGGGGTTGTCTATGGAGACATAGTTTCCATCGATGGCGACGTGGGTGCTATCCACGGCAATTTGGATCTGAGTAAAGGCAGTGTCTTGCACGTAGCGGGTGAAATGCTGAACTACCCTGGATTCGGGGTTCTGGAAGCACCTCCTTCTATTGTCTCTGGCAGCGACTCTGGATCGTAATTATGAAACGTAAATTGATAGAAGCATACATGGGCACAGCGAGAAACTTTGCTGGGTGCTCAACCGCTAATCGTTTGAAAGTCGGCGCAATCATTGTTGACCCCAAAACAGGGGCAATTATCTCGGTGGGTTATAACGGGATGCCACCTGGGTTATCTAACGAATGTGAACACCGTGACCACCACGGCGACGCAGTAACCAAACCAGAAGTCTTACACGCTGAGGAGAACGCAATCGCCAAGTTGGCGCGCAGTACCTCAAGCGCAGAAGGTTGTTGGATGTTTGTCACGCACTCCCCCTGTATCAAGTGTGCAAGGTTGATCGTAGCGAGTGGCATACAAAGGGTTGTATACGAGATTCCGTTCAAGGGAAGACTCGGTTGCGGTTTAGAATTATTAAACAATTGTGAAATTACCACGGAGAAAATGTAACATGAAAATGAAACAATTATTAGCAGGTGCAGCATTGTCAGTCGCAGCACAATCAGCGTCAGCGTTCCTTGTGATCGGGGACTCGATATCAGCAACGAAATACTCCTGGCCTCAGGTGATGCGAGAGCAGTACGGTTCTTGGATACGGTCAGATGTACAGAGCACGCGAGCATTGACCTCTTATGACTACCCTGATGACCTGATGGCTGTTGACGGACACGCCGACATCGCAGTACTTGCCTTGGGATTCAATGATGGATCTTATGCCTCTGTTGGATTGATAACTCCGGAAGATTACCGTGTCGCGCTGGGGAAAACAGTAAACAAACTGCATTCGGGGACATATGGATTCAAGCGAGTTATGATTGTTATTCCGCCTGACACGCCAGCATCTACCGAACACCATGACGCGACTCGGTTTCAGGCACAGTTGATGTGCGCGGTGTGGGACTATTACAACGTGGACTGGATTCGTTGCGTTGACTGGAATGACATCGGATACTATGATAACACTTCTGATACCGTCCACCCCACACGAGCGTTCTCACAAGAGATGGCAGCATTCATGTACAACGAGATCGAGCAGTTCAAAGCAGAAACGCCCGACCTGTAGAGGAAGTCATGACTATTCAGAAAAAGACCCAGCGCACCCAAGCACCGATTGACCTCGATGGTCCTGATGGTAATGCGTTCCACCTTATAGGCGTTGCGATGGGACTTGCGATACAACTTGGTTTATGCCCAAAGAGGGTGGTAGAGGAGATGAAGGAAGGTGACTATATCGATCTCCTGTTAGCGTTTGATTGCATCTTCGGAAACGTGGTTAATACCACCACGGGGAATGAGCAGTTGATGGAAAGCATAGACAGGAGAATGCAAGAACGCGACGAATTAGGAATTCGATAGCGACCCAATACAGATACCTTAAAGAGGTTTATATGAAAGAACAAGTGGAAGATTTACACCCCTGCGCGTTGAAGTGCGTTGATGAGTTATCAACGTACCTTGAACAGGACGCTATGTCGGGACACGATGGAAACGACAAGATGATATTCAAGTGGACGTTTGGGCAAGATGGCGAACCTGTGCAGGTTCATATGCTCAAAACGGCAAACGGGAAATATGCCCTTGCATGCGCCGACTTCGGTCAAGATGGGGAACTCGCCAAGAAATGGAGAAAGAAGAACAAAGTGCACTTCGCGGCGATGAAGAAAATTGTCTGTAAGTACGACAACCTCAAGGGCAGTTGTTGACGACCTGATCTAGTTGACGATAATAGAGATGAATAAAGTGAAGTATTGGAATTTGTATGAGTGATAAAAAACAGTTCACCCTCCTCCTTGATGACTTACCGAAAGTCCGGCGAGTGAACCCTGACGGAAAGCGTTGCTATGTTCTGGATGACGGAACTCTGGCACGACCGTTTCCCTCGGTGACCACGATAACCTCATCCTGCAAGAAGAGCAGAGCAGGGTTAAACGCATGGCGAAAGAGGGTTGGGGTAGAGGAAGCAAATCGTGTTTCCGCGACTGCCTCCTCACGAGGAACATCTGTCCACCAGTTGATCGAAGACCACTGCCAGAACAATGGCGTCGAGGTCATAGAAACCGCTGTTGGTAGGAGACTGCCCGAGGGTGTTATGCCTCACGCATACGACATGTTCACGCGACTCAGAGACGTTGCCGATGAGCGTATCGACAACATCCGTGTCATAGAGGGTATGATGTACTCACGCCACCTGCGCACAGCGGGTACTGTGGACATGATTGCCGAGTTTGATGGAGAGTTAGCAGTCATCGACTGGAAAACATCCAACAAGAGAAAGACTCGGAGTCAGATATATAACTACTTCAAGCAAGAGTCTGCGTATGCAGTCATGTATGAGGAAACCATGAAAACTCCTATCAAGAAGTTGGTGACCGTCATAACCTCTGCGGAAGGAAACTCTCAGGTCTTTGTCGAACACAGAGACGATTGGATAGGCGAATTCATAAAGTTAAGGGACGACTATGAGTTGGAACTACAGGGTAACACATAGACCAAAGCAACCCCTACAAGGGTATCAAATCCGAGAAGTTTTCTATGACGAGAACGGACTCATTAAGTTCTACACCGAAAACGCTGTGGCGGCATTTGGCGACCTGCCTGAGGAACTGGAGAAAGACCTCAATATGATGGCAGATGCGCTCAACAAGGAACCGCTCAATCTGGACCACGTTGATTATCTACTCAATCCTCTGGAAGAAGAATAAAAAAAGCACCCCGAAGGGTGCTTAGTCAATAAAGAAAATATCAGTGACCGTGGTCGCCTATATCCTCCTCAAGGGTCGAAGATCGTTCTTCCAAACGCCCCAACCTATCGTGTACAATCTGATTCAGATCCCTCAGTGCATTAGAGTTTTCCATAACCCGTGTTTCCACCACCGACTTATTCATCTGTACATGCTGCAGTTGGAGATCGACATAGTTCATGATGCCAAAAACCACTGTACCCACGACCCCCAAGAGACCAACAACTCCAGATATGATTGGCATATAATTCAACTTCTGAGTCGCACCTTGGAGCATATGCTCCTCGATTCGATCGATGTTGTCTTCTATTTGCTCTACATCTCTTTCGGTATGTTTGATTCTCCCCTCATGGGTATACAGTCTGGTTTCAACTTCAGACAACCTTTCATCCGTCATGATAAACCTCCTTTTGCTACGTTGTTGCATACAGCGAAGGCATGAAAATGGTTGAACTCAACTCACGAGAGTATTTATTCAATGAGTGGTTATTTGCGCTCGGTCTCGGCAAATATATTTGTCTCTTTTTCCGTACTGCCTCTCGTGTGTCTCGAAACGAGAGGTCGTAAGTTGTTGATATATAAGGGGTTTTGAGAGGTTGTTATTGGGGTCAAATTGTAGGAGAATAGATGTTCGATCGAGGTAACAGCGACCTCTTCGGAACAAACCTATATCGCTGAGTATAAACAACAAGGGTATTATCATGTTCGAACTGCGAAAGCATCAAGAGGAAGCACTCAGTGCAGTCCTCGAATCCAAAACAGGAATAGGTAGAGTTGTCATCCCAACGGGTGGCGGCAAGACCTGTGTCGAAGCGTATGCATTACGCGAATTCATTAATGAAGATGCAAGGGATATTCACGTAGTGTTTGCTCCGCGCATTGCATTGGTCAACCAACTCATCAAGGAGTATCGGAATTTCATCGGGCAGAACTATATTGCCGTTGCGTTCCATTCTGGTCGTGTCGAACCCGATTACGAAAAAGTGAAGTGGTCCGAACGCTCAACCACCAGCGTTGAGGTTGTTGACGAAGAATACCAACGTGCCGTCAACATGGGCAAGGATCTGGTGATTTTTTCTACATATGCATCTGCACATAAATTGGTCGAGGCAGGGTATCAGTTTGACACCGTCATTGCCGATGAGTCACAGTACTGTGTCGCAGAGAATCACTTCGAGACGATGCGTGACATTGTTTCTACGCGCAAGTTCTTCTTCACTGCAACAGAGAAGCACACTGCAACCGATAAAGGTCGCGGACTAAAC
>UEXM01002464.1_pt1 | contig 13089 bp, 33 predicted proteins | sample 1796661 | NCBI WGS metagenome assembly UEXM01 (sample SAMEA4772469, study PRJEB27181) | metagenome | reverse complement strand
TAATACCGCACTTGGATACGCTACTTTATTCAGTAACACCACTGCTACTGGAAATATTGCGGTGGGATATGGTGCTCTTTACTCCAATACCACAGGTTTCCAGAACGTAGCACTCGGAGTTGATGCTGGTGGGGCAGTTACGACAGGCCAAGAGAATACGTTCCTTGGACAAAAGGCAGGTAACTATCTCAACACGACGACAACAGGAACCGCTAACGCTCTAGTGGGCGCATACGTGAGAACTGATGGCGCAGGGACTAATTTTGCATCAGGTCTTGGTTATAACATAGAGTGCGCTGGTGGATACACAACTCTTGGTCAAGGAACTAACGACATCCGTGCGGCTCACGGCAACGTGACTTGGGCAACCGTATCAGATGAACGCTACAAGAAAGACATCACTGATGCTACAGCGGGTCTGAGCTTCATCAATGACCTGACGCCTCGTACCTTTAAGTATAAAAACTTAGGTGAGCTACCTGACACCTTTAATGCTTACAAAGAAGGTTCAACGGATGTGTTTAAGAACAGCCGCACGAATCACGGCTTTATAGCTCAAGAGGTTAAGACGGCTATTGATGCCCACCCTGAGATTAAAGATGGCTTTAACATGTGGGATGACCGTGAGGATGGCTCTCAAGAAGTAGCAGAAGCAGCGTTAATACCTGTTCTGGTTAAAGCACTACAGGAACTTTCCGCAAAGAACGATGCTCTTGAGGCACGTATCGCAACACTAGAAGGATAAGACTATGGAACTAACCGCAGAAGAAATTGCACAGAACTACACAGCAATGGGTCACTCCGTTGATTTGTTGAACGCTGGCAAACCAGAGGACATGGAAAATGACGACTGGACAGATACAGTTGCTCGTAATGTTGAGCATCTGCAACTCATGGTAGCTAAAGACTACTGGACAACGGAGAGCATGACCGCCGCAAACGCTGCAATCGCAGCAAACTCTTAACTAAAAGGAGACTTATGATGGGTAAAAATGAAAAGACCCCAATCACAGTCAACGATAAAGAATATCTAATCGACGACATGACTGATAAACAGAAAGCTTTGCTGAACCACGTTAACGATCTAGGGCGCAAAATGGACAACGCTCAGTTTAACTTAGATCAGCTTGCCGTAGGTCGTCAGAAATTCGTTGAGCTATTGGCTGACGCTCTGGAAAATCCAGAAGAAGTCAAAGAGGCTGAAGTCGTAAACTAGGAATACCTACAATGGATAAAAGAACAGTAGCATCTGCACATGAAAGGATTGATGGCTTGGAAAAAGAAGTCATTGCTATAAAAACTGAGGTAAAGATTCAGTTTAAAGATCTGTTCGGTCGTGTGAAACGTATGGAGTCAATCATGTTGGCTGCTACTGGTTCTATCATTGCCCTCTTAGTGGCTGTGCTAACAAAGATGGGTTAGAGTTTAATTGTGGCTATACTCGAAACTATAGCTGCTGCTAATGCTGCCTACTCTGTAATTAAAAAGTGCCTAGAGAATGGCAAAGAAGTTAGTGGTCTTGTTGGTCAAGTCGGTGCGTTCCTCACTGCAGAAGATGAATTAAAAGAAGCGGTCAAGCGTAAGAAATCTAGCCCAATTAGCGCTATCACTGGTGGTTCAGAGGGTGATTGGGAAGAGTTCCAAGCTCTCGAAGATCTGCAACGCAAGCGCAAAGAGCTTGAGTCTTGGTGTAGATTGTATGGCCCACCCGGTACTTGGGATAGATGGCAGCAATACCAAGCAGAGGCGCGTAAGGCTCGACGTGCAGCACAGAAGCAGAGAGAAAAAGAACGCGAAGAAATGATTCAAGCAATAACTGCGGTTGTGTGCGGATTCATTGCTGTTGGTGCAACAGGCGCTGGGTTTTATTGGCTCGGTAAATTTATGGAGAAGTGGTGATGTGGGTATTATTGTGGCTTCATGTAATAAACAACGATGTAACTAGCTATGAGTTAGGTCAGTTTAATTCTAGCAGTGAGTGCATTAGGGCAAAAGATGCTGCCAAAGTATTAATCACTGATATACACACAGTGACTTATTGCTTTGAGGTTAAGTTAAACAAAAAGGAGTCTAAGTAATGGCAACAAAACTAGATGAATGGAAAGTTTTACCGCGTCTTATGATGATGATTATGACGATCATGTACATTCGATGTTTAGAGTGGGCAATATCCCAGCCTGATTTATCTGTATCTCAAGCTGGTCTTATCTCTGTTGTAACTGGTGCTATGACAGGATCGTTTGGCATATGGATGGCAAAGGAAAGTAAATGATTAGTCAAATACTAGGGTCAGTTGGTAATCTTGCTGCTAGTTATATCGATGGCAAGACTGCTGTAAAGAAAGCTGAAGCAGAAACTAAGATGAAGATTGCTACTGGCGAGATCAGTTGGGAGCAAGCTGCTATCGAAGCTAGTTCTGACAGTTGGAAGGATGAGGCTTGGACAATTTGTTTTATAGCTATTGTTCTGGGTAGCTTCATTCCTTGGATGCAACCTTACATGGAGCAAGGCTTCAAGAATCTTGAGGCTGCACCACAGTGGTTTTCTTGGGCAATGTATGCCAGCATAGCTGCATCGTTTGGAATAAGAACAGTAAAAGGATTTAAAAAGTGACCAAACTTTCGGAGACATCAGAGTTTACGATACCTTTAAAAAACCTACTAGCGTTAATTGCTGCAACAGCTATTTCTGTCTGGGCTTACTTTGGTATCATCGAGCGTCTGGCGTTTCTGGAGCATGAGCAAGCTATGCATTGGGAAGAGATTACAGAAAACGATAACTGGATTGACGATTTTAAACCGCCACCAGAGGTAGCTGATGCTATTGCCAGAGTCAGGGCAATAGAAATCAGGCTTAAAGAAATTGAAGTTAAGCTCTATATGGCTGGCATAAAGTAAAGGAAAGACAATGAGTTTTAAATTATCACGAAGGAGTCTTGATAGGCTCGAAGGTGTAGACGAACGAATGGTTGCTGTTGTTAATCACGCAATCACTGCAACTAAAACAGACTTTGGTGTTATCCAAGGTATGCGTACATTGGAGCAGCAAAAAGAATTGGTTGCTAAAGGTGCATCGCAAACCATGAGGTCAAAGCATTTAACAGGTCACGCTGTTGATTTAATGGCTTACATCAATGGGCGTGGCTCATGGGAGCTTAACCTTTACGATGATCTAGCTGATGCTATGAAGGAAGGTGCTGACATGGCTGGTGTTGCTGTGAAATGGGGTGCTGCTTGGAGCGTTGGCGATATACGCAATTGGGATGGCACAATGGAAGAGGCTATGAACTCTTACGTGGATCTTCGTAGATCACAAGGCCGTAGACCCTTCATCGATGGCCCTCACTTCGAGCTCATCACTGGATAACTCTGAGGCTAAAGCTAGGTATCCAATTCCATCAACAAAGCTATCTGGGTGTGCGCCGTTGCATAATCTAGCTAGCTTTAAGTCTGCCATCATTACGCCAACGTGCCATGGTTTAATCTCAATACCTAAGAGTTGTGACCATCGCGCTGCTATGTTCTTAAAGTTATCTTCTGCTTTGCCATAGAGTTTTTGCCTATGGTTGCTGATGATTGATTGAGCTGTGCGGATGGTTGCATCTCTGTTCATTGGTTTTTCTCCTTAAAATATATTTCTGTTATTTGGTCTGCAAAATATTCAGATAGGTTTTGGTATCCTCCATCTATTGTTTCTTTTGCACAGAAGTCTATGACCTCTTGTGACATATGGTTCATGAGCATTTTGTTAATGCTGCCTTTCTTTATGAACAGTTTGTTAAGCATAGAGTTAACTCTGTTAAATTTGTAGTAATCCATTCCTTTGTAATTCATTTGTTTCTTTCTAATGCAGTCTTTCATTAATTTTTTCTCCTCAGTTTTGGTCTTGGTGAAGTGGACGGAATGTCCGTTGCAATACAGCGAATTAACGTGTCGCGTTCGTGTTTGTAGATTGTTTTGTAAAACTCGATCCCGTCAAACATTGCATCGCCGCATTTGCGCTCGCTCTCGTAATATATTTCTGCCTCAAACTGGACGTCTCGCAGTGTGTAGACTATGAGCATCGCGGTGAAGTACTCCATCACTCTGTCTCCTTTATCTCAACGCTTTGGACACGGCGGTTCAACGCAAACGCGACGTATGATAAATCCCGTTCCAATTCATACAGCGCATCGCGCTTCTGTTTGGAGGGGTGAGGCTCTTTATACATACGCTTCCACCATGTCGCGCCTAGTTGATAGTTAGGCAGCTTCACCGTAGCCAGAGCAAACGCCTCTTGAAAAATAGCTTGCACGTCATCGCGCTCAAAGAACGCTTCCGCCTCGGCATGAGCCTCGGCAATTGGTTTCAATTCCCTGTTCATGCTTCTGCAGTCTCTCATTTGTTTCTCTCCGCTAATTGCAGAAGTGCAATGCACTCCTCTATGTATTGTTTAAGGTTATCTCTGCTTCTGGTAACTGCGTCTTCTTTGAGAACAGTTAGTTTTTTATTCAGCATCTTGAGTGCTTTGTTACCTGTGTCGTTCATGCTTCCTCAAAATTTCTGTGAAATAAACTAATTTTGTAACCTAGACATAGTTATGTTTCACTTAAAAAAAGGGCGGAGCCGAAGCCCCGCCAGTTACAGGCGAACCCTGTCAGATGATTAGAATGGAATCTTATCATCCTCAAAGGGTTCAAGGTTGATCTCATTCGCTGTCTGTCTGTTTTGCTGTTTGTCTGAGACATTGAATGTCATGTATGGCTTATCGTCTTTCATCTTACGCCAAGCTGCAAGTCTTCGTGTTTGATTGAATGGGCCAGTATAATCTGGCGCTGCGTCGTTGCCTTTCTTGTCATTCTCAAACAGAACTCCAACCTTTTCATAGACCTCGATGATTGTACTGCCATCGCGTGTCTGATCTTTAACTAAGGTTATCTTTTGATCTGTGCCTCGATCATTGAGTTTACCTTGAAGGATCAATGATTGAGTTGGAAATGGTGCAAAGGCTGCGCCTCTGTCTGTGTTGTCGTATTCTTCTGCCATGCTTCTGGCTCCTTTGTTAAAGTGTTTTTGTGCAGCTAACATTCTTTTGCTGTGGCTTCGAGATTTATCTTTTCTGTGTCCACAAGATTCCCCTGCTTTAGCTGCGCACTTAGGGCAGGGTAATTGCTGAATCATCTTTCTAGTTATTGTTACCAAGGTTTAGATTTTTTATCGCCACTGTCATACTTGTTGCCATCCATTATTCCAAGGAAGACATGAGCATCACAACCAATATGTGACAGTGCTTTGGTCAGGCCATCAGTGATAGCCATCTTCGGTGCATCCTCTGCCAATCTAACTTTGGTTGCATCAAAGAACTTACGGCATCCAGTGAAGGGGCCGAATTTATTTTCGCGTGAGGTATGCCAGACAGTAACGTGAGCTAGCACTGCGCTATCTCCGTTGCTTACATTGACAACCTCTGTGTTATTATCCCAGCCCCAGCCTATGCCAACAGGCCCGAACTGTTCAGTCATCTTCATGACTTGGTACTGAGGATCAATAGCTGTAAAGCTGCGTGGCCCAAAGCTAATCTTTTTGAGATACTTTGGGTCTGATTCGCAGATCTTATCCCATATGTCCATGTTACTCATTATGTTCTCCTTGTTGTAATGCGTAGTGATCCACGCTTGTCACGTTTGATTGTTAACAGGTCACAGTATACTTCACGTTCATCGCGACCAACCATTGCCTTCAAGTCTTTCTTAGAACTCTCAAACATCTTGGCTTGTTGCTCATGTTCAAGATAGGTATGCGCTGAATCGATGAAGGCATTGTCTGTGCTAGCATTGCGCTTGACCATGTGATCGATCTCGATCTTGTCAATGTTGATCGATGGCGTGTCAACTCCGATAGGCTCACGATCTTCTTCGACATGCCGCCAGAAGTCTGAGACCACTGCCCACATTGATTCAAAGTAATCTTGATCTCGTGCGACATAGGCAGACTCCCACTTGTTGTTGCCGAATATGACTGACATCCAGATACCATCTGCGTCAGCCAGACGAGCATACGTTTGTATCTGTGGCATGTAATACTCGATTACATTGTCCATATTGTTCATGGCATTAGTGTGCTTGGCCTCAACAATATTGCCACCAAACATAGCATCGACTGTACCTTTTGCTGGCACACTGCCTAAGACTTTTTCAAACTCAACTTGATGGCTTGATAATACTGCATCATGTTCAGTCTCAAACCAATTAAGATTAAAGTTTTCAGTGTGTATGCCCATCTGAACAGCAATGTTACGACTAAGATCGTCACTCTCTGCGCGACCTGTCTTAACTTGCCATAGCTCTAGCCAGTGTCCCTGCATAATGCGAACACAATCTGACCCTCCGATAAATCCTGTACGTTTCATTTGGTTCTCCTTGTGTAATTAGTTTACTGCGTATGTGCAGTGTTTGCAACCCACTCATCGTATGGGTGTAGGTCTTCTTCGGTGATGTGATACTCCTCTATTAATTTTTTACGGTGTTTACCTCTCAGGTATAGCTCACCGACAGCGGCCCCAGAGCGAATGCGATTTGCATTTAGCTGGTACGAGTCAGGCAAGTCATCACTTGTGTCTGTACGGGGCTCTGCGTGGCTCTTAGATACCCTTGACATGGCATCCATAAACTCTTTGACCGATGGTACGGTACGTGTCTTCGCAGATTGAGTTACCTCTTTCGCTATGGGGGCGACGAGGGAACTCATCCGCTCCTTAGTTACTTTACTTGGGAGGTTGCGATTGATTGCTTCAATGATGTCCATTGCTACAACTGTGGGCTCAAGATCTCTCGGCATGTTGAAGCGCCTAGCAATGTCAGACTTGAACCATTCCTTTAGGAATAAAATGCGCTCATCATAATTCATTGAGCCAGCCCATAGTCTTGATTGACTCTTTTACTTCGAGCTCAAGGTCATCATCCCAACGCTCACCATTAAGCCAAGTAGATGCATGAGGTGTGAATTGTTTCTCAACACCATTAGCTTCACAGTACTCAGCGTACTCTTTAGCTGCGGAAATGATCTCATTGGCAGATGCTAGCTTGATAGCTCTAGTGAATGCAGTCCGAGCAGCGCCCTTACCAATGCGCCTTGGATAAGATTGCCAGAACGCTTCGAAGTCAGCTGTTTGATTTGGATGCGCCATTTTGGCACGTGAAGATAATGTATTATTATTAGCTAATTCTAGCTTAGTAATATTACTTACTACTTCGTGTGCCAATTTGGCGTCACCATTTTTGTCAGTCATGTCTTCCTCCATAGAAGTTAATAAATAAAAATTAGGTTTGTTTGGTTTTCTCCATACCTTTATGTAACCATTAAGTTCTAACCATTGGATACATCTAGTTACTGTTCGGATAGGTATTAGCGTATCAGAAGATAGCTTCTGCTGAGAAGGAAAGCATTCTCCTTCAGCATTGCTGTATGTAGACAATGCGATAAAAACAACTTTTGCAGTAGCATTTTCTACTGGCGTTAATGCAGTATCTACTATAAGATCGTAAATGATCACGTTGGTTCTCCATCACCTTGATTGTAATATGACTAGGGGCGCTCTTCCTTCAACTGGAGCGTCCCTTTTTTTATCACAAAATTATTAAGTAGGCCACAACTCTCTATTGTTGACCAAGGTATAGTAGCCAACCTTCTTGCCATCCCCAACATCTTGAAGATCACAAGCTATAGGCCAGCCATTTTTCTTTAAGTCATAGATTCTTGCAGATAATCTCAAGCATCCAAACTGATACAATGCTTCGAGTGGCGTAAGTGATTTACCTGTCTTTAGGTAATGCAGGATCTGTTTGTTCTGTGTCATCTTGGTTCTCCATTAGTTGTTCAAACACTTCGCCTTTTAATATTACAATTGTTTGTGGCTCTCCGTGTCTGCGTTTGTAGATAGCTAAGTCCCTACCTTCTAACACACTGAAAGGACTAGGGAAATTTGATTTGTCTCTGTATTTTATTTCTCCTACCAGTTCGTGTCCCATGAGTTCGACTTTGATGTCGCCTCTATATTCTCCTCCCAGCGCTCCTGAGAGGGGCTGGCGTTTCGCTTTGATACCGATTTTCGTAAGCCACTCCACGATTTTTCTTTCGTGATAGTATCCTTTAGACTTATTTTTGTTTGCCATTTGTCACCCTCATAACAGTCGAGACAAATAATCCAGTGTTTATTCTTTGTCTTTTCGTGCTGGTTTCTAAGGATAGCAACAAAGTATGCGACTTCGAGCTCGCATGAATCACACGTTGCTGTCCCTCTTTCTAACTTCGATTTGATACCCAAGAGCGTCTAACCAACACACAAGCATGAACCCAGATGGGATTCTCTTGTGTGTTTCCCACTTGTGGACAAGTGAAGCAGTGCAACCAATGTCATGAGCCAAGGCTTCTTGGCTTAAACCTTGCTCTGATCTTGCGTGTATCAACTCGTTCACCAGATTCTCGTAGTTCTCTGGTATAATCACGGGCTTTTTTAAGTGCGTAAAGTTTTTCAATTTTAGTCATCACCTTGATTGCCGTAAGGTATCTTAGTTCTGTCTTTAGATTAATCGTACGATAATAGGTAGAGGTAGGGATACCAGCTTGTTTAAACGCTTTCAGAAGAGACATGTCTGTCTCCTCTGCTCTGTCTTTTAAGGATTGTAGGTATGATTTCATGCTGCATAATTGCAGCACAAACATTATTTAGTCAAGCTTTTGTCCAACCCCATAGTCTTGATTTAGTTTTTGATTTTGTTTTTTGCAGATGTTCTTCGTGCGCATCTCTGATAATCTCAACGATGTATTCTCCTAATGTTTCGCACTTAATTTTGCGTGCTTCTGTAGCTAACCAATCAACTTGTTTGTCAGTGAGTGCATCTAAGATTGCAGAAACATTACCAAGTCGCATGTAGTTTTTGTGATGATTATTACCTGAGATTGGTTTTACAGATGGGCGTTGTATTACTCCAGCATCTCGGCCCCTTCGCAAAGCACTATTGATCTTTCCGAATTTCCATCCTGTTTGGTGAGATATTTGGTGAGCAGACAAACCTTTTTTAGATAGTTCCCATATCTTAATGGTATCAGGAGAGCGCTCATAAGTTCTTGTGTATTCCATATCGTTTCCTTTTATTCAGCTGGTTCTTTATCAAGAACACTGTGGATAACCACGCCTGATTCTTCGAACACCTCGATCCACACACGAGCGCCACAGGACAGAGGGTTGTCGGGTTTGTATACCAAGCGACATGGGCTGTTGATAAACACCTCGTTGGCGTAAGTGTTTTTGCTGCGACACTTGACAGTGAACACTGGGTTACATTCTCCGCTTTTAGTGTTGGCGCGGATCACATGCTGGTTAACGTGGATTCTAGTTAAGGCCATTGTTCTTTCCTTTATATGAACATGTATTTAGAATTTGATCTCATCATTGAGTTCTTCGTACTCATGATTAGCTTCCCATGCTGACGTTGCACGGACTAAGAATTTATCCCTATTAAACTTAGGGTTAGTAGCTGCAAGTACGTCAGCAATAGAGTGAAGGTGAGAGGGCCAGCTTACTAGCGGCCCAATCTTATCAGCAATAAATTCATAGTGACCTCGGCTCATCCGTGGTGTAGTCATACTAGTTCTCCTTGTTGAATGAATGCTTTGTGAGTCATTGCTTTGGCAACCATATCTTCCCGATTGCGTCGAGCAACTTCTGGATTGCGTAGCTCTGAAGTATGCGAAGCCCAGTAAGTCATGGCATTGTACAGTGCCCACTTGTTATTACCTAAACTTGCACGTTCATTGTCCCAGATACTCAGCAAGTTCTCTAACTGTCGCTCGTTTGATTTATGCACAAGCTTCTGACGCGATGGTGTCTTAGCTAATGTATGCTTGAAGAAGTATTCAGCCATATCGCTGGACACGTTTGTCTTCATCCACTCAACCCACTGGTCTCTGTTGTTCATGAAGGTATCAATGCCGTTGACCATCTTGATTGCACTGCCTTCGACGTTGATTGATTGAGTGTGTTTGAATCTGCTTCGAGCAGTACCAACTGGTGAGGTGCATCCATTCAAGCACCATAACCGTAAGCCATCGGCTGCTTGAGAGAAAGACCATGATGCATCGTATGAATTAAAGAAGCTGATACGATACTTAACGATGTCACCAACAGCTGGTTCGATTGTGATATTATTAAATAAGATTTCACCTCGAAGCTTACGACCACCTTCGATGACAGTAGTAGTTAACTCGTAGTCATCAGATAGATCAGCTTCTTTGAGTGCATCCATTGTACTGTTGACCACATCATCGTGAGTTAGAATGCGATAGCGTGAGCCGTGGACACCAAGTACTTCCTTGGTATCTGTACGCATGACGACTTGAGTGCCATCGATTTGATTGCCGTACATATCGTAGGCTTCTTGTGTTTCAACTGGAAAGTCCCAGTCGTTGGTTGAATTTAGTGTACTGAAGTCAAGCATTTGCTTTTTCCTTTTTGTTTGTAGCATTTAACTGCTGTGCAGTTCTGCTTTGTAAACTAAGACATTGGTGTCCCAACAGGAGGCATAAGAATAGCGCCAACCTTTCAGTCAGCGCTTGCTCTTAGTTAGAGGATGTAAAGCAACAGTAGTATTGTTGCTCCGACGCAAACTACTCCGATGGTAGCTTCGATGTATTCTCTAATCATTGTTACCTCCTTGGTAGAGGTGGGGCTTACGCCGCCACCCTTTTCTTGAGAGCTTCGATCTTAGATGATTTCATCATCGGCGCACGTTTTTTTGGAGTGGGTGTCCATTCGAGCCCATCGCTGATGATGGTGTATGCTGTAAGATCTGCGTGATGGCGCTCCTCCATGTGTTCGAGCTCTATCTCCATCCGTTCGATGAGGTTCATGATTCGCATCTGCGGTGCGTCACGACCTTCGGCTACTGCCGTTTCGAAGTCTGACAGTGCGTCTGCCATCTGCTTCTTCTTGTAGACGAGACCGTTGTGGCTTGTGTAACAAGCGTCGCGTGCAATGTTCTGCATCAAGTAGTCGTTGCCATCAATCTGATGGTATTTAATTACTGCGAGTTTAAGCTCGACAAGTTTTGATGTACCAGTAGTCATATCTAGGTTCTCCTTAGTTGTATCTCGAGGACCATCCTCTCGATGAAATGCAAGAGAACCATCCTCCAACCCTCTTCGGGTTCACAGTTCGCAACATCTTTCCGCGCCTGCCAGTATCTCTAGGGATCACAAGGATGGGAATGACAATTACCATCTGCTCTTTGCACACAATCGCCAAGCTATAAGAGAAGAAAGGAAAGTTGTTGCGAACTGTTGGAGGATGATTCACGCCAGCATAAGTCGAGAGGATGACCGCAGAGATAACTGAGGAGGGCCGCAGCTATGCGGTACGTCAACACTTGGCGAGCTTACACCTCTCAGTCTTTGTAGTATTTGTAGTAGTCGTAGTACTCTGATGTACTCTTTGTGCGTTGACATAGGGGTTCACAGAGGTGTTATGTCTGGGGGGAGAGAGGGAGAGGGGGGCTAGTAAGGAGATACAAATGAGTAGTATAGAACCACGCAAGCTTACAAGACGACAGGTAGCGTTAGTTGATGCATATGTAGCAAACGGTGGGAACCTAACCAAGGCAGCCCAAGCCGCTGGATATGCGGAAGGTAACTCAGGAAGAGTGACTGCACAGAAGGCAATGAAGACGGTGCATGTGCAGCAGTATTTAATGAAAGCAACGGCAGAGGTATTCAGTACCCATGCTGCGATGGCAGTTGGAAAGGTAGCGGGCTTGGCTTCTAGGGCTAAATCTGAGTACGTACAGCTACAAGCAGCACAGGATTTACTAGATAGAGCTGGCTTCAAGCCTATAGATAGAAGCCAAGTTCAAGTGGCTGGTGATATAAAGGTGTCAATTGATCTAGGATAAACGTTTTCTCCTAGTGCTGCATGGCTAGGGGGTGGGGGAAAAGTCTTGGTGCTAGTTACTGTAATAGTCCCTCACAAACATTATTTCCTAAAAAAGCTCGATGAAGTTATTTTTGTGCAGTTGAAAAATATTTCTTACTGAGTAATGTCTCCGCATGAGTAGATTTAAAAAGAACCCCGAACCGACTCCTGTTCCTCTTAGTTCTGTTGAGGATGAGGATACTAGGACTGCGATGGCTGCTGCGTTGGCTAGAGCGCAAGCTGCATTGGTTAGGAAGCCTACAGAGGGGTCTAGTGAAGATGGTTAAGAAGGCGTTTCAGAATCCAAAGGGCGGCCTGAATGAAAAGGGTCGCAAGCATTTTAAGGTTAAGGCTCCTGTTAAGAGTGGAGACAATCCTCGTCGTGCTTCTTTTCTTGCTAGGATGGCTGGTGTTAATGGGCCTGAGAGAGATTCTAAGGGCAAGCCCACTCGTCTTCTTCTTAGTTTAAGGGCATGGGGCGCTAGTTCCAAAGCTGATGCTAGGGCAAAGGCTAGGGCTATTAGTAAGAGAAACAAAAAGAAGAAGGAAACTTGATATGTGTTTTGGTGGTGGCGGTAAGAGCTCTCAACAGCTTTACGATGAGAAAGACAAGTCAGACTTAGAGAAACCACTTCCTTCTCTGAGCATGACAGGCGAAAGGGGTAGGACTTCTTCTGATAAAGAAAAGAAGAAGACTTCTAAGAAGAAGCGTCGCAATCTTCTTAATCCAGAAGGGATTGATCTAGATTCCCAATCCACTGGAGGATTTTCTACAACTGGTAGCAGTATTCCCGGTCTTTACTAATGAGCACCGTAAACAAAGCAGGTAATTACACCAAGCCCACTATGCGTAAGTCCTTGTTCCAGAGGATTAAGGCTGGTGGCAAAGGTGGTAATCCGGGGCAGTGGTCTGCTCGTAAGGCGCAGATGCTAGCCAAGCAATACAAAGCTAAAGGAGGGGGATATACCTCATGACACAAATTACTTTTTCAAACTCAGGCAACTTTTTAAAAATGCTTTTTGAGCTTCGCAGCCAAGGCGTTGCTTGCTCTGGCGCTTCTGGTGATTGTGGTTTTTACTACATTAATATTCCAAAAGGATGAAGTCTTCTCAGAAGTCATTAATCAATTGGACTAAGCAGAAGTG
>UEXM01002462.1_pt1 | contig 13090 bp, 13 predicted proteins | sample 1796661 | NCBI WGS metagenome assembly UEXM01 (sample SAMEA4772469, study PRJEB27181) | metagenome | reverse complement strand
GGTCGGAAACCTGAAGAACGGATGCTGCCTTCTGAAGTTCCGCAAAGTTCTTCTGCGTCAACTTGAAGGAAGCAACTCCCTCTGGCATAGTGATTGACTTGGTTGGAACAGAGAGCAAAGAAGGCTCGCTGTAATAATACTCAACCGATGCACCACTTGTTCCAGAAATCGTAACGGACTTCTCATCGAAAGCAAACTCAGGCTTATCGAAAAGAGAAACCACACCAAGAAACTTGTTCAAGTCCCAGATACCAAACGCAGTATCGAAGTTCTCTTCCACAATCGCCTCTGACATCACATTCTTAACAGGCGAAATGGTAGCAATTTTGCTACCAGGCTTCACTAGAATGTTTGAGTTGATTGAAGAGTAGTTCTTCAATAGATTCAATGTCTTGGTGGACATCTTCATCTTTGTCATTGTTGTCATAATATAAATCTCCTAAAGTTTATGCTTTAGTATAGCACACTATTGTGTAGTGTCAACTACCACTTTTCAAAATTATCGATGTACTCTCCACCGAATTTTCCGTCTTTCACCTCACGGATGTACCGCTTTTCGTCTCTTCGTTTATTGCCTCTTGATTTCTTTCCTTTTCTGAAAGACTTATCTAGGTCGGCAGTATCTTCCCTAAAATTCTGAGGCTTATCGTTATTGTTCTTCTTCTTCGACATCAAAATTCCTCTATGGACTCCATAAGATGCTTTAATTTGTGTTTAATGAAATAATTGAAAAGTCTGTTTCTCTTGCCAACAATAGGCTCGTTCCACGCTTCTTCAATTTTAGTGTTAATCCATTCGGGAATTCTATCCAAGTCAACCAGTGTTTGATTTCTCTTCCAGTTTTCCTCGTATCCCTTTGGTAGTTCACCGAAAGCCAAATCTTCTGTAACAGACTTGATTACGCCTTTAGTGACTGGTCTTTGTCTTTTGTCTTCGTTCATCAGAGTATCGTCATCCGAAAGAATGTTTGGTATACCATCCGAAGAGTCTCCTCGAATGATATGCTCAATCAAAAATTCCTTTGGATTGCCACATACCATATTACCCTTCTTCTTTGGACTGTACTGCTTCACTCCGCTGTAACGCTGAAGTTGCTGAAAGTCCTTATCTGAAGAGATAATCATTACGCCTTCTTTGTGATACTTCTTTGTAAGGTATGCAATGATATCATCTGCCTCTGCACGACCAACTCGCATCACTTTGTATGGGAAGTTGACTTCTAGTTCTTCACGAACTGTAGCGACAATGTTCCAGAGATTTGACCAAAGTTCCTTGTCTTGGTTCTGCTTGACTTTTCGGGTTCCCTTGTAGTGAGGAAACTCTTCTTTCCGCCAATAATCACCAGAATCGAAAACGAGAATCATATCCCCGTACTTCTTTTCGAACTTGTTCTTGTACATTCTCAAAGAGTTGAGTGTCATATGGCGTACAACGTCTTCGTCAACTTTCGAAATGTCTCGGCTATAACCAAAAACATTCCCCAGTATTACTTGACTCATATCAATAAGTATCATTTTAGTGCCTGTAGTATTACGCAGTTCTTGTTAATTCTGCCTGTTGGTACAGATTCCTTCGTCGTGAGGGAGTTGTACCTATTATTTATGACACGAATACCAGAAGAGGCGCAATCCTTTACTATTTGTTCTGGTTTTCGTACAGTTCTTTCTTTCGACTTCTTGTCATCGAAACCGACAATGGTTGTTCCCTTTACGGAAAGACCATCTACTAGTGGAGATGCTTCAAAGATTGACAACTTCTTATACTTGGTGTTGAATACAACTACTTTGTTTGCACCGACAATCTTTCTCGGGTCAATCGAAGAGACGCCATATTCGTCAGACTTCTCGCAGAACTGTAACTTCCTGATAATCTTACCAGGCGTCTGACTCTTCTTGCGTCTAGGTTTGCGAACTGCCTTTGAAAGTTTAGCGTGTTGTCTGCAAGTCTCCACAACATTCTGAACCATATCTCTAAAATTTTTCAGTTGTGGACGAGTAAGATAATCATACGCTTCTACGAGTTGTTCGCAGGTCTTGTCGTATGCTTCCTTGAGTTCATCGAGGACAGGTTGAAAGTGGTCTGCAATCATATCAGACTGAACAGACTTGACATCGTGATTCTTCAACCACTTAGCAACGTCAAACTTTGGCTTCTTTTTGATTTCAACGAGATACTTGTCAGTCTCAATGTTAAGGAGTTCCATATACTCATCAACCTGATTCTTGATTCTGTCCTGAATAGTAACCTTCACCTTTGCAGGCTTACTTGCGTCTCGCAATTCTTTTTGGCTTCTCTTGGACTTACCAGTTCGAATCATATCATCGATGTAACCATCAATCTTATTCTTCCAGTGGGGAGGAGCATCGCAATCTGCTTGTGTGCAGATACGACAACAAGGAGCCACGCTTTCAAAGTGGAATGAACTTCCTCTCTGGGCAAACTCAATGTCTTCCTTGGAGTACTTCTTCCACTTCATATAATCTTCCACCCATTTCTTTTCCTTGGAGGTAGAAGGGTGGATACCTGTTCGGTAACGGTTCACGCACCGAAAGAAATCCCACTCTACATCACTTGACTTGGAATCAAATAGTGGCTCTTCGATTAAGTGTCTTGCTTTTTTTGACATAGTTAAATTCTAACACATACAGAGATGAAGTCAAGTAGTAATCCATTCGGAATATACTTCTTTTATGCCTTCTTCTCCGCCTTCAAGTGGCACTCGATATACGACATTTCTTCTGCCGAAATCATTCTCTTCGTAGCACTTCATTCTTTCTTTCTTAGTCATATCCTTAAGGCGTTTAAGGTCATCTTTCCGCCTATCCTCAATCACAGAAACTAGGAAATGAGAATCATCTTCCCAGCCGACTGCTTCGTCATAATGGAAGGAGATTCTATCGCCAGTTTCCTCGTAAGGAAGTGCAAGTGCATCCTCGTAAACAAAGAACCGAACAGACCTATATTCTGCCACTTCAGACGGTTTATTTCTTGCGTGTCCTTCGACTGCAAGAACCTTTCCGTTTGGAGAAAGGTGGAACTTTTGCCAACAGAACTCCATATTTCTTTTGGCTTTTTCACCAATGAAGTCGTATCGTTCCTTTGTGTCTAATTGAACTACAGTTTGACCTTGATAGTCTTCACCTGCAATCAAATAATCGTGACCATCTTCCTGATTTTCAAAAAACACAAAAGGGAACTTTTCGCTGTTCCTGTAAATGGTACAAACGTGTTCGCCAGTTTTGTTCTTTAGTTTCTTGAAAACTTTACCGATGGTATACGCCCAGTACCTACCGTCTTCTTTGAAAGCGACAGGTGTTATACTAAGAATATATTTCTCCATAGGAGAGGGATATTCTTTTCTTTTGTCGGACAGAATTTTTCCATCATCAATCTTATCACTAATTTCTGCTCTTCTGATACGATACCACTTCTGAGAGTTGTTGTTAGTCATATTACTTTCTCCACTAATATGTAGGTAATATGGTCAATTAGACAGTCGCGTTTTCTGGTACTTTGACCGAAGAAATTGTTTCGACAAGAACACTAAACGCTTCGTATGGGTCAACATTGGCAGATGGTCTTCTGTCTTCCAGATAACCCTTCCACTCCATTGCAGTCTCTGTTGGAATTCGAATAGATGCTCCTCTGTCACTTACTCCATAACTAAACTTATCATAGTGTTGCGTTTCACAAGTTCCTGTTAGCCTCTTTTCGTTATCTTCGCCATAAACTTCCATATGTTCTTCGTGTTTTCCTGCTAGAGCATCACATACACTTTCAATATAATTTCTATCAGGGGTTTCTCTCATATACTCTGTACTGAAGTTGATATGTGCGCCTGCTCCATTCCATTCACCTTCAATTGGTTTTGGATGGAAGGAAACACTGAAGTCATAACCTTCTGTCATCTTCTGTAGAAGATATCGGCTAATAAGCAAATCATCTGCGGTTGTCATAGCACCCTTAGGTCCTAGTTGATATTCCCACTGAGAAACAAGAACCTCTGCATTTGTTCCCGAAATATCAATTCCTGCACTGATGCACGCCATTGCGTGTTGGTCAACAATGAATCTATGGGTTACGTTCTGGGAACCAACACCGCAATAGTTTTCACCCTGTATCTTATCTTGGTTCCACTTACAAGGAAGCGAATCTTCGTCCAAGAAAGTATATTCCTGTTCAACGGAGAACCACATATCATCACTCTCTTCTATATCATCAAGAGTGTCTGACAAATCCACACGACTGTTTGTTTCGTGAGGTGTTCCATCTGGGTTCCAAGTATCACAAAGAACCAAGAATGATGCCATTTCTGTTTGTTCCAGTGGATTGTGGTAAACATTCACGGGACGAATAATGACATCACTGTCTTCTCCCTCTGCTTGGAGTGTACTCGAACCATCAAACTTCCAAGGTTCAAGACGAGCGAGAACACCTTCTTTGTTCATTTGTCCACCGTTAGAATCCATAGTCCAATGCTCATATCGAACTTTACTTCGTAGATTTGCGGGGGAGTAACCATCTGTCCAGACATATTCTAGACGGACAGTAATAGTTGCGGAGCCAGAAATTTGAGGTTGATAATTTTCGTTCATAATTAATTCACTTTCTTAAAGACGAACACTGGTTCGTACTTGAGGTATTTTCCGTTTACTTGACAGTAATTTTTGCAAGTGGGTTTACCGTCTTCGCCCATTCTGTTTTGTCCAGGCATTCCTTCGAGTGCCATCTTTAGGGTGTATTGGTATTCCACACCACACTGTTCTAGTATTTTCTTTGAGTCTTCTTCGAGAGGAAGATACTTACCACTTATAAGTAGGTCAGCAATATTCCACAGAAGATATCTATCTGTTCGAAGATACTCAGCACAAGTTTCTAGAGTTGGTCGGAGGAATCCTTCCTTCCACGCCTCATACGACGAGCCATATTTTTTATAGGACTGATTCCCATCTTCGCTATACGCCTCTCGGTTGAAATAAGGTGGTGATGTAAAGATAAGGTCGAGTTTTCCTCTGTACTGTTGGAATCGTTCGTGGTGTTGGATTTCTTCTGACCCTTCTTGGAATACATCAAAAGTATTCGTTTCGGAAAAGAATGGATTTCCACGATAAGTCTTGGTATTGTAGAAAGTAGCCAAAGACTCATACTTGCTCCCATTACCATCATCGACAAAATTATCAGGATTTGGGTCAGTACCAATATAATGAATCCTGCGGTCATCCCGAACACCCATAGCACCAAGTATGCGACCACCCCAACCAGCAGACGGGTCATAGATGTTAATAACTTCTTGGTCTTTGATGTCTTCCGTGAATCTTTCATACAAGTATTTAGCAGTCATTGGAGGGAAGTTCACAGCAGGTTGAATATATCCGATACGATATGCGGCGAACGCCTTCGGAAACATCTTCTTTCCTTGCTTGTATACACGAATATTGTACCGCATATCATCTGACATATTCTCAATGTCAAAGGTAGAGTGGTGTCGATATTCCAACCAACCTTTATCTTTATAGTACTTCACTTCATCCTTTGTGAGATTTAGAATTTCACTTTGTTCTACTTGGAAGTAACCACTATTCAGTCCCTCTCGTACCTTTACTTCTTCTAGAATGAAATCATATCCTTTGAAGATGTGTTTCGCGGTAAAGAATGTTTCCATCCAATGGTTTGCATCAGCAGTACTAATGATAGCATACTTCTTGCTGTTCGTGAACGCAGACTTGGCGTGTTCGTATAGACTGTCCCGCCTAAAATGACGCATTCCGCCCTTTACCATCTTTTCTAGATGCTTGTCATCCGCAAACAAATCATAGATGGAATAACCATTATCCTTTTCAGTGTAGTTAATACGAACCTTCATCATATTACTAAACCACTGGTCTGCTTCTCCGCCCATACGAGACTTGTTGATAATTACATCATCATCCACATCCGAGAGTTCGTCGGTGTGTGTAAATTCGTGCGTGGGATATTCTGCAATCTTATTGAACTGGTCAATAATACCCTCTTCAGTTTTGCCAGTTCGCGGAGGACAACCGTGAGTGTCCCAAGATTCTTTGACTGCTTTACGCATCTCAACCACCCAGTCACGAAACTCGTCGGGAGTCATCTCGGCAAGTTCTTCATAGGTGCAATTAATGTGCGAGTTAAGCACATAATCATTTCTCTCGTAGAACAGTTTATTCTCTGTCATTTTCATCTAATATATCATCCATCATTGTTTCTACCATATCATCCATCAGCGTTTCGAATGTATGTTTTGGTTTCCACTGTAACACGTTTCGTAACTTCGAAGAGTCTCCCTTTAGTTCGCGGAGTTCTTCTGGTCTAAAGTATCTTTCATCAATTGTAACATAGTCTTCGTAGTTCATATTCAATTTTTCGAAGACATATTTGCAACAATCCTTTACGCTATGAGAGACTCCAGTTGCACAAACAAAATCATCTGCCTTGTCGTGTTGCAACATCAACCACATCGCCTCTACATAATCTTCTGCGTGTCCCCAGTCTCTTGTTGCATCTAAATTTCCAAGTGGAAGTTCTTTTGTTTTTCCTGATAGAATATCCAATGCACCCTTTACTATTTTTCCAGTTACAAAGTTCGAACCTCTTCGTGGAGATTCGTGATTGAATAGTATACCATTTGAAATGAACATACCATAGGAATTTCTATAGTTTCTTGCAATGTTGTAGGCAAAAACTTTGGCACATCCATATGGACTAACTGGAGTCATCGGTGTAGTTTCTCTTTGGAAACCATCTTCGTCTATATTATTGCCAAACATTTCAGAAGAAGACGCTTGGTATATTCTAACCTCTGGACAAACAATTCTGCAAGCCTCGAATAGATTCAAAATACCCAAACCAGTTGTAGCGGCAGTGTAGATTGGAATATCGAAACTAATTCGAACGTGAGATTGTGCTGCCAGACTATACACTTCTTCTGGATTAATTTCTTTCAGGAGATGAATCAGGGAAGCAATATCACCTACGTCACCATAATGCAGATGAATCTTATCAATAAGATGATTCAATCGAGCGGATTGATTTTCGGCTACCGAGTTCCTTCGAACCAATCCGTGAACTTCATATCCCTTTTCTAGTAGCAGTTCTGCCAGATAGGAACCATCTTGTCCACTTATGCCTGTAATTAATGCTTTCTTCATAATCTAATGTGTCCGCTATAATTCTCAACAAACCAATCTATAGATTCCTGTATGCCTTGTTCGATTGGTGTAAATTCAAAATCAGGAATCATTGTCTTTAACCTTGAGTTGTCAGATGGTTTTCTTTGCTGTCCGTCCATCTCTCCATTGTAATATAAACTTCCCCAGAAATCCATCCTGCTCGCAATCGTCTGTGCAAGTATTGCCATATTTATCTCCTCGTCAGGAGAAAGAATAAGAGGGTCTGAGTGGTTATAGTTTTCTAGAACCCACTGAACCAATCTAGCAACATCCTTAGAGTAGATAAATTCTCTGTATGGTCTTCCTGTTCCCCAAATATCAAAATGAGTATTTTCTTCTTTTGCGAGATAACACTTATGAATAAGTGAAGGAATAACGTGTGCGGAATCTAGATTGTAATTGTCGTTGGGACCATATATGTTACAAGGAATCACAGTTACAAAGTTACAACCATACTGGTCACGGTATGCTCGACTTTGTACCTCTAACATTCTTTTTGCGTATGCATATCCATAGTTAGAAGAATGCGGTTCGCCTTTATGAATTTGGTCTATAGACAAAGGGAACTCTGCTCCGTCTGGAAATATACAAGTAGAAAGGAAGGATACCACTTTCCTTACTCCCGTTATTCTTGCCGCTTCAAGAACATTAGAATTCATAATAACATTTTCGTAATAGAACTCTCCAGGCTTTTCTGAGTTTGCCTTGATGCCACCTACTCTTGCGGCACAATGGATAATTGAATCAATCTTATTGGTGTTAATATACCTTATGATTTCATTTAGATTCATAAGGTTTAGACTCTTTCGAGTTGGTTTATATTTTGATTCAATGGCAGAACCTACAAGACCTGTTCCACCTGTCACTAGAGTATTCATCATCTTATCCTACTGAAATTATTCTTCTTCTCAAACACAATATGATTCTGGAACTTGTCCGTCATTGAATCAGACTTGTGACTAATTACAAATATATTAGCACGACTTCCAAAGGATGTCAAGAGTTTTAAGAACTCTTCTGTACCAACGGCGTCAAGACTCGAATCGAACACCTCATCGAGAATCAAGAGGTTACAGTTTACGCTGTTCTTTAATCGTGCAATTTCTCGCCAAGCAAGAAGCAAAGACAAGTCAATACGCAATCTTTCGCCTTCACTGAAACTGTGGTAGGTAAACTCATCACGATGGCGACTCTTGATTGTTTCGCTGAAGTTTTCGTCGAGGTTAAACTGGCAAAAGAAATCCATATCTGCAAGATACTTGTTGATTAACTTATTCATAATTGGCAAGTAATGTTTAATAATCTTTGCCTTGATTCCACTATCCTTCAGAAGAGTAGAAGCAATACCAAGATAATGTTTGTCTTTGACAAGTTCTTTTCTTCTTTCAACGTGTTGCTTTCCTTCGCCTAGAAGTTGATTCAGTTCGTCTGTGGTTTCTTGAACTTCTGTTCCTTCCGACAGAGTAGTTTCAATATTACTCTGCATTTTGTTTATGTACTGAGACGAGGCACTAATCTGATTCTGTTTACCAGAGATTACCCTTTCGATGTCATAAGCATCTTGCATCGTGGCATTAATTTCACTTAGTCTCTTCTCGGCGTCTTTAATTTTCGAACTGAGTTCGGAGATAGCACTCGAAACTTCTTCTTTGTCTTGTGACATTTCTTTCCACACATTTTCCTTGTGGTGTTGTTCGATATCTTGCTTACAGGATGGACAGGTGTCGTTTTCTTCATAGAACTTCGCATTCTTATCAATGTTCTTTATTTTTGTTTCTAGTTGTTTCTCTAAGGACTCCATCTTAATAACAGACTTAGGAACGTCATCTCTATCTTCGATTTCAGTTAGAAGTTTTTCCAAGGTGGCTTGCTGTTCTTCAACTTCTGATTGTAATTCATCAATCTGCTTTCGGTTGTCCTCTATTTCTTGTTGATACTTTTCTACAGAGTCACTTGACTTCTTCTTGAGTGTGTCGATAAGTTTCTGTTTCTCGTCCACTTTGCTTTTTGCAATCTCAATTTTTGTATCGATGTCTTTGACATATTCCTTTGTCATTTGAAGTCTAGCACGAACAAGTGTATTCATCACAGAGAACACATCAATGTCCAGTAGGTTTTCGACAACCAACCTTCTATCTGCGGCGCTCAGTTGCATAAAGGGAACGTAGTTCGATGAACCCAGAATTACAACTTGGCAAAAAGACTTATACGACATCTTAAGAATCTGTTCCTCAAGAATTCTCTGATAGTCTCTCGCCTTTGCATCTTGGTCTAGCAATTCACCATTCTTGTAGATTTCAAACTTCTTTGGTTTGATACCACGAAGAACACGATATGACTCGTTACCGATATCGAAAGTTATATCGACTTCGCATTCTTTCTCATTGATTGAGTTTGTCAACTGAGGTAGTTTAATTCCACGAAAGGATTTCCCAAACAAAGAGAAAGTCAAGGCATCAAGCATAGTTGACTTCCCCGCACCATTCTCACCAGAGATGAGACTGTTATCGTGACGAGTGAAATCAACTGTTGTCTTGTAGTTTCCTGTTGAAAGAAAGTTTTTCCAACTCAGTGTTCGGAATATAATCAAACTAGCATCTCCTCATACCACGAAGGTGTTTCTGAATAACTCCATTTTGCAAATGCAGTCTTCTCTCCAAGATAGTATGCACGGTACGCCTTTACTGCATCTTCATTCTTGTACTCCTCAGGCATCGCTTGTGCAAAAGGTGTAATAGAATCTGCGATTGGAATGTTTTTAGGCTTACGAAACCGAATGAGAGAAATCATATCTTCGCTCTTGTGTACCTTACCATATCGGCGAGTGTATTCCTTGCACAGTTCGTATGCGTGTTCTACTAACCAGTAATAGTTCTTGTTGTTCTCCATCACCCACTGAGTGCAAGGATGTCCAACAAAAGATGCTTTGTATAGCATCTCCTCAAACAGTTTATGAGGAGACTTCCAGCGTTTGATGCGACGATTGTTTGCAGACAACTCAGTGTACTGTTCACCATCAAGAACACGATGAGCAGTTGACAGCATTTGTGCTGATTCAACAATCATTTTCACAACGTGCTTATCGCACATATCTCTAGCGGCGACTTGAGGACTCTCGTCCAATACAAAAATATTCACAGCGACAAACTTTCCATATAAAGGTCTTTGATGAGTTTCTTCATACGAGCCTTATCTTCCACCTCATCAATAGAATCAATCTCATTATTTATTAGTGTAACAGTATCTTGAGCCAAGTCAACTATTTCTTCCTTAGTCCACTCAGAATCTATAATTTCCTCTACTACTGTTATCTTTGCAACGCCTGACTCGTATAGTCTATCCATAAATCTATCAAAGGCGTATGGATGCTTCTTTGCCTCTACAAAGAGTTTAATGTAAGAGCCTTTGAATTCTGGGTACTTTCTTTCTTCGATAGGACCATCTTCATCATTATAGCGAAGTGTGTGGAACATCTTATATGGATTTTCTACAAACTCCAATTCGCGGGTGTCGGTATCAAGTATATGAAAGCCTTTTGTTTCCGTTACGTCGGCAAAAGTGATTTGATATTGCGTTCCAAGATAATAGATATTATCCTTTTCTTGGCGACAATGGAAGTGTCCAGACAATACCTTTTCGTATCGGTCAAATAGTTTTGGCGACATTCCCCCGTCGAATCCCACGCCTCGCATAACTTCATAACCTTCAAGTTCTAGATGTCCAATTAGAATCGGAGCCGCGGCAGTCTTGATGAAATTCACAGAGTCATTGTGATTTTCTTTGTTTACCCAAGGAAGAAGTGCAATCTGCAACCCGTCGAACTCTACTACTTCTGGCTTTTCATAAAGTTTAATATCACTACCAAACAACTCTCTGACAGAATTAACTTCATTAGTATTTCTATAGTACACATCGTGGTTACCAAGAATACAATGAAAGTCGATGTTCTCTTCTCTAAGCCTTTGAATGAACTTGGTTCTTACTTGATTAAGAATGCTGAAGTTCACAAACTTACGCCTATCCATTAGGTCGCCTGCGTGAATTACTGTGTCGATGTTGTGTTCTCTAACGTAGGGGAAAAATACATCATCAAAAAATCTCATAAAGTAATCAAAGAATAATTGAGAGTCGCCTCTTGCACCGAAGTGCGTATCATTAATCAGTGCTATTTTCACTTGTATTGTCCTCGAAGAAAGAATCTAAAGTGGAACCTTTGTTTTGTTCTTTTAAGGCTTTTGCCTTTCTATCCTTTTCTTTCTTTGGTGTAAAGTTATCAATGTCCGTGTTCGTGAGTCTATAGTAATCGGCGGGAGCATTGTTTGATTCAGACATATCAACGCCTTCTGAGTGTTCTACCCATCGGGGAAAATGATGTTCCTTGTCCATCTCTTCGATTAATTTATACTTCACATACATCTGCTTCTTTTCTTTTTGAATCCTTCTAAGAAAAGCATAATAGATTATCTGCGTGAAATATGAAAATGGATTCTTTGATTTTTCTGGATTAAAGTTGTGTGCATACATCAAGCAGTTTTCTATTCCATCGCCAACCATCTCTTCCCTATATTCATAATTAATGAAGTTGGGTCTGTGGGATAGTCGTTCGGCAATTTCCATAAAACACGTTCCGATATACTCGGTCACAGGAGGTCTTGGTTCGTCCATTTCCTCCGCTTCAATAACCAGTTTCTTCCATTTGCACATCTCTTCGAAGAATAATTGGTTGTCTACATAATGGTTTGATTTTTTTGTCATTTTCTCACAATTTCTTCCTTGACATCATAATTTTTTTGGGGTACTATTATCTGTGTTAGGGAATCAATAAATCCCTTTAGATAACTTAAGGTTCTGGGTTCCAATCACGGAAGTAATCCTCAATATCCTCGTTCTTTCTAGGACGAGGTTTTCTATTAGGATGACCGTCTTTCATTTTCATAAACTCGTCAATGTCAAACTCAGCACCTTCATTCTCTGGGTCTAGACTAACGATGCCATTCATTAGAAATCCCAAGAACAAGCCAGGAGGAATACGAAACTGCATATGAACATTTTCGTTCTCCTCTTCTTCTGATTCATCTTCCATATCTTCATTATGCATATCGGCTACCTCATCCAAGTCACCTTCTACTATAGTTCGAAGGTACTCTTCTAATTGTTCAGGATTGCCAAGCATTTCTTGTACCAAGTCATTCACTACATCTTCTTTTTCCAGTTTACCAAGATAATGACTAACAATATCTGGGGTTGGACTGGTTTCTAAGACAACGTGCTTTACTGGAATTCTTTGGTCAAGTTCATTTGTTAGATTAGCCCAAGGACGCATCATCATAATATTTTTCTGATGTCCTGTCATTGGGTCTTGAATTGTTACGGTTTTCACCATCATAGGACGGTGTAGAGTTATGGTTCGGGTGTTCTTCCCGACCACCTTTCCGATTACTTCATCACCCGAAGAAAGTTTATAGTTCCTGTATACATCACCCATTCGCTTCTCCTTCTTCTAGGTTAATTTTTACCGTTTTGTAATCAAACTTCTCTTTGTTATATATCTTCATTCTCTCTACGAAATGTTTCAGTGTATGATTTGTCCAGGTCTTCCAAGTCAAATCATCACCGATGTCATATAACTTTGCCTTCTCTTTATATTTAGACTTTCTCAATTGTCGCCCAATAGACTGAAGGACACGAATTCGTGATTTAGATGGAGAAGCAAAGATAATATTATGAAGCCTACGAATAGAAACGCCTGTGGAGAATGTTCCATAGGATGCTACGATAATTGCATTGTCGTTTTCTTCTGTCAACTTTCTTACCTTTTCTCTGTCTTCTGCATCAGTTCCTCCATACACAAAGTGAACATCGTGGTCTGGACAGGTGCGTTCAATTAGTTTGACTAATTT
>UEXM01002461.1_pt1 | contig 13103 bp, 7 predicted proteins | sample 1796661 | NCBI WGS metagenome assembly UEXM01 (sample SAMEA4772469, study PRJEB27181) | metagenome | reverse complement strand
CATGGATGGGGTAAACTAATTGAATCTCAAGAATTAAATGATATATGGTTACCTAAAGTTGCCCTTCAAAAAAATAGACAAAGAGAAGTAAGTATAGACTATGAAAAGTATTCTCACCGACCACCTTTGTCACATCAGAAAGAGGCTATAGAAAAACTTGTTGGTAATGACAAATATATTCTTGCCGATGATATGGGTTTGGGTAAAACTACATCTACAGTTATTGCATCATTAGAAAGCGGGGCGGAAAAAACATTAATTATCTGTCCTGCATCTTTAAAAATAAATTGGCAAAGAGAAATAGAAAATTATACGGATAAAAGTATTTCTATTATTGAAGGTAAAAAGTGGGAACCCGCAGAATATACGATTATCAACTACGATATTTTAAAAAACTTCCACGACCCAAAACACCCCGATAAATCAGATATATTAAATTATGGATTTGATTTAGTGGTTATGGACGAAGCACACTACATACAAAACGTAAAAGCTAATAGAACAAAAATTGCAAATAGCATTGCGAAAAAAGTGGGGAATGTATGGTTGTTAACAGGAACACCAATGACCTCAAGACCCATGAACTATTACAATCTTTTAGATTTAGTAGATTCACCCGTCGCAGAGAATTGGATGGCATATGCTATTAGATACTGTGCAGGTTATCAGTTTAGTGTTGGACCTAAGAAAGTATGGAATGTCACAGGTGCGTCAAACCTTGAAGAACTTCGTGACCGAACAAAACCTCAGGTTTTGAGGAGGTTGAAGGAGGATATTTTAGATTTGCCTGAAAAAATTATAACCCCCGTTTATCTAAAATTAAAGTCACGAGATTATGAAAAACTTATGGGTGAGTACTATGATTGGTATAATTCATCTGAAGAGTCTACATCACTAACAATACAGTTTTCGAAACTTATGAAAGTTCGTCAAGTTATCGCTGAAGGAAAAATTAAAGATACGATAGAACTAGCACAGAACATCGTAGACCAGGGTAAAAAAGTTATTATCTTCACAAACTTTACCGACACTCTTAATAAGTTAACCGACGCTTTCCCGAAGGTGTCGGTAAAGCTTGACGGTAAAATGTCAAAACCTCAAAGACAACATTCTGTCGACGAATTTCAAAATAATGATAAAATTAAAGTTTTTGTCGGAAACCTTAAGGCGGCAGGTGTCGGTATAACATTAACTGAGGCTGAAGCGGTTATAATGAATGACCTATCTTTTGTCCCGTCTGACCACTCACAAGCAGAAGACAGAGCATACAGATACGGACAAAAATTTTCAGTGTCAGTATATTACCCAATTTTTGAGAATACGATTGAGGGTGTTATTTATGACATTCTTTCTAAAAAGAAAAATATTTTTGAGACCGTTATGGGAGATAACGAAGGAAAGGGTGACGTTATGGAAGAAATACTTAACCTAATTAGTAATAGCAGATAATTATTGTTTTATTGATATTTATTAATAAAACATCGTATGTCAGTTATTAACGAACCACAAAGAAGTAAACTTTTTACTCGTATTAAACACCTATTAGGTGCTCCAATAAGAAGTGTTGAGGTTACAGATGAAATGATGGACTCGTTTTTAGAGTTATCTATACAGGACTACGCTCAATACGTAAACGATTGGCTTATAGAGTCTCAGTGGACTTCATTGTACGGTTTAAACTTAGACGAACAATCATTAACGAGGGCGTTCGTTACGAGAAGTTTAGATTGGGAAACTCAATATACCTATGCGTATTCTAAGATAGTTGGACTACAAGCAGGGGGTGACTCTGTTTTGAAAAAAGATTATATAGACTTAAAACCAAATCAACAAATTTATGAAATACCTAAGGGTAGAGAATTAAACGAACTCTTATGGTTTACTCGCGCAGAATTGGATGCGGCCTTCTTTGACCCATTTATGGGTGGTTTTGGAGGATTTGGTGGCGTAGGATTAGGGGGAGGCGCAGGATTCTCACAAATGGGTACTATGGGTAATTATTTTATTACACCCGCATTTGATATTTTATTGAGGATGCAGGATATTAATATTAAAAGAAGGATTATTTCGGGTGAATTGACTTATAGAGTGACCGCACTACCCGATGGTAAAAAGGCAGTTCATTTAATGAACGTACCTGGAGGTAAATTTGATTTTGGTAACATGCAACACAACCAATACAGAGTTTGGTACTGGTATTATGAGACCGATGATAGGGAGTCTTGTTTAGCTGAAAATCCTGACATAGTTAAATTACCGTCAGACATACCAATAGACGAAATGTTATGGGATGAATTAAATAGTCCCGCACAAACATGGGTAAGAAGGTGGTTTACTGCATATGTTAAAGAATCATTAGGTAGAGTAAGAGGAAAATATCAAGGAAATTTAAAAACACCTGACTCTGAAATACAGTTAGAATATGACTCATTACTTACAGAAGCTAAAGATGAAAAGTCAAAACTAACGGAAGAGTTAACACAAAGACTAGAAAGACTCAGACCTGAAAAGATGATGGAAAGGCAAGCAACTGAGGCTGAAAACCTTAATAAATCATTACAATACAGAGCATTCCCAAGACAATTCTACACTATTTAATATGGCAATTTTTAAATCAACACCGGTTACGAAAATCATCAACGGTATTACAATCAAAACTTCAGAGTCTACCTTATTAAGTAATACCTCTTACACCACTAAAGGTGAAGCGGCTATTATTGTAAAAGAGGTAAATAATTGCACAATAACGTTAGATTCAGAAACAACCGAACACATCACGATTAAAGCATTAACGGATGTTTTAGTTGTTGGAGATTATCCAATTGACGATGAGTTTGAAGAAATAGAACTTCAGAGAGGAGCGTCAGCAGAGTTAAGATTTTTAAAAAACGGGTGGTATATTATGTCGTCTGATGGACTAAAGAATTCATAATAGTCTGATTCTTTTTTACGTAATCTTCATCAACTAATTCCATAGTATCATCCACATACATATAGTATGGGTCAATACCAACTGAGTTCCAAAATACTTGTTCAGTATCAGACAAGGTTAATACCTCATCTAAAGTATCTTGGTCACCGTCCTTTCTTGGATAACCCCTAACCAAATTAGTTTGTGTCTTAGTAAAGAAAGGTCTATCCGCAGGGTCCTCAATCAAAATTTCCTCACGTATTTCAGGAGAGAAAACAACCAACAACGGTTCTATACGTTTGTTAAAAGCGGTGATATAGCGGGGTACATTGTACTCACCCAAACCGTCAGGGTTATTTTCAATTTGTTTTTCGTCTACGTGATAACAGTTAATAACAACTTCATCTTTTTTCTTTTGTACGTCACCGTGCGATTTACGAGTACCGTTATTAACGTAGTAGATAGTGTCCCCCAAACCAACATTTAAATTATTTGCCAAGGCTAATTCCATATGTGCTTGACGGGACATGAATGAACCCGACTTTGTTCTCTTTGTTATGTGAACCTTATATTCTTCTAACGATTGTTTTACACGAGCCTTATTGGCGATTTTTGCGATAGGTATTTCTTTATTATACAATTTACCCACATATTCGTAGTAAGAGTCCAAAAACTCCTGACCCTTACCATCCAACAACATACGTAGACCTGAGTCCAAAAACTCCGCAACATATGTCTGAAGTTTTTTAGACTTAATGGTGTTACCTGTAAGTTTAACTTTCCCCTTATCTGTAAGTAGCGCGTAGTTTTTACGAGCCACATTAATAGTTGCTGGCCACTGACCGTCAGTATCCAACCCCATTTCATCCCTCATAAAAAGGTCATTATATTCCGCAACATCTGCTTCAGAACCACGGTACTCTTTACCCTCTTCTACAAGACCATTAAGCCCCTTACCGATATATGTATGTTCATCACGACCTTCAGGAACCGAGAAGTTAACACCATCAGTATCCATAACGAGGGGCTCATAACCACGTTTCATAAACCACATAATCATCTGTCTAAGGTATTGTCTACCTGTACACGTAATCTGTTCACCCATATCCATATCACCCCACGGAAATACCTGTGGTGCAGACAACGAACCGAAGAATGCATTAATAAAGATTTTAATAGGAAGTTGTTTACGGTTGTATTGTGAAGACAACTTAGGGTCTGTCGCATAATAATCCGCAGCTAACTTCTTGTATTTAATACGAGTATCACGGAAATACTTAAGCATACTCTTCATCGCACCTGTCACGTCACACTTCGGGAAGACATCGTGTACGAGTTGAATAGAGGGGTATAGAGACGAGTAGTCAAGCTTCAATACATCCGTGGAGTACCCGACCTGTAAAAGTCGTGAGAGACCCCCTGTAAATGAGCGTTTCTCACCTTTCTTAGGTATTGCGAGCCCGTGTTTATAAGACCATGACATCATAATCATCTTCCACAAAGTGGCGGTACCCATAGTAGAAAGTCTTTCATATGTAGTTGGTACAAGTTTTGCGAGAAGAAAGTTCGCTTGGTTGAACTCCTCGTCTACTACCATAGTCTCCCAAATATCATCATATAGGTATCGTTCAATAAGGTATTTACCATTAACTTCTTCGTAGTGACCGGGGAACCTTTCCATAAGGTTTTCTGTACCAGGTGAACCCACCTCTTTGTAACCACCTGTTTTAGGGTTAAAGTAGTAATCCTTATTATCAAAATAGATTTTACCAATCTTATCACCCTTTACGTAAACACGATTTTCTTTTTCTGCCCCAATAAATTGAGTGATATACTTAAGACCCCAACTCTTAATGTCGGAGTTAATCGCTTGTGCTCTACGAACTGCGTGTGCGATATCCACGATATTATAACCCCACATCATTGTTTGGGTATAATCCTCCATCTCGTTGGCGAGTTTGAGCATACCTTTCTTTTGTCGTAAGGTTTTCTCAGGGTTTAACGTTTTTGCAATCTTATCTATATCCAAACCCAAAATGGTCGCTCGTGTAAGGATAAACGGAAAATCAAAGAAAGCTGAGTTATAACCACCGACAAGAGTCGGTTTTAAGTAGTTGATAGCATTAAAGAATTCTTTAATCATCTCTTTTTCCTCTTCTTCGTTCTGAGCAGCAATAACCTTTTCATAACCACGGTTGTCTTTCATACCGATAAGGAAAATCTTATCTTTGGTGGCGTCAAGACCTGTGGTCTCGATGTCAAATACAAATCGGTGAACTTCATCGTATTCTTCAAAACCCTTAAATAGTCGTTTTTGTTTCTGACACAGGTATTGTTCTACAGGTGATAGAATTGCAATACTATCTGAGTTATCTCTACTCCACGGGTCTAAACCTCCACCTTTAAAGAAGTTAACTAGATTGGAATATGTCTTGGTCGTCTTAACCAAATATTTAAGACCTTGCTCCATACGCTCGTCACCACGAGTATCCAACTTTTCAATAATAATGCCGTGAGTAGACATCGCCTCTTTTTGTGCGTGTTTAGAACCGTTATAGAACTTTTTACCCTTTAGGTCACCTACCCAAGCGAATGGAATAAAGTTTTCAGATTTAATCTGCTTTCCATTTGTTGGGTGTTGAATAACCTTATAAATTTTGTTGGAACGGTAATCGTATTCTAAGGCTACGATATATTTTTCTTCGTCCTCCCCTAAGAGGAACTTTTCAATTTCTTCTTGTGATACCATAATATTTTAACTTTTCGTCTGAGATATTATCCTCACATCGTTATGATGTGATTACTCTTGACATTGGTTAAAATATATGAGGTAAAGTTTGATATGTCAAACTATATTGATGTATAAAGTTTCTGCTATCGGAGTGATTAATTCACCTTCTTCTGTAGTAATTGAAAATTCACCTATGAACCTACCTTCTTGATTGGTATCTCTTGGTGACCATTTATAATAAATGTAATACTCGTTTGGTGAGTCAGGATTATTTAATAGTTTTTCAGTTATATATGCATTATTCATGAAAATCTTTTGGATTCCATCAGATTCTCTTTTCATAGAAAATCTTATCGTCGCGTTTACTAAATCTTCTTGAAAATTTTTATAATTGCGCGTTCTCCCATCCTGAACTATTTCCATAATCAGGATGGGAGACTCACTATTTTTTTTTATAAAAAACTCCATTTTTATTCACAATCTATACAACATACCGCGTATCCCCCCCTATTTGGTAAATCACTCCATGGTTGTCTATAAGAAATTAGTTTATATTGTGTTTGACCCTCTTCACTATAAAAACTTAACTTTCTTAAACGACTAGGAATAAAACTGGTGGGACTTCCACAATGGGCAAAAGTACCTGTATTTCCATTTGAGTCACTACACGGAACAAATGATGGGGTAGCACATGTTCCCGCGGATACTATATTTGGGCTTAAGTTAAATTGTAAAGGGGAAGTGTATTGATATGTTGTTATATTACCATTTTCATCATAATAATATGGGAAGGAGTCTTCCGAAACGGAAACAACTTGTGAATAATTAGAATCCGGTTCAGTTGACTTATCTATTACATTGACAGTATAATAATTATTTATTGTATTTAACCACTCAGTATAGGTTAGAGGTTCCCCTAAGTATAAACTATCCGCTAAAACATTACCATCATAATCTTCAATAACATATCTAACGGTAGTTTCATAAGGGTCCCAAGGACTATTATCCCCGTTGGGATGTCTAGTACTTACACCTACGTTTACTGTACCTGCGCATGAGTCGACCACAAATGGACGAACCTCTACGTTACGATTATTAAGAAGTACCGAAGACCAATCATTATCACATTGTATAATATCCGGGTCTGGGTCCACATTCGGTTCAAATGTGCCTGTCGCACATTCGAATAGTTGTGACGCACCTTCAAAATACATACCTGAGTACGTTGATGCACTGGTAACTGTATAAGGAGATTCGGTATCCATCTCAAACAACTCACCACTATAAGTTAATAAGAACACACCACCATTATATGAATATAACCCATAAACATCAGACGCATCTGTACCATCTAATGATTTTTCAAAAATTAAATCACCATATATATTATATTGTAAAATATATTGACCTGACGAACCTCCGGTACTTAAGATATAACCACCATTATCCGACAATTTAATTATATCACCAGCTACCCCATGACCCGAAACCAAACTAAATAAATCGGTATATGTTACTGATTGGTTTGGCGTTATATCTAAACTAACAACTTTTGTTTGTGTTGAGCTAATATATCTAGTACCATAAAGTAAATTATTGTTGTCACCGACAGCCAATCCACTACCAATAAAGAAAGGTGTGGTTATTTCTCTATTGAACGTGGCACTAAATGGTGATAACGTTATATCATATTCTGTTATTTTATTACTACCCCATGAAACCCACATCTTATTATCTGTGTGTGCCACATCCAATGCATATGACAATTCAGTGTCAAACACCAAAGTAGGTGTTGACTGCGTTTGCGGGTTAAAGGTATATATTTCACTCCCTTGTTGTATAAGAACCAAACAGTTAAATGGTGTTGTTGACGGTGTTGGTGTTGGTGTCTGAGTTTGAGACGGTGTTGGTGTTGGTGTAGTTGATGGTACATCACAACATGAGGATACCGTTGATAATGTATCATTAATATAAACCGTTTGATAATTAGTGTAAGTTTCTGAATTATCAATTACCGTTACACAGTAATCTCCATAATGTGAAAATACACTTGGACCATATAAAACATCTCCAACTGTGTAATATATGTCACTATTATTACCTAATCCCAAGTATATGTTTCCAGTACTACATCCACTATAGAAAATATTTAAACAAGGCTCTGTTGAATTTAAAATAGCCTCTGTACAGTTGTTTGTTTCTCCTGTAAATATTTGACTATCATTCAAATAGATATTGACTGTTGTTGAACCGGTAGGAGAGTCGTCAACAACACTAAGTGCAATACCTTGGTATATAAATGCGTCTCCTTCAGATAATGAAGTAATGCTACCGGTGAAATAAACATTTGCGACAGTTTCATAAACAACATTATCACAGCAACTTTGATATGTAACTGATTGACTTTGATATGAAGTTGTTGATGGTGTAGGTGTCATCGTATTTGATGGTGTTGTTGTTGGTGTTACCGTATTGGTTGCCGAAGGTGTTAATGTGGGAGTAACTGTAGGTGTTGTAGTGTTTGAAGGTGTTTGTGAAGGTGTTGCGGAGGCACAAGACCCACAATATTGATTAAATAATTGTAAATCATTACATAGATAAGGTAAATAATCATCTGATGTAACGGTTATAACTCCAGTTCCTGTCCCTTGTCCTTCTACAAAAACATAACAATTATGGTCATACACAATTCCATGTAAACCTAGTACAGGTAAATTACTATCATTAACTGTAACAAAGATTGGGTCAAGGCCAACACTACAACATGGTACCGCTTTGTATAGGAAATTACATGGGTTACTTGTCACACATTCAGTACAAGATGAGTACGGTGTGTCATTATTTATCGTAAATGAAGGTGTGTTTGTTGATGATACAAAATTTGTTATACTATAACACTGAGGTATTAAATTCTGAGTAGTATTTCCTGACCAAAAGAACGTATCAGTTAATTGTGATATTTGAGAAGTAAACTGAATTGTATCCAAATATGTACTGTTACTACAACATCCACTTAATAAAACTTTATAAATAAATTCTGTTGGTGAGGTCGAAGGTGTGGGTGTGGGTGTTAATGTTATTGAAGGAGTTATACTTGGTGTTACTGTGGGTGTTAACGAAGGTGTGGTAGTAGGTGTGGTAGTAGAAGATGGTGAGGGTAACATAACCTCAATACACTCAGTACAAGAAGAGTACGATGTCCCAATACCGAAACTAATTATTTCTTGTCCATTGTTATTTACATTTCCAACATACTCATAACATTTATCTTCCTGAGGAACATAATAAATATCATTTAAAATGGGTGATAGACCTTGAGTGTAGACTGATGGACAGGTAATTGACTCGTTAATTGTACTTTCTAATGAACCATATAAACTAAGTAAAGACAACAAATCGGCTGTGGATAAAAATCCATCAATATCATTCACTTGGTCACATAACCAAGGGACCAAATCACAACTATATTGTTCTCCTATGTACCAAGTCATCGCCACAACCCATGCTTCATTTGTAACTACCCCACTTTCATTTGCCAAGGGAGATAAATGTGAAGGTTCAGTAACAATTGTTGGGATATACCATGTTGACCCACCACCAGGACTATATTCTATAACCTCGTATGGGTACGAGACAACAGAACAATTATCTGAGCAACCTGTATATTGTTGTAGACAGGGATGAGAACTTAAACATGAACTACAACTACTATCACCATAATTCTGAGTTACATAACCATTAGAAATATTACTTTGGTTATTTATTGAAACTACTTTATAACAACCTGAACTTATAGTGGAATCGATACCTACTATATGTACAAAGTCTCCCACATAAGTTGCGATATCTAATGTTATATTGGCATTATATGTCTGATTATCACAACAACCACTTAATTCTAATACTTTGGTGGTTGCGGTCCATGTTGGTGTGTTAGATGAAGGTGTTGGTGACGGTGTCGGTGTTGGTGTTAATGACACACAATTAGGACAAACAGTATTATTACAAATGTCCGAAGCGATAAAATTGTTAATAGTGACTAGTTGTGATGGGCTTAAAATTTGTTGTGAATTAATAAATCTATAACAATTACCGTTATTGGCAATAAAACCAGAATTTTGAGATAAATTAATTAATGAACCTACTTGAGAGTCTACTTGTACATTCAGGTAGTCAGATGGGTTGCAACAGTTAACCGCTCTCCATAAGTACTGTGTTTGTGTACAAGGGTCATCAGGTGCAATATTATAATATGTACACTCGTCACAAGAAGAGTGGTAACTACTAATTTCATGTGTGTTATTAGGTGTCCCATCTACAGTTTGCCAATTTATTAATCTATAACAACCTAATGGTATTTGAGGTTGTCCATTGTACATTTCTCCATTAAAATAACACGATACTTCAGTATTATATGGTGGATATTGGTTCGCAGTCATATTAACAACGTGCGTGTTATATGGTGGACAACACTCTTTTATTACTGCATTAAATATTTTATTATCATCACATAAATCTTGACAAACACTTGATTGACACCCTTGTGCGTCAGGTGCTGTAAAAATTAAAACAGCACTTATGTTCGTAACTGCACCAATACTGTACCAACAAGAACCATTGTAGGACACAACTTCACCATTATATACCCAACCACCGAATTGTGTTTCTTCTAAAGGTACTCTAGCGTAAATAGATTCATTAGAATCACAACAAGAAACCCATCTGTGCGTTATGTATTGAGGACCTTGTGGTCCTCCGTTCGATGGTCCGTATATAAAATTACCGTGAGTATTAATAAAGTCACCCGAACGAGTAGAAGCGGCATTTTCTATTTTAATATAAGATTTGTTTAATTCATCGTAATTTAAAGTATTAAAAGCAATTCTTTGTTTTGTACTTTGTTGTCCTCTTGATATTGTTATTGATGTAGTTGCACTATATTCGGTATCTCCACTATCTTTTAAAATAATATCGAAACTTATGATTGACTCACTAACAGTTGGGTATTTTGCACTTGCAGTAACGTCAAACACAGTTGTGGACCCACTACTAAAAATGTACCCACCTATAGTTATGTAATCAGAACTAGAACCACTTAAAGGAGTTAAAGATGGCGTTGGAGTTGGAGTTAATGATATTGTAGGTGTTGGTGTGAATAAATTTACGTTTCCACTACACGAACAACTAGTGATTTCATCTATTAATTCATAAGTTATACATGTTGCACCTGAAGTACCCGAAAAATCAGTAGTTTCAAGGTAGTAAGGAAAACTATCAGGATTAGTCAAACCTGTTGTAACTAATTGTTGTGTGCTACCACTTTCACATGATTGGATGTATAGTGAATAATTACCCGGTTGCGGGTCTGTCGGTCCTAAGTTTACTGATATATATGCCATCTTTTTTATTTAATAAATATGTTTTATATTTTGATTTTTTTATTGTACATTAACATCACACCCTAAGGGTGTTATTATTGTTTGTGTTGGTGTGACTGACGGATATGGTGTGACATTAATTTCACAATCTAAATTTGTTATTTTTGTTTGTGTTGGTGTAGTAGTTGGTACTGGAGTTACATTCACGTCACACGATAATGGAGATATAGGTGTTTGTGTCGGAGTTATTGACGGTATTGGTGTGACTGCCACCTCACAGTCAATACCATCACATTCAGATGGTGTGGTGGACGGTGTGATAGATGGTGTTGGAGAAGGAACTATAGTTTGTCCACTACAAGATAAATTAGTTAATGACTCGACCACTTTATAGTCATAACAAGACACTACACCAATGACGGATTCTAAATCAACTAAATACGGAAAATTTGAATATGTTAGTCCTGTTTCTACAGTGGTAAAAGTAATGTCACTACAATCTTTAACAAAAACACTAAACTGATTTGTTACACCTGTTAGGTTAGTACTTGATAAATTAATTTCAACGAGTTGTGACATTATTTTCTTTATTTTAATAAATACCCATTTTAAGGTTAACTAACAGTACCTACTTGATAATATTTATCTCCATTTATTGTAACCGCAGACAGTGAGGAGAAACCAACTTCATAATGTACTTTAGGGTTAGTCTTATCACTGTAATTTACTGTTTGACCTGTAAACGCTTCAATATTTAATTCTTCTACAACTTTATCTATTCTACAAGCCCTTGCGATTCTAAAATAATCGTCAACCTCACCTAAATCTGAACCCGCAAAACATAAACCAATTATCTTAACTGTGCCGTTAATATTTGCTAATAGAGCAGAACCTGAGTCACCTGAGTTAATAGGATAATAACATCCATTACCAGGTGTTATGGTAGATGCACTTGCAATATATGAAATACAATCATTATATGTGGTTAATCTATCTACACTATCACTTAATGTATTATAAACATTAACATTGTCATAACTTAAAAATTTAAGCTTTGTAACACCTTCTCCTTTAGCGCCCGTTGTCCTACCAACACTATAAAATTCCCAATCATTATCTATTAACTCATCTATTTCTTGTGTTGTGGCGAAAGGAGGTGGTGATGATAAAGATAATCCGTAATATTTGTAAGACTCAGACAAACTAATTTCTGATTCATCTAATGTAAAAATTGCGCCATCAACATAGTTTGAACCTGATGACGTACCTTTAACGGGGACATATCTTTTAGTTACACCAACTCTTTGGTCGGTACTCGTTGAAGGTTGTCCCATATTATTACCGTAAACATCTGATACTCCTCTACTTGATTCATCAGCCCTAAAAAAGTTTTCAGTCATAACATGAGCGTTTGTTACACCCACTAAAGAATTAGTATCTTTATCAACTGCAACAAAACCCATAGTACCTAAAAACCCTAAAGATTGATTTCTTATTTGTAACCCACCTTTTATTGGTCTAATCTCACCTTGTTGCGGTGGCGTGGTTGCACCTGTCGGATTTAGTGTGGAGTTACTACTCCAAGAATAAAAACTTGAGGGACATGACTCATATGCTACGTATTTGTTGGTTCCCTCTTGTACATCAGTTTTTAGTGTTTCATCTCCGACTTGTATCTCATTAGGAATAATTTCGTCAGGTGATAATTCAGATAATGGTTTCTTTTGTTTAAAAGTAAAAATAATAGATTTTTCTTTTGTTATTTTACCGTCCTTTTCTTTAAATCCATAACCCACCGCAGTACAACTATCAGACATTTGTGAGTTTAAATCTTTTATTTTATCTTTTATTTCTTGTGTATAAGCCATGATTATAAGTTTGGTCTACAACAAAAATCTGAATCTGAAAAAGAATCAATAATGTTGATGGTTATTTCATTTTTTATTGGTAGAATTTCGTCACCTCTATCTCCTGTTATTTTAAATTCACCTATAAAACTTCCTATTTTACTTGTTTGTTTTTTTGTTAATTGTGTTTCTAAATAATAACTTTTTAAAGGACTATCGCCTGTAGATTCTTTTTT
>UEXM01002460.1_pt1 | contig 13107 bp, 25 predicted proteins | sample 1796661 | NCBI WGS metagenome assembly UEXM01 (sample SAMEA4772469, study PRJEB27181) | metagenome | reverse complement strand
GCGAATAAGAAGACAAGAAGCTTTGAAAAATGCAACTCCTGACTGTCAGACATATGAACAACGTATGCAAATAAGATTGATGGAATTAGAAAGGGACACGTTAAACAAAAATGATGGGAAAAATTCCTGGCATTTAGACCACATAGTACCATTACAAAATAAAAATGTTTGTGGACTTCATGTTGCATGGAACCTTAAAATAGTAAAAGCTAGAGAAAATCTTTTAAAATCTAATAAGTTTGATATAGGAGAAGCTTTTGGATGAATTAAATTTTTTACTCTGGTCTTATAATCACGAAACCACGCATTTAGAGAGGAAATTGCGTTATGAAACACTCAACGAAGAACAACAAATTAGGCTGCAACGAGCAATATCACAATCAAACCTACAAAAAGACCCAAGAATCGGATTCATCGCAGATCCAAGATATTCTTAAACCTTGCCACAATTGCGAAGGTTTAGGCTTTTATTATGCTTGGAAAGGAAATCTTGGACACAATGATCCTGACGGTGTTGAGGTTGAGCAATTATGCTTAGATTGTGGCGGTTCAGGAATTTATGATGATAGGGATTTTTTTGTTGTATAAACTTTTAGAATGACATAAGCTTATTATGTTTGTTCATTTTAACACTCCCTGACTGAGGTGGCTTTATGCCACCTCTTTTTTTGCTTTGAAAGTAATATGAGATTTAAATAGGTTTAGGCAACCCATTGCCGATAGACTTCCAAGCATCATCAGATTGATCACTTAATAAGAACCCTTCAACATCTTTTAAAATGCTATCGAACGCATATCCTTCATGTTTATGCTTTCCCCAAAGTCCATCAGCTAGTCTATGAGCAAATGCCTTTTGCTTTTCTGAAAGGGTTTTCCTCTTAAAATGCTTACTACGCTGTTTTTCACTATTATTAATAAGGGTTAAAGTATTATAAGGGTTAGTGTGTCTCTCTGACACCCCAGGAGAGGGTTTTGAGGTGTCACTGTGACACCTATCAGTGTGACACCCACCCATAGACGCAATATTTACAACAATAATATCGGTCTTATTAAACCTTTTTTGCCTAGATATTATGTTTTTTTCTTCTAGCTGTTTAAGCTTGCGAAGGGTGGTACTTCGACTGCACCCACACATAGCAGATACACGATCAACTCGCGGCCAAGCCTGACCCATACTATCGTTAAAGTGATCCGCAATGCATAACAATACCAATTTCTCTAAGGGATCTTTTGTCTCATAATCCCATGCTGCAGCCAGTGCTTTTAAACTCATTTGCTTAACCTCCGTTTAGCTAAATTTAACCATAATTCATGCATCGGTCTTAGTTTGTCCTGTTCCATAGTATAACACCGACCATGACCCAAATCATCTTTTTTAGATAGTTTGGCAAACTCTATTTTTGTTATCCAACCCCTGATGCAAACATCATCCTTATCCTGGTATCCAGTAACCAGAACACCAATGTCAGAACGAAACTTATCTAAGGTTGGAAATAGCAATTTGCCTTTTTCATAAAAAGAAGACTTAACATCAATGCTGATATCATCAATCCAAATATCCACGCCATCATCTAAACCTAGCGCCTGAATAGTCGTATCAACATTAAATAACTTAGCAACTGCCAACTCACCTCTAACGCCAAGCATATCAACCTGCCTGGAGGTGTTTTCAGCAACAGCACTATCTATATTGGCATTAATTGCAAACTGCGCTCTAGCAAGTGCAGCCTGACGTGTTTCTTGTAGTTCCTTACGAGAAAACCTTATCAAAATTGATTCCACTTATTTCCTCCTCTATAGGTGTTGTAACCGCATTATATATGTCACTGCCTCTTGATAGTTCCCAAAGACAAACCCATTTACTAGGCAGATACTTTCCGTCTGTGAAACCGCCAACCTTATAGACAGCATCATTCGGAGCGCCATCACTTACTGCCTGCGCTATGCAATCTTTTATCTGGTACATTTCCATTTCTTTGAAATAGCCATACCGTATAATATACCTATAATCCCGATTTCTTCTGTTTTCTTTAGATAATTTGGGCGGTGAATAAATCGACTTTTTTAAGTGGTTGTGCTTCATATAGATTGTTCCTCCATGCATATGCCAGCAATACTTGGTTCTAAATCATCTTTTCTAAACATTAATCTTGTTGTTTCCACTGTAAATATAAGCTCTATTTCGCATATTTGCTGATTTTTGTACCTATCTAAACCTTCAGCGTAGGTGCAGTCATTTATCCCAAAACAAACCATTAGCCCGATATAAAACATTATAATCTGCCTGCTAGCATATCTAAAAAGTCCTCCAGGTCTAGAACAGCTAGCGCCCTGTTTCTGTCCTCTGATACAACCAGAACATCAGCGCCAAGAAGATTTTCGTATAAAAACTTAAAGCCAGACTTTCGCTTTTTAGCTTCTACAACCCATGTCTCCCTGCCTTTTTTGATGTGAACATCACCTTTGAATCCTGTTGCGCTTCCTGACAAAGGAACACGATTTGCCTCTAAATCCCTTTGCCTAGCCTTATCAACAATCTCTCTTTCAAACCTACTGCCTTTTTCTTTATTACGATTTGGCATTATATCCATTCCACCCTTTGCCTAGATTGTTCACCCCAGACAAACCAAGCAAAAGCAATACTGCCGCTGCCTTTAGATTCTGTCTCGCCTGGATACATTGTCTGACGCTTACTAAATACATAACAAACGTCAAACGGATACTTGCTGAAAAGCCTCTCATATCTTCCCTGACCTTCTAGAAAAGCAAGGCGCAATAACCATGCATGGCGCTTATAGCCAAGATGAATTGCATGTAAGATAAACTCTTCTGCTAATTTAAATGGTGGGTTGGTTACTAAATAATCACACGGTCTTTTCTGGCAAAACAGAAAATCTTGGTTAGGTATCCCATAACCTCTATCCACAAGATCTTCGCTGAAAACATCGTGCCAGTATGACTTTAAGACCTTCGACATACGACCAGTACCGCAAGCAGGTTCATGTATGCTAACAGGCATTTCAAACTCATGCTTTAACAATGCCAATGTCATTGGTTCAGGAGTGCTGTAAAAATCATCCTTTTCACGCATCTATAAACTCCTCGCACCAATCTTTTAATCCAACCCTACCATTTGACCATCTATATATCTCCATCATCTTTTGACCAGAAGGTGGCGAATATTTATAAATCCAGTGATGTACGTTAGACCTGTTGACATTCAAAGCTTTTGCGCACTCTGTCTGCGATATGCCTTTAGACACTAGGTATTCTGCCAGTTTCAACAAAACCTCCGTTAAATTATATAAACACATTGTTTAATACATATATTTTTTTGCTTGACTGGTCAAACTAATTTTGCCATTGTCGAAAAGTAAACGGAGGCTATTATGACTAAAATTGCAGAAAAATTTAATTCGATTGGGTTGGAACATTTCAGCCCATCGCAACTCACCAGACCTATATCTGTCTGGATGTTTGAATATGTTGCGCTTAGTAAAGAATCAAGACGCACGATTATTGTCGGAGAAAACGCAGCATTCGGTACTTCAGTCCATCAAGGTGTCCAAGGTATATTATGTGCAGGTCAGGATATATATGCCGTAACTGAGGACGCATTAACGAGTTTTGATTTTCACCCTGCTAATAAGAATGATGAAAAGCGCACAGCATACAGAGATCTTATTAAGCCTGCTATTGAAAGTGGTGTAGAACTTCTTGGCGCACAGTTTGGCAATTCTGAGGCAGAACGCAAAATAGAACTACACCTACCTAATGTATATCTACCCATCATAGGCTATGTCGATATATATAATGAAAAAAGTTTCTGTGAGATGAAAACAAAAGCACCTCGTCAGAACCCACCTAAAAAAGATGGCACTCGTACATTTGGAAAAGCAAGCTTACCAAAAGAACCTACTTTTGACCACATTCTACAGTCAGCCGTGTATCACAGGGCAACAGGGGCAACACCTCATATAGCTTACATATCAGCAGATGATGGTATCGTATTTGACCCTTCTAATTGCGATATGTTGAAGCCTGACGGCATTGGATATGCAATAGAAGAAATTCGCAAGAAAGCAATCCTTAGACAGAACCTAATTAATATCAGCACCGAACCTAAAGTATTAGCAGGGTTAATTGAGGCTGATTTTAACCACCCATTTTACTGGGATCATAACTTTAAACAGGAGGCTAAAGACCTATGGAAAGTTTAGACTTTACCGCAAAATTAAACCAAGCAATGGCATTGGTTTCAGAACTTAATAAAAGTCACGGTGTTCGTCAGCGTGGCGGTAAGATGTACACACAAGTGGTACATCGCATGGAAGCATTCAGGCAGGTCTTTGGCACTAGCCTTGGCATTGATACGCAGGTTATTGTCGATGATGGTCAGCGCGTTGTTGTCAAAGCTATCATTACAGATAGTAATGGCATGACCGTTGGCGCAGGTATGGCAGAAGAGATTAGGGGTCAAGGTCACGTTAACACCACCTCCGCGCTAGAAAACTGCGAGACAAGCGCTGTAGGGCGCGCTCTATCGTCTTTAGGACTTGCAGGTGGCGAATATGCCTCTGCTAACGAAATGGACGCTGTAGCGCGTAAAACAGAGGCTAAAGCTACATCGACACCTGTTGCTGTTCCATCATCAGAACCAAAGGCAATTAGAACACCATTGTCTATTGATGATGAAATACGAATGGCTCCAGATTTGGAATCACTAAGGGCGCTTTACAATCGCCTTGGGATGGCGGCAAGCGATCATGTCGCAAAGTTCACAGCTAGAAAAAAGGAGTTAGAAGCTAATGGCTGAATATGAACAAAAGGATATGACTGGTTCTTTATTCCACAATGATAAGGGTGATAATCAAAACCGCCCTGATATGCGTGGTACAGTCAAAATAAATGGCACTAAGTATTCTGTGTCTGGTTGGAACAATGAATCTAAGGCAGGCAAGAAATATCTTAGCCTGAAGGTTCAAGAGTTTACAGAAAACCCTATGGGTAATGGCAACGCTCAAAAACCTGCACAACAGCCATTGGTAGATGAAATACCGTTTTAAACATGCCAAGCAAGAAACGCAGTAAACCTAAGTATATACAACCAGATAACTACAGTGACTGCGATTTTTGTGGCAAAACATTTAATTGGAAATATGGAGGAACAGCAAATGCAGCAGGTAAATTCTTCTGCACAGACGAGTGCTTTGATAAAAACCGTCACAAGAAAAAGGGATCAGAAGTGCCGACTTTCGATTCACTCTGATCAACTTTTAGATATTCTTGACGCGATAGGAGAAGTAACAAACATAAGCGCGGCAATGATTATAAGCTCTAAAAGGTCAAAATTTATTAGTGACGCTAGATGGATATTCTTTTATTTAGCACAAAGAACAACAGATCATTCCGATAATTTTATAGCTAACCAGGTCAATAAAGATAGAAGCTCTATGTCTCATGGTATAGAAAAAGTAGAAAATCATATTGATACTAATTCTGGTTTAGATCAAAAATTAAAAAAGGTTGTGAAATGCTTAATGTCGAAGAAAAATTAAAACAAAATATGCGTCTTAGATATGTGCAACATGGACACATAAAGAAATATGAAAAAGCAGGTTGGGGTGTTCTAAAAAAATTACATGGACATCACGGTGAACATGCAGTATTGATGTGCTTTATTGAAGAAAATAACAATCAGGTGCGTATTAGGAATAATAATGCTAAGTAGTTCAAAACAAACGGAAAATAATTTAGTAAAAAATCCGCATCATTACACTTCTGGAAACATAGAATGCATAGATGCTATTCGTGCTTCTATGTCGAGAGAAGGGTTCAGTGACTATTGCAAAGGCAATGTTATGAAATATATATGGCGGTATAAAAGTAAAAACGGAACTCAGGATCTAGAAAAAGCACAAGTATATTTAAATTGGTTGATAGGCAATGAGACAGTTTAGGAAACTGCCTATATTAAATAATAATCCCTCTGTAAGGTTTTTGTTTCAACAACTTGAGAAGCAGGTATGTTCGGAATCTGATTTCGCAGAACGAACAGGCATTCATAGGGATACGCTCAGAGGGTGGCGTACAAGATATAACCCTCGCATAAATGATTTAGAATTTGCGCTAAACTGCCTTGGATATGAATTAACTTGCAGACCACAGCGCACCAAGGATGATAAAAAGTAGGTATCTCTCTGTTGAGATGACAAATACGGCTGCTGGGTTAGTTGGGGAAGCAATAGCAATGGCAGCAATCCTTCAAAAAGGATGGGGCTGTGCTATGGCGCAGACGGATTCTATTGACCTTATTTGTTGGTCTAAGCAAAGTGCTGAGAAGTATTTGGTACAAGTTAAGTCCTGCCAACTGACTAAATCTCATAAAAAAGATATACTGCAATTTCAAACAAGTCTTGGCAGTACAAAAGTAGGCAATGCTAAACAAAGAAGATTACCAACTAGATATGATTATGATATATTAGCTCTAGTATCTGTTGAACATAGATCTGCATTGTTCTATCCAGTTTCATCAGTAAAACAATATAAAATGACACGCCATGTAAGCATGTTCACTGACCCTGAAAATGAGTACGATACTTGGCATAAAACTATTGAGGTTTTGAATGACTATACCAAATAGAAGACCTTGCGTAACAACGGACATTGGTTCTGGGTTAGCGGTAACTGTTTCTTTTCATCCAAAGACAGGAGATGCTGTAGAAGTCTTTATGACAAAAAGAGGCAATAAAGCAGGTCAATCTGAGTTAGATGATGCCATGTATAAATTAGGTGTAACAGCAAGTAAATTAATGCAAGAAGGATTTAAAGATGAACCTGGAAAAGTTGCAAGCTGAGTTAACTGAAGATGAAGGAGTTAAGTATGAGATTTATTTGGATCATCTTAATTTGCCTACTTGCGGCATCGGTCATCTTATATTACCAAGCGATCAAGAATGTGGACTACCAGTCGGAACACCTATATCCGAAACAAGGGTTAGAGAACTCTTTGAACAGGACATAGAGATTGTTCTAAAAGAATGCAAAATACTATTTCCAAGTTTTGATATATTGCCTGATGAAGTTCAGCTAATCATCGCCAATATGATGTTTAACATGGGACGTCCAAGACTAAGTAAATTTAAGAAATTTATCGAAGCTGTTATTATGTCTAACTGGCAAGATGCAGCTAATGAAATGGTAGATTCAAGATGGTATAATCAAGTTCCCAACAGGGCTAATCGTCTAGTAGAACGTATGAGGAACGTAGCATGACCCAAAAAAAGTTTGAAGAAGAAACCATATATTACGAATATGATCTTGATGGTGATGGTGTTATCTCTGATGAAGAACTGGAACACGCCAAGGACATAAAGTCAGCCGAAGCTGAATATCGCAAAATGAAAGCACAAAGAAGAATGGCAACTGCTGTTCTTATCTTTATGGCTTTATATACAGCGATTATGTTTCTTCCAATAATACCAGATTCAAGAATTAAATTACTAACAGACCTATCCAACTTATTATACATTACTGGTGGTGGTATTGTTGGCGCGTATATGGGTGTTAGTGCTTGGATGTCAAAGAAATAGATGCCTGAATGGTGGCAATTAATATTAGTGACAATGGTTACTATTAATACTATCATTAATATTATTGTATTTTTCAAACACAGATTTAGGCAGTCTTATGGAAAGAAGAATAAACCATCTAAAGCAAAGAATAGAACAAGCTAAAAGGAGGTATGGATATTATGATACAAGCACTAATACCAGCAGCATCGAATCTTCTGGACAAGTTCATAGAGGACAAGGATCAGAAAGCGCAATTAGCGCACGACTTAGCGACCATGGCAGAGAGGCACGCACAGGAACTAGCTGTAGCGCAGATAAAGGTCAATCAACAGGAAGCTAAAGGCAATTGGTTTCAGTCAAGTTGGCGACCACTAATTGGCTGGATATGCGGCCTAAGTTTGATGATAAACTATATGGTAAGCCCTATAGTTGCAGGGTTTGGAATTATATTGCCCCAGGCGGATATGTCAGTAATGATGCCTTTGCTATTTGGTATGCTTGGAATTGCAGGAATGAGAAGCTATGACAAAAGACAATCAACAGACACGAAATAAATGTCCTCGTTGCAGCAGCAATAAAGACGCAGTTAACGTACACGGACACTATCAATGTCCAGACTGTAAATGTGTTACTGATGATTGTTGCCAAGGGGAGTGCCAGGTGGGGCTAGCGAACGGAGGAGGAAACACTAACCCCGAATAACCATATCAACTATTTTTAGCTGAGTAAATAAGAAATACAGCGCCAGCTAAAACAACCAGCCCTAAGATAATAAGCACCGTCACCAGTGTGCCTACCATGATATCGTGAATACGCTTTTTGCGCTTCTTCTCTTCTTCCTGCCGCCTCTTACGCTGGTCAGCTTGAAACCGCAACCAATCATCCCATAGATGATAGCGTCCGTACAGCATCATGAACTCTTTAAGTTCAATCTCATTCTGCTTTATCTTCTCCAACGCCATAAACTCTTCTAAGTCATGGTCAGCAGAACCACCGAACAAGCTGTTCTTTTTCTTATGGAGTTTCTTTTCTAAGTCAGCCTTGCCATTAACAAAATTAGAGACAGCCTCTCCGCAATCGGCTATAGACTTGCCGTTAGCACAGGCTTGCTTGATAATACCAAAAGCCGCATTACAAGCCGCCAGTTCTGCTAACATAGTGCTACCTCGCCATGTTGTCTAATTTAGCCTCTATGCGGTCTAATGCTGAGTAAATCCTATCCATCTCGACCTTGGAATCGGTCTTGCTCACATATTCCTCTCTGGTTTTGTTTACCAGTATCTGTACGCGCTTTATCTCTTGTGACTGCGAGTGCAGAAACCATGAACCGCCAGCCAAAACAATACCAATTAAAATATCAAAGAGGCTAGCCATATCCATGTTAAATCTCGTCTGGGAAGTTGTTGATAGTTGCTTTGCCAGTTGGGTTGCCATCGCTATCTACTGGTGTGTCGAACAATGCCATAAATGCTGTAAGGTCTGCAACCGCATCTATAGCCGCCTCAATGGTATTGCTGGCAGTGCGAACACTCGCACGATAATCTAAGGTAGCTTGGTCTACAGTGTAGCTAGACACCTCAGAAGCCTTTACAATCTTCCAATCGGTAGATTGTAGCATTGACCCTGCTGTTGCCTTTGTCTGCGCTTTGTGTTGGCTTTTTAGACCCAGTGTGACATTACCATCTTCATCAGTAACATCATCAATAGCTTTTGCGTTACTAGCAGACCAGTAGAACCTGTTGTCGAACGGTGTTGGGTCATCTTCCCAGACTAGCCCTGCCGCAGTCTTTTCAGCATCGCTTGTTAGCCCTAGCCAGTTGCTTGGGTACTGGTTGCCAGAACTGTCTGTCCAACCCCTTCCAGCGCGAATAGCCTTGCCATTATATTTCCACATTTATTTACTCCTATCTTGCATTTGCATATTTTGTTGGCATTTCAGCAAATGCCATGTAGATGTATGTGCCGCCAGAGGCGTTTAAAGTTGTATAATTGCCTCTAATTTTAAAGCCGTTGGATACATAATCAAATGTAGCGTCTGCACCTTCTTCAGCATTGGATGCATTAGGTCTAAGACGCAAACCAACTACGTTGTCTGGGTCACGTTTGTTATCTAAAATCCACCAATCACGTGCGGCATTTGTTTGCTTAATCATAACCCAAGCTGGTCTAAAACCTGTGTAGACAAACGTGCCGTCTGTGCTTCCATTGCCTGTGTAACTTCCAAACTTGGAATAGCCTTCAACTTCTGCAAAACAATAAGCAACGTAAGTTCTACCATTTGTATTGTCGTTACCACCTATACTAATAACAGAAGATGATGGCTTTGTTGGTTCTCTTGTTGTATCTGTAGATATACCTTGAGTTAAGTTAAAGTATAATCTTTGACCTGTTGTTCCAGTAATATTAGAAACACTGACTTGCCAGTTATCTGATGCATTTCTTGATTTAATTGCAACCACCTTTGGGGCAACACCTAGTCCATGACCAACAGTTGCAGTTGATGAACTATTACCTGTGTATGTAACTATACTAAACCCTGCCTTTGTATTAGCCGATACAGAACTGGTGATGCTTCCGTCTGTGTTGCTAACTGCTGTGCCATTAGCTAACCAAGACCAAGATACAAAAGTACCGCCACTAACATTGTAAGCACCTGCACCTACATTAGCTAAAGTAAATCCATCACTATCAAAGGAAGAAAAATTAGCAGATTCATCACTTTCAGCCCCAGTATTATTTGATTCTAATGCTTGTCCAGAACCTCTAACTATATCTAAAAGTTTATGATTTGTACTTGAAGCGTTTCTTCTTTTTATCCATAAAAATTCTGGTGAAAACCCAACCCCTGTTACGTTTACTATAGCACTAGCACCATCATAAAGCACAGTATTAAAATAATCCTCTGGCACTTCATCGTCCAGTGGTGTGATAGATGGTTCGGGTAGGTTAGCTGAGTTTAACGCAAGGAAGCCGCCAGACGGTACAGAATACTTAAAGTCACCATAGCCGTTTTCATCTGAGTTACCACCAGCCGTAGTAGCACCAGCGAAGGTGCTGTCTTGTCCGAAGTTGAATATGCCATCAGCAGAAGTTCTTTGACCAGCCATAAAATAATATATGCCATCACCGACAGATGCTACATCATATGGATTATTTGTTCCTAACTGCACACCGTTCAAATAAAATTCAACAGTTTGTGCATCGGCATCAAAAGCAATACCAATAATGTCCCCACTAGCAACCGTACCTGAGTTTTCATTAAGTGTCCCATTTTCGTATATCCTGTATGTGCTTTGTCCATCAATTATCATTGTGACACCACTAGCCACAAGGTCTTGGTTTTCAGTGGTACTTGCAGGTAAATATGTTTTGCTTGAAATTCCAACCCTAGTTCTTGCGTTAGAACTATTAGGATTAACGATATAATATTCTGCATACCACTTGCCTGTTGTCATGCCAATAGTGCTTGGCACAGCAGAGGTAGTTGTGCTTGAAGATGCCTCACACCTTAGATTGCCTTCAGCAAGTGTTAAGTTGCCGCCTTTTGCTAACACGTTAGCTGTGGCATAATTAAGCGTAGGACTATCTGGCACTACGTCATAGGCTGACAGGTTGTTCACAGTAAAATCATTGCCATTGCCGCTAGTATCATCACCAATAGCCGCACTATCGCCAAACTCAAGTCTAAAGCCATTAGTGCCGAATGTTAAGCCGCTGGTGTCCTTCGGTATCCATACGCCTGATTTGGTTTCGCCAAACGATGTTGGGTCTAGGGCTTGTCCGTCAATAAGGTTTACATCTGCAAAGTATAGATTAGAAAAAATAGCATCTGACCTCCTCCTTGAGACATACATAGAGTAAGATGTTGAATTTACTGTTCCTTCAAAATTCAAAGTTGGATTGGAATTAACGTCAAGTTCTGTAAGCCTTTCACCATTAACATAAATTTTCATCCTGTCATTTCCAGTTGCATCTGTAGTGTCACAAACAACTACAATATGATACCAAGAAGATACATCTCTAAATTTTGCACTAGAAACTACCTGATAATTTTGATTGCTTGTTTCTAAGATAAAAGACAACCTATCGTCACCAACAAACGATATACCTGTTTGCGTTGATGATGATGTACCAGAACCAAAAATATCAGCATCGCCTAAAACTGTACGTTTGAACCATCCACTCCAAGTCCAAGTTTTTCTGTCACCGTTTGTTGTAGGGGTAAATTCTAAATATGAATTGTTCGCACTGCTATCATTCCGCAAAGAGTTGTCTATCTGGTAGTCATAGAAACCTCCAGCCTGACCACCAGCCGCTATATTGAATAAGCTACTCATTAAGCAACTCCTATAGCTCGACCTATTTCATAAAGATTAGTGCCATTGCTAACGAACACAAACTGGTCACGAGAACTAGCCGCAGTAGATAATGTCGGGGCTGTTGCACCCACCCACTTAAACACGCTGTTCCATGTTATCGTCCGTGAACCAGTGCCATCTTGTACCACTATCAGAACATATACGCCACCATCCTTCTGATTGGTCGGTGCGCCAAAAGTACGGTTGCCACCAAGCGTAACGCTAGTCACCTGATTAGCAGATGTATCCCATGAGATTGTAGCCGCATCTGTTAGCGTGGTTGCGGTGAAGTTCTGGGTTGCGGAGAACTCCTGCGCTAAATCAGTACCAGCCACTGTTATATCGCTGTCAGGAACGGTTAAAACGCGAGTGTTGCCTGTTGTAATGTCAACACCGTCCATGCGAAATTTTTTAGCATTATCATCAGGGTCAGCGAGGGTAAATGTATCGTCTATAACCTCGTTCCCTGCGTTCACGTCTGCTAAGTGCGCCATGACCTCGCGGATGGCGTTATTAACATCACTGGGAACCATTGTTCCTTCGCCAAGGTCAACACTGTCTATATCGGTGTTGCTAGACGCTGTTGTTGAATATTGGTTAATCGCTGTTTTTGCCATTTCTATCTCCTTATGGCGTTATTCTGTTTCTACTGTAGGAGCTAGTTCTCTAGATGAGGCTATTATAGTACTAAGTGCCGCTTGAAATCTACGACTGTTAACTGAAGCGCCTGCTAACTCTTCTAAAGCTGTTAAAGCATCATCAGACATTAAAGCTTTTGTAAACCCATCAAAGAATTTTTGATTTCTTCTTCTTGCAAAAAAATCTCCTATTGGTTTACCTGGTTGCACAAAACTAGCGCTCAACAGCCCTTTGTCTGTTGGAGAAGGTACATCTACCTTTACCTTAGCACCTTTCATTTGAGACAAGCGACCACTAGCAAACATAACATCTAATAATTTATCAAAGCCAGATGTTACTGTTTTTGGGTTTAATCCTTTGGCTCTAGCAACCCCTATTAAAATAGCATCTAATCTTTCCTTGTCAGCTTTAGTGCCTGCAACAGTTTTTGCAAATTGTGCGCCACTGGTTATTTCTTGACCTGGCTTAACGGAAGATTTTGCGGCATTTTTAAGGTAATAACTTGCTAACTTAGAAAACACTTCTGGGTCTTTTTG
>UEXM01000436.1_pt2 | contig 13110 bp, 15 predicted proteins | sample 1796661 | NCBI WGS metagenome assembly UEXM01 (sample SAMEA4772469, study PRJEB27181) | metagenome | reverse complement strand
TTGGATTCACACCAGAAGAGGTAGAAGATTGGGTCCGTTCTCAACAAGAAGAATACAAGGCCACTCAAAGACTCAAACAACGACAAGGCCGTAGTCGTCTACGAAAGCGACAAGTTCAAGCGTGGCAAGAGGGCAATAATGACATGGAAGATATTGTTTCAGGAGATTTCACAGAAAATGGCGGGTTTGATAGTTTGAAGGAGTTTGACGCTGCTGCTGCCGATTATGTCCCACCTCCAGAAGAATCATCCCCCGATAGTTCCAGAAAAGAGAAAAATAAGTCTGGAAAACGGTAACTGCAAGCCTAACTGCTACACAAAACGCCCTCAACTTTAAGTAGTCGGAAAACAAACTTACTACTATGAGCGAAGATTCCTTCGTGGGAGTCATGGATATTCCCGTAAATCCTGAAATTATGTCTTTGGCTACAATTTCAATTCCAAGTGACATTTGCTTAGAAAGTATTTCCATTCCTACGAATGCTATTTCTTATATTACAGAAGTTGAGTTCACTTTCTTATTAGATGGTGATGAACTCTGGAGTGGCACAGGGATGCCTCACGGAGTAGAGTTTGGTATTCCAGACAAGTTAGCATTTTCAGACCAACCTCGAACCTTGTTAGTTTTGGCACAACCCAGTTCTATCTTGAGTATGCCCATGGGTTTGCATACTTCAGAACTCCCCATAGCACTTAAGGGTCGTCGTGGACTTTGCGCTTATACCGTAGATATGGAAGAAGAGATAGATTTTCCTGATTTCTTTGTAGAGAATTGGTTGTGAAGTATTAAGTAGGAGATACAACATAGTTTCTTTATGGCTTACTTGCTATTATTTACTGGAAAAGGTGGAGTCGGCAAATCTACGATTTCCGCAGCCACAGCACTTCATCATGCTAAACAAGGTCTCCGCACCCTTTTGGTTTCCTCTGACCCAGCCCACAGCACCGATGATACACTGGGCATCAAAGTAGGATTTACACCCACTCAAGTCTCCGAAGATTTACCATTGTGGGCTAAGAATCTAAATGCCGAAGATATGGCCGGCGATTTTTTCGGAAAGATGGAAGGACTTATGGAATCATCATTCGGAAGTTTGCCCGGTTTTGATAGTTCCATGCTTTCAGACTTAAGCAACTTCCCCGGTATGGATGAAGCCTTTGCTATGGAAGAAATTGAAAGATTGTGTGCTTCCGCAGATTGGGATGTTATCGTTTTTGATACTGCCCCAACTGGACACACACTCAAAGCCCTGTCAGCACCCGATTATCTTAACACATTTTTGCTCAAAGTTTTGCGTATGAAAGCCAAAATTGAGAATCTTAAAGGATTCTTTATCAAGAAAGGAGATACTTCCAAACTCGTAGACTTGTTAGAAGATTTCATCAAGAGAATTGAAAGACTAAAAGTTTTACTTCGCAATCCTGATTATGTCAGCATTAACTTGGTTTCCATTCCCACAGAAGCAGGTTTCGCCGAGTGCCTCAGAACAGTAAGATTTTTGGATAACATGAAGATTCCTGTTCAACACATAGTAGTTAATCAGATTATTCCATCATTTACCCCTGATGTTTGGGAAATAGCCCCCACTAATCCAGCCGTAGCACTTCTCAAAACGGAACATGATATTCAACAGCCCTATTTGGCTCGATTTAAGGAACTAACCTCCACCAGCCCTATTCGGTTGGTTGGAATGACAAGATTACCATTTGAACCCCGTTCCGCCCGCCTCGCTGATGTTGCACATACGCTTTGGGGAGACCGTGGTTTGAACTTCCAAATCAAACCTTCATTGGAAGTTCAAGATAATTCATTGACACTACATATTCCTTATATCAAGGATGCTAAGTGGACTAAAGATAATTGGACTTATCGCTTTGGAGAATCTTACCATCATATTCCATTGGAAAAACCTCAAGGCAAAGTTAGCCGAAGAACCAATAAAAAAGATAATACTGTGGAATTAACATGGGAGGAATGACCGTGGACTGGGAATGGTTCTGGATAGTAGTGCTGACTGTGATAGTTTGTTTCCATGGATTGTTAGATATTTTCTTTGTTCGCTGGGTGCTTTGGCGCAATAAATTACTCACGAATCTGGCTGTTAAGTCTGCTCTTGCTGAAAGCGAATCTTTAAGTAGCGAGACAGAGCAAGAATAGTCATGGTGCAAGCACAGACCATAGGTATTTTGTCAGCAGTAGTCCTCGGTGGACTTGGTTACTGGTATATGGGCAAAGACGAAGAAGAAGAAGAAGAAACTACTACTACGACTGTTACTGGTGGAGGTGTGGTAACACCTACTACACCAGAATGTAGTGATGATTTAGGTTGTGCAGCCGACACACCTTATTGTGTTGATGGCAAGTGCAGCGATAAGTTTAATGTTTCCGAGTATTTCACAGAACGCAGTGGTAGTCCTTATCCTAAGTTTGGTATGTCAAATATGTGGCGAAATCTGGCAGATAAGTCTAACGAACCACGAGCACAATACGAAGGATTAGATGCTGCCGCAGCCGCTTGCGAAGCCGACCCAACTTGTATTGGTTTCTCATGGTGGCCAGAACGCTATGATAATTACAACCCTAAGACGGATTCTCAAGAATGTAGTGCTGATAGTGAATGTCTTGGTCTTGACCGAGATGGAACTATGAAAACCAAAGGTAAGTGCTACGAAGATGACGATGGTAAAAGTTATTGCCGACATCCTGCATGGAATCTTTCATACTTTTATACCGATGCCGAAGCACCGGGTAACACTCCCAGCGATTGGGACGGAGATTCATGGAAATCCACCAACGGTGCCTTAACTTTTGGAGAATCAGTGGGTCCATCTAATGAATATCTCGATACTCGACGACCTCGTGCAGACCATGTATTTGATTATGCTGGAGATGGCACTGATGAACGCTATGTTTATGAGGAACATCTCAAACAAAAAGGTAAGACTTACATTAAGAAGGGTTACGAAGATTATAAGCCTTCGGATAAGTGGAACGATGATAGAACCGCTAAGACCCCAGAAACCTCTGCTGCTGAAAATGTAGAAACACCATTCTATACTCCAACCAAGACTCCATCTGGTTCAGGCTACCAAATTGCTGATAAGCAGTGTGGCATGGACTGGAGACAGTGGTAATCTTTAATAGAGTAGTTCCCCGTAAGATTAGTATGACTGGTCTTACTTTTGATTGGGACGATGTGGAAATCCACGACCCTCAAGTTCAAGCGGCTTTAGCCGAGTTAGACCAAGATTTTAAGCAACGGGTTTGGTATCGTCAATCTTCCTCTCGTGAGGGACTTCATGTGATGATTGCTGAATTAGACTATGATACTTTGTTTGGATTGATTCTTAATCCAATTCAATTGCCTGTGGAAACTCAATTTGCTTATCGTAGCAAATATGGCGAGGCTCCTTGGAGTCTGGAGTGTGAGGGTCGTTTCTTTTCAGACCAAGTTCGTGCCGCCGAAGGCTTCCGAACCAGTCGAGTTTTTATTAGCAAAAATGGAATGTCAGCAGGACCTTGGAAATGTTATGGATGTGAAGAAGAATGAAACCCGAATGGAATTGGATGTTAATACCAACAAAAAAATCACGAGGACAATCTTTTCCTCCGCAGGAAGTTATCAACCATTTGAAAACGAAAGGCAGGGATGAAGCATGAATAATGTTGATTTATTCCCCATTATTTTTATTAGTGGTGTGTTAGCAATAATGTTGTTTTATTTTATTGCTCACTCTTATGATATTAGAACCTTGATTGGAAAAGTCACTTCGCCTTTTTTTGTGCCACTACGAAAGTTTGTGGTTTGGGGAGATAAAAAGTTTGGCACTTGCGATATGAGATTAACCTTAGAACCTCGCCGGAGAGATGAAAATGAATGAAGGAGATGTCAGAGAATTGGCACTCCTGATTAAACTTCATATGTCTCAAGGAGAGTTATACTACATAGAGGGTCTGCTCTCTACTGATGCCAATAAAGTGGCTCGTGCCTTGTTGATTGATGGCAAATCAGTTTATAGTATTTCAAAGTAAGAACTTTTAAGTAGGTAAGACTACTTAGTTATCTTATGCCCGAAGTAAGATACTGGCCAAGAATTGGAATGCGTGTAGACCGAGAAACTGCTGATTCGTTTATTAGCAAATTGGTGGTTGGAGATGTGGGAAGCATTTTGGATGAAGATATTGATGAGTTCGTGGCTGTGACTCCAATCACTCCAGAAACACTTTCTAAAGAAATTGATACTTTGTTTGCGAGTCCCTCAGAAGATAGTGAACCAATTTTTGATGAAGTCAATTTAGCCATTTTGGAACTAATGACCTTTGAAGGTCAGCGTAAGTCATTCATTATGGAGCGTAAAGCCGAGGGTATGTCTACTGAGGATGCCAAAGAAGCCTACGATATTGCTAAAGCCGACCTTGTTAGAAAGCATTTGCCCGAAAAAGAAGAAGAAGAATGAGGGATTGGCATGGCCGAAGATAAACCCCGACCACTTCCTTTAGTGGAAACCTTAGTATTTGATATTGTCAAGTATTTGCTCGACCAAGATGGCTATGGTTATTCCACAGATATTGCTCAAGAGATGTTGAGGCTCAAGCCCCGTCGCTATACATCTCGTGAAGTTATCGGCATTCTACGCAACCGTCCTATGTTCCGTCATGCTCAATCCAAAGAGCGCAAAGGAGGCATCCGTTGGCGATTAGATTTGTTAGCCCTCAAGAAGTATTTGATTCAAAAAGGTTATGAAGAACGAGCCGATGCTCGCAACCTTCATGCTAAAATCCGTAATTTGAAGTGGAGGCAAATGCTTCAAACTTTAGAAGGACTTAACAAGTTAGTAACCGAAATGCAAACCAACACCACAGAATCAGATATTTCTGACGAAGTAATGGATTATTGCTATGAGCAGTTAGCCCAGATATGGTCGTGATGGCTTGCATCTACGAAACATCTTGAGTTGTTTTGATGGTATCTCTTGTGGACAAGAAGCCCTGAATCAAGTTGGGATTACTTTTGATAATTATTATGCTTCCGAAATTGACAAGACTCCTATGAAAGTTACTCAACAGAATCATCCTAAGACCATTCAACTCGGAGATATTTCTGATTGGAAATCGTGGGGTTTAGAAAACATTGATTTAATTATCGGTGGAAGTCCCTGCCAAGGTTTTTCATCTATTGGCAAAGGTTTGAACTTTGATGACCCACGCAGCAAACTTTTCTTTACCTTTGTAGAAATCATTAAACACTTCAAGCCCAAATACTTTTTGTTAGAAAATGTTAATATGAAACCAGAATGGCGAGATATTATCACCGACCTCATGGGTGTAGAACCTATTCTTATCAATTCTAATTTAGTATCAGCACAAAGCCGCCCAAGGTGGTATTGGTGTAATTGGACCGTAACTCAACCTGCTGATGCTCAAGTAAAACTCAGTAGCATTTTACAAACCGATACCCATTGGTTACCAGCACATATTGTTGGTCGCAAACTTAATCCAATTACTGGCAAGCGAGATGATTACAATCCAGCGATTAAGGCCACCCAATGTCTACAAGTTAAAAAGAATCCCGACAAAATGGGTTGTCTTACCACCGTTAGCAAAGATGCTGTTATCTCTTCTTTACCTCATGGTCGGTATTCTAATGCCTACACAGCGTTAGTCAAAGGTCGAGACTGGCGAGATTTAACTTCCATAGAGTGTGAAAGACTACAAGGACTTTCGGACAATTATACTTCGGTAGCATCCCATTCAGCCCGAAGAAAGATGTTAGGAAACGGTTGGAACATTCCAACTATTAAGCATATTTTTCAAGAATTGAAGTCCAGTGTTTCGGATTAAAGCCTCTCGGATATTTCTCCGAATGTGGGAACCTTTAAGTAGTCGTAGCATCATAGGCAAATTGATGACTTACTTTGTTCGACGCTATGTAAAAGGAGTTAAAAACTCTGGCACCAAAGATGTTGTGAGTTCTGAGGAAGAAATCAGCCTTCAAGATTTTATCAGTTTGGCACATCAAACAGGACCGGGCAAGTATATGCTGGGTCGTCGTGGAAAAGGCATCAAAGGCTTTCAAAAGATTACCGATTGTGTCGTAGATGAAACTATTGAACCCACTGCTGTTTTCGCTGCGGAAACTATTTCAGTGCGTCGCACTCTCAAACCTGCTGATATGAGTGATGCTGAACTTATGGAACTACTTGGTAGCATGAGTCGCACTTCCATGACCTCTCCTGAAGAAATGACTACCTTTCAAAAAGACCTTGAAGCAATTCATCGTGAACTGGCTCGACGCAACACTGGCACTTCTGTTGCCAAATCCTCAGAATCTTCCCCCAGCCCCGCTATCGCTTCGGCTGGATTTGCCGTTGGCAATAAATCCGCCGCCGCTATGGGTCTAATGGGTGGTTTAGTCATTGGTGTTCTGGGAACATCATGGTATTACAAAAGTAAAATCGACGAACTTCAATCCACCATTGACCGTTTCGATACCAAACTTCAAGAAGCCGAGTCATACATGAAGCGTGCTGAACAACGAGATGCTAAAAGGCAAGCCGCCGAAGAAGCCAAGGCTCGTTTTGATTCAGTCCAATCAAGTGGATTAGGTGGTCTCTTTTTGAGCGATTACAACCGTCGTAATGGTCCAACAGGATTGTGAGGGATAATTCATGGTAGAATTATCAGACCTTGTTAGCAATCTAACTGAAATGCAAAAGAGTTTGCATGATTATCGTGGTTTTTTAGAAACCCAACGAGAGAATACTATTAAATCACAGTTTCAAGAGTTTTCCGAATCATTAGGAATTGTGGCTACACCTGAAACTATTGAAAACTTATTTGAAAGTTTTGAACAAGTCACGGAGATTTTAGAATCTGGAGATATGACTCTTCGAGACCGAATCCTAAAAACTTTAGACTCCGAGTTTGTGTCCGAGGTTTTGACAATGAAAACGGCTGCTCGTGAATCAGAACTACGACGCATGACTTCTGATTTGTCCGAGTTTATTCGAGATATTCCTACGGCCAGCACAGACGCACAATTTATTCAAAACCTAATGGCAAAGTCCCTTAAAACACTTTCTACCGAAGTATCTCTGGAAAAAGAATCGGGAAACACTTACAACGAAGCGTGGATTGCTTCATTACAAGCCCAAGCCCAAGAGATTTTTAAGAACTTTTAAGTAGTAGGCAAGATATACCATGAGTATGAGTGACTTTGATGGTTTAGTCAGTAATGACAGAAATCCCGAACCTGCTGCGGCTTCAACCACCAGTTCAGCATCTACATCTTCCAAAAAGAAAGGTGGTGGAATTGCTGAGGCATTAGGAGCCGACGACATCGGTAGTTTGGCACGCAAGTTTGACCTTGACCCAGAACTGGGTGAAAAGGTTTTAGTTCCTTTGATTAACTTTTTAGATAAGTATGGTGTCGGAGATGCTGTTAATGATTCCCCGACAGTATCATCTATTCTTTCTTTAGCCGAGTTCTGGAATGATATTTCACCCGTAGTGCAAAATGCCACCCAGTATTTCGGGGGCAAGCAAAAGGATTTGAGTGAAGATGATAAAGCCTTCCTTGACCGTATTCGTGAGGCACAACAAGAAACTGCTGATATGACTTTGTTCCAAGAAGGAGATAGCATTGGAGAAACTGTGGAACCTGAGCCACCAGCACCACCTGTGGAAATACCCAAAGACCCTTTCAAAACCGATGGACCTACGGATTGGTTCGAGATGTTAGGCGAACCCAAGTCTCAAGCCAAATCACATTATGAAACCTCTTCTACTTTGAACTCCCTTATGCCTGAAACTAATTTTGGTGTCTCTGGTTTAGAACAGTTAGCCAAAGAAGCAGGATTGAGTGTTGATGAACTCCGAGCCACAGATTCCCAAACTAAGTTTAATCAATCAAATCCTAATTCGGGTATGGATTATACCGACCCTAATTTCGGAAGTCAAATCAACATTGGTGCAGATAAGATTACGGCCAGCATGAAAGCCGAAACTGCCAAATACGAGCGCACATCTCAAGCCCAATTTGCTGATATGCCTGTTCCCGAAACAGCCCAAACTTATGACCCACTAACAGTTAGTGGTTTAGAAATGCCTGCCTTAACAGGAGGAGGCTTAGAATCTATTGCAGACATGGCTACCAAAGCAGGAGTTACTGAAGAAGAACTTAATAATTCCACTGCATTAGGTGGCAAAGACCCCAAAGCCCCATCCGAAGACGACCCACAAATGGAGTTTTCTGAAGTGGTCCTCCCATCTAACCCCGGCGAACTCCCGCCTGAAACTTACATCGTAGATTTTGGCGATTATGAAACCGATGAGTGAGGCATATGAATCCCATATGGACGCACTATTGCGCTAACCAGATGCAAACTTGGTTAGAATGGTTGAACACTGTTCACATCAATTCCTATCTGGAATTAACCGAGCGTTTTATTGTTACTCACCCTTTTTTTGTTCCCAATAGTAGCAACTTTACTGACACTCAACAAGGTTTGTTTGATAGATTAGTTATGGACAAAGAGTTCATCAGTAGTCTTAGCGATAAAGGATTATCCATCTGGGCAAACTCTAACTTTGTGGATTTCATAGCGTGTTTAGAGCCTTATGGTAGTCGTTATCCAGATATTCGCCGATTAACTAATTTTATGAATCTTCATTTAGAGTGGTTCACCAGAGTCTATCAATTCTTTAGAGCAGATATGATTTTAGAACTTCGGGAAGAAGGTCGCAATCTTTAAGTAGTCGTAGTGTGTGAGGTAATACATGGCACGCATCAATTCCACTAAGGCATCTCAAATCATACTTTATTTGTATGCTCAAGGATACAAAGCGGGAGGTGCTCGCCCAATTGGTCCAGATATTGCCGATTACCTAATTTCTACTGGACACACTTTTGCTAATGCAACGGTTGAAAAGAAGATTCGTGGTATGCAATCCTCTGGTTGGTCTTCTATGATGGCTAAGGATTGGCCTAACAATGCTGCAAATGTGACTGGACTATTTGGCGTTGATGCCTACAATGTAGACAAATACACGCAACAACTTGGATATTCTGGTATTATTTCCAGCCCTCGTGGTGCTCCCTATGGAGCCGACAAAGGAGCCAAGGGTCGTCAAGCCAAAGGTCGTGATTTCAACAAGACTGGTTGGGACACAGTAAATCTTGATTCAATCGCTACGGATGGACGACTTCATCCAGATTATATGGCTAAACTACAAAATCTTGCTGGCGGAACTCCCTTCCGTGATGAGTTCGAGAGAGGAAACCCTCGTTATCAAGTCGGTTCAAAACTGGCGACTTATAGTGGCTCAGTTCCAACTATCAGTGCTGTGAGTGCTACTCCTACTACACCAACTCCAACTCCAACTGTTGAACCAGATGAAGAGGTTATTGAAGCAGTTATTGAAGCCATAGATGAAATCGCAGATTCTATCGTAGCAGACCTTGTTCAGTATCAAGTCACAGATGACTTGAGTGTATTTCTCAAGGACGGAGAAACTTTCGTTCCTAATACAGAGGGAGAAAGAAAAGTTTCATCTAAAGCCTACGCTGCTAATTCAGGAGTTTTTGAAATCACCACTGGAACTGTTCAAGTTACTATGCCAAAGTTGAGTAATGAAATTGCAGGTATTGATTTGCTAATTGGTGCAGAAGACCCAGTAGCAATTATGAAGGCTTACGCCGACATGACAAACATTGTAATTATTAAAGATGCTGATGAAGAAGATATGGAAGTAGTGGCAGCCCCACAAGTTCATTTTATTATTGATGCCGTAGAAAAGCAAGTCTTTATTAGCATCAATGACATGGTTATTCCCGCAGTTCGCAATAATGCTGGCCAGCCCTATGTTTTTGATAAACTTTCAATTGTAGTGGATGAACCTTCCAGAAGTAACAAAGTTATTGATGTTTTGATTGATGGTAGTTCTCTGATAACTGGTAAAACCATTTCTGATGAAAAGGGTAAATACAATGAATACGGATTCCCATTTGCTGGTGTTGAAGGACTTCCTGTAAATTGTTACCCAGACAATTATGAAGACGAAGGTGCTGTTGGTGCAGGACCAATTGAAAAGGCTGCTCAAGCCTTGAATCGTTTTATTGTTGAAGGAGGAAGGCCAGTTCGTTTCGGAAGCAGCCCACAAAGTATTACTTACAATCTTGATATGTTGGATGAATCCGTTTTGCAGCCGTTGGCGTTAGACTTTGATACCGACCTTGACCTTGACACTATGGCTATTGCTTTCAATTTAATTTATCAATCTCCTAATGATAGTTCTAATCTTTTCCCCGGTTTTGACATTAACACAGGACTTCCCGTAGCCGAAACTGTTTTATTCCCAGACGATGTTCGCAATTTGCGACCCGTTAATGAAGACCAAAAAGTTATGCTCCAAAAGTTCACGGCTCGTCGGGCAGGTCAAGGTATTGACAAGATTCGTATCGCCAGTTCTAACCTACAAGGTATGGCAGACATTAAACTTGGAGACCTAACTCTGAATACAGAACTTTACACTCAAGTTGAAGTTACTTTTGAAGATGGTTCAGTCATGCTAATTCCAGACGGTGATGAAAGATTCAAGGCTTTAGACAACGCTAACAATGAAATCCAAGGAGTTATCTCCCTAAATGAAGTTAGCAATAAACCTAATATCATGGTTCTTTCCTCTGATGTTAAAGAAAGTTATGAAGCCTTAGAAAAGGCACGACGCTCTGCCCGTATTTCCGACAAGTTTAATCGTAAGAACGCAGATAATAAAATTATTACTCAAACTGCTATGATTCAACAAGATAGCACCTATTACATTGTGATGGGTGTTGGAGATAATACCGTAGTTGTAGAACTCGATATGAGCAAGGAGGAATAATCATGCCTGAAGATGAAGAAATGCCAGAAGACTTGGGACTAACTGAAGAAGTAGACATAGAAATAGAAACTATGGGTCCTGAACCAAAAGTTTCCTTGACTCCTGCTGTAACACTTGGTAGTGGATTAAGTAATGATTTGAAAAGTATGTTAGGTGACGAAGGTTATGAAACTTTAGTCAAAGTTGCCGAAAGTCAGGGTAAAACCTTAGAAGAGTTCGTTAAGATTTCAGTTTTGGATTCTAAACTTGGTGCTATTGAAGTTTATTCTGGTAAGAATCGTGGACCCCACAACATGGTAGTCGTAAATGCCGCAGGTGACCCAATAGATTTGGATGATACTGGCATGGAAGATGCAGGTCGAGGATACCAAGGATATTCTGTGGGTTCACTTTACGACCAAACTGTTGAAGGCTATGGCTGGTCTCCGGGCAACTTAGGTAGTTCGTTAGCCAAAGTTTTCGGACCTATTTTGAAACTTGGAGATTTGGATGCTTTAGAAAAGGCTCACGAGAATATGCTCGGCAAAGTTCGTAGTTCTATGACTTCACTTGGCGAAGTTTTCGGTTTTGATAACTATGAGCATCTTGAAATGTTCTTTGCAGCATGGTTGATGAAAGACAGCACTTGCCGATTGTCTGGTATTCCCGGGACAGGTAAGACCACAGTTATTGAGTCTGCGGCTATTTTACTTTGTAATTCTTATGGATATGGAGCCAAATCTCGTTATGTTTCAGCCACTAATCGTCAATACACTATGGATGAGATGTTCGGAGATGAGCGAGCCTACACACCACAAGAATACCTACAAGGTCAAGATTACCACCTTACCTACTCTAATGTAGAATACGAAAATGTTGCTAATGACTGGGATGAGTGGCGATTCACAGGTTGGGAGGCTCCAACAGGTAGCAATCGTTCTGGTGCTTACAACTATGATTTCCCATTCCTTCATCAACAAGGCAAAGGCACCGATGATGAACCTATTAACAAGATTCCACTCAAAGACGAAGACTTTTACCAACTACTGAATAATTGTTGGGTTGCTCAGGCACCAAGTATTGGTTTTTCTAATCCAGATGGTTTAGAAGGCCGAGAACTTTTGGCTTCCTTTGAACCAGAAGACCTTAATTTAGTAGTAGCCCCAATTAAACTTTTGAATGCTGATGGCACACCTGCCAAACTCATAGCCCCTACTTACAAAGTGGCCGACATCCGAAATAAAGAATATGAGTTTGAAATGACTTTGAGATTCCCAGAAGTAGGACTTAGCAAAACTAATGATTTGAACTACGAGTGGATTCTTTCACAAGGAGATGCTGCCGAGTTTATGCAAACAGGTTATGGACTCTTTACCGATGCTGGACGCTCCGAAGGCTATGGATTCCGTAATTACCTACAAACTTACTTTTATGACGCTCGTGTGCGAGAAGGAGTTCGCCAAGGTCGCTGGAAGCCACTTCTTGAAGAAATGCTTCGTGAAAACGGTGTCGCCAAGATTGACTATGAAAAGCGTGCTGACGAAGTTTTGTATGGTATTGAGATTCAACAAAGCACTAAAGTAGACCCAACTCGTGGGTCCACAGTTTCAACTTACGAGTTTGAGCCAGTGCCAAGACCAATTGTTACTCAACCAATTAAGTTCTTTAACGAAGCCAACCGTTCACAGGCTGGTGTTGAAGATGCGGTGCTTGGTTTGATTGCAGAGCGTAAGGTAGAATACCGAGGTAAAACTTTTTCCTCACCATCTTTCGTAGCGTGGATGGATACTAACCCACACCAAAAAGGAAACGACCTTGCATTCATTGACCGTATCGACATGGAATTGTTGTTCAAAACAGTTAGCCTTGGTGCCAGATACACTCAATTGAGTGGCAGATTCGGTGGAGGTGGACTATCACCTCAAGACCAATTAGTTAAGAAACTTTCAGAAGGCGGAAACATTGGCTTTGAACCTATGCGATTTAACGAACTTAAAAAAGTTTGGAACTTCGTTCTTAAGACCATCGGCTACGCACCTCCGGGTCAAACACCGGGAAGTTCTACTTACGATGCTCTCCGTGAAATCTCTTACATCTCAGTTCTCTTTACGCAGCGATTCATGCCTCGTAATAATGATTTGAAATCTGGCCGTGATACCTTTAATACTAAAGCCAGTTCTAACTTCTTTGAATCTCCACTTATGGATTTCTCAACTACGACCAACACCAACGAAGATGGACTATCAC
>UEXM01002458.1_pt1 | contig 13114 bp, 8 predicted proteins | sample 1796661 | NCBI WGS metagenome assembly UEXM01 (sample SAMEA4772469, study PRJEB27181) | metagenome | reverse complement strand
TAAGCTGAATGATTGGCATTTGATTTAAATATTCAAATACTTGCATCTGTTGCCAAACTTTGTTTTGTAGTTCTTCGTTCTCAGTTAAGTTGTGAACAGAACGATTCAGGCGCAGCGGCTTGCGACCTTCTTTGTAGCCAGAGTTTAGGCTCTTTCGTTTTTGAGATCCGTTCGGTCCATCCCAACAAATTACAATCTCGTTTGGTTTTGTCATTCTTACAAGTTTTTGCAGAATCTTGATAGATCCCTTGATTCCACCGATTGGTTGTCCGTGATTAGACAGACTGGGATCAACAATAAACGCCCTCAAAAACATATTGAGGGCGTCGATGACGAGTACACGCTTCATAAATTACCTCCACCCCATAACATAACAGGGTGGAGGCGTGCTGTCAAGAGGCTTTGTCTACCTCGTAGAAGTCTGATGCTTCGCCTTCGCGCTTCTCAAACTTTTGTACAACTACTTCATCCATGAAATCCATGACATGTTTCTTAAACTCTGGGTCACTCTCCAAAAGACCAACCCACTTGCTTGGCTGGAACCTCTTAGTATAGCCGTTGTGTTCAAGTGTATACCAAGAACCAGCGACAGTCATAAAGCTCTTAAGTGCTTCGAACCATGATTCTGCATCCTGCACACCAATTGGATCAGTTCCCCATAAGATACGAAATGTACAAGTTCTGCCCTGTGTTCCAAAGCGAGACTTTTCAAGCTTGACCTTAACTTCTGAACCAATACGGAAGCCATTGTCATCAAGCACATAGGCTGCTTTACTCTTGCGACCTGTAAGCCAGATACGAAGAGAGTATGCATAATGCATAGCTTTTCCACCTGGGGTGATGTAAGGTGTTGTCATCGCAATCTGCCGAGCCATCGGTCCATGTGGGATATTGGTCTTCAACTGATTGAGAACAAGAAATGTAGCCTTCTTATCTGCAAGTGGGATAACTAACTTCGACATCGCCTTCGCAAGAATACGAGCCTTGGTTGCCACTGATGATTGTGGATTGAAATCACCTGCCACATCTGATACTGACGGGGTGAACGCCAGAGAGTCCCAAATAAATAATAGTTGGTCGTCTGTTGCTCCCAACAATTCTTCTATGGTCTCAAGCACAAATTCTACAGACTGTGCCTGGACATACATCATCGAGCCAAGATCGCACCCAGCCTTCTCCAAGAATGTTGGATCAATCGCTGACTCAGAATCAAAGTAGATTACACCAATCCCCATCTTCTGTGCATTTGCTGCGCAGGTAGCAGCAAGGAATGATTTTCCTGTTGCTTCCAGTCCTGCTAACTCTGTTACCTTACCGACAGGGATGCCGGCATACTTTCCCTTACACACAATTGAATCAAGCCAGCGTGATCCTGTTGGAATCCACTGCTTTACTGCTGTAGGGTTATCTTCTCTCAGGTCGTGGGCAACATTACGCCCAGCCTTCTTGTTTATCATTGCTCGCATCGCGCTCATGTCTACGCGACCGGCTTTGACTTCTTTCTTTTTAGCCATTAAGTTCTCCTTGTTTTAACTTTTCTTTTCTTTATTTTTATTTAATTTTGAGCCGAAGCTCGTCTCTAAATATAACACACAAGAACCAAAGGCGCAACAAAAAACCCCCACCTTTTTAGGGGTGGGGGCGGCTACAAAACAAATGTTACTATCAGCTACTCATAAGGTCGTCGAATGCCTTATCAACGCTTGACTTCTTGTTGTTATTATACTGTGTAGTCTCTCGGGAGCGTGCCTCCGCAGACTTATCGCCCGACAGCATACTATTCAGAATTGCATCGACTTCTTGAGTAGAGTGTCGAGTGAATAGAGCATCAATGTCAGGCATATTCTGGAGCAGACCTGGGATTGCGTCCTTGTCCTTCAAAAGTGTGCTTGTGTTACGACGCATCTTCATGTTGGTCTTTGGATAGGCACCCGGCGTAGTAGGCTTGGTGTAAGTAATAGTAATGTCGGTACCGCCATCTGGGTCGGTAATGTCACCATACTCTGGGTCAAGGATGTAACCGAGCAAAAGCTCATAAGCCTGCTTTCCATAGCCATAGACCTTCACACCCTCAGATTCAAGACCACGAACTACTACGGGTGAGAAGTAACGGTTACGAACGAAGAGAGACTTTGCAAGCTTCTTAGTCTCTTCGTCATTGTTGTCAGTTCCGTCGCGCCATAACTGTGATGCAAAGTCACAGATTGGGCACTGTTCACCAAAGTTACGCTTAGGGCACATAACCCCGCCACGATGTCCTTCGATGTTATAGTGGAAGAAAACCTCCTTAAGTGGATCTCCGTCCGATGTTGGCACGATACGCACATCCGTATCGCCCTCATCTGGCTTAAACCAGACACTTGATTTGTCACTCTTTCCGTTTCCACGAAGTGCGGCAAGTTTCTTCCGCATCAGTTCCATGTTGATTCCCATAATAATCTCCTTGTTGTTGGGTATAGTATAGTAAGCGTTCCTTACCATCTGTATGTAACACGCCTTCCAAGTCCTGTCAAGCGTTTTGTTTTGGGTTATGTTTAGAGCATTCCCTTGCTCATCTCTAATGTAACTTGCTCAGCCACTGCTGTCAAGCACTGTCTGTCCTTGAATGAAATTTGTATGCGCCACACAAAATCCAAAGTCTGTTTCGTAGGGCGACTCGTAGATCGCATAGGTAACATTTTTGAATGCGTTTCGGGGCTTCTTCTTCAAACTCTGGACTACCTTTGAGTGTAGCTTTCCATCGGTCTCTAGCCGCTTTTGTGCTATACATAAGTAGTATGCTACGTCGCGATCTTCCTTTAAATTATAGTACCATTGTTCAGAAAGCTTGTCTACTGAAATCACACCAACTGAACGTATTTTTTGCACTTCTGACGGCTTCGCAAGGTTACCTACGAGCGGCTCTGAGTGATCAAATACATTTAGATAATGAACAGCATAGTAGATGTTTTTGTTGATCATATCAAAGTATTTCTTTATTGGTATTTCACCTATTGTCTTCTCGATTGCTGGATTTGACAAGATTGTAAAATTCTTGAACAGACCAGATCTCGCATACTGTTGTAGTATACCAAAAATTGCTCTTTCTTGTAACCTAACATCACCTATTAGCAGGTCAACATCAGGTTTTATGTAAAAGATCTCTATCTCTCTGTCTCTTATTTGCTGTAGTATCGCTAGTGTGTAGTTTGCCGAGAAAGATGAACCGCAAAGGAACACCTGAACCCTGTCCTGAATTGCTTGTAATGTCTTATAAGATGAAAGTTTGGGTGCCTTGTCCTCACAATCTTCTGCCTTGTTTATTCTCGGTAAATCTCTCGTGTATTTAGTGTTCCCTCTTCCCTCCGAGAACAAAAAACAATTATACTCTTTGTGATCCTTAAAGTGAGACACCACATTGCATCCCGCATCACCTATTCCTATCAGTGATATCATACCTTCAACTCCTTCAACTCTCCGTAGTTTTTGCCTGCCTTTACATTTGCCATAAACGATCCAAGTTTGTTGTTTTCAAACACCTCCTTCAGTTCAAGTATCTTATATCTATCTTCCTCGTGTATGTCAAGCACTATTTCATCGTGGACAATAAAAGCCACCTTAGATTTTGTGCCTTCGAGTACTTTGTCAAGCGCCACAGCACGGTCTATTGTTAGATCTGCGGTTGTGCTCTGAATCAGATAATTGAAAGCCTTCTTTTGGTTGACCATGATCGTCCTGCCGAGTGGCGTCTGGATCCGATTACCATAAAAATAATCACCAAGAACCCGATCTCTACTGTAGACACTACTATTAAGAGAATTGTCGTTACTATTGTAGAACGATGAGAAGAAGCGAACCTTTGCCTCTTCTCGATCGATTGGATGATCACCATAAAGGTGTTTCATATTCCACTGGTGGATGTCTTCATCAGGCTGATCATGTCCCGACAATGCTAAGAAGGTTCTGACCTCTGCTCCATTATAATCCAACGAGACAAACCAGTCATTTGTCGGCTTTATCAACGAGCGATGTTTAGACTTCATAGTAAGGATCGGATTACTGCCTTTGTTGGTTGTTAAACGCCCTGTGATTGTTCCAAAAAGATTATAGTCAACATAGTGTGACTTAATTTTTACAATTGACCTGATGTCTTTTCGGTCACTTGTGGTGGTCATAATGTTACGGCACCCATCCACATTGATATTCAACTTTTGATATCGGATCTTGTGCAGTAGTTTATAGGCTGCATCAAGGTGGTCATAATTTTCTGGCTTGGGGTAGGTTTCTAAAATATGTGTTGTAATCTTGTTTTTGACTTCACAGAACTCTAATAGAAAGTCACTTGGCACAAGATCAAAAAAGCAAATCTGGTTTAGATCAATCTTTCCAATTGAGAATGAAAGCAGGTATGCTCTTAGTGTTTTCTGAACTTCCGAAAGTTCTTCGCTCAAGTGTTCTGGGCAAACCTCCGTGAGATCCTTGCCACCACATCGTAACCAAGCATACTCAATATCGGGATCTTGGATAGAGCCTGAGTATTTCCAAGTCTTCGTGAGATCGGTTGGCAAATCGTTGAAATGCAGTTTGCCATCAACGTATACCCCAACACATTCAGACTTGTCATCCAATGTTTGGAAGATCATGTATCCTCTCGTTGTCTTTTGTTTCTCTCGTTAATATAGCTCAGTGATCCTACGCTGTCAAATGGTTGGGATACGATTTTTACAAACCTGTTCATAGACCGAGCTAAGCCAAAAGTTCTATAAAGATCTAAACAATCATTGATAAGCTTGTTTTTTTGACCATTTGAGAGTTTTTTATCTGTTTCCATTATTCTTAGGTTAAAATAAAATTTTAACATTGCTTCTTCATTGACTTGCTTATCAAATAGATTAATATTAATTTGTGGAATTTTTATGTATTTAGTTCTTTGTATTCCATTACAATCATAGGGTTCTGCAAACGTAGTTGCAATTTGATTATACAAATTTAATATGTAAAATTTTAATTTATTAAAGAAGAATATCTCTGTTTCATTATAAGGTAAAGCTAAGATACTATTAGTATTATTTAAATCATATAGTTTAGAATACTCAAGTGTCTCAGCAGATCCTATATCTGCTACTATTCTCCAAGGTATATTTTTATCTATCATGAAACCATAAGACCTGCAAGCATTTAAATAAAATTGCCAGTTTGGGCTATTATAAAATTGTTGGATTTTGCTCTGGTCATCAAAGTAATCAGAGTCTGCAATTTCCAAACATAGCCCCGAAGAAAAAATTGGACATAATCTACTATTGACAAACCCAGCGAACGTGATAGGATATAACTTGAGAGTTTGAGAGAGAAGATTTAAAATTTCTTGTAGGAAAAAATTCAAATTATCAAATTTTTTATTTTTCAATTGATTTAATAAAGCGTTAAATTGTGTATCTAAGTAAGAAGCATGTAAGGCAACAGGATCTTGGTATGCTTTATATACCTTCAAGGAACTTAGGAATGGATCATTCCCTGAAATTTTACCATTTATGGAGCACTTGTCAAACTGTGTGTTCATTCTATTAAACATATCAACAACAAAATTTAAAGCTTCTGGTGGGCTTGTTTGAGGGTTGATTGCGCCCAATTGTTTTAGATATGGAGAGTTTGAGCTTAAATACATTGTTCTAAAATCTCTTCTAACTCTCCCATACAGAAATTTTTCGCCAAAGTTAAAATCAACTAAATTTTTGTATTCTTCATTTTCCGAGTCTACAAAATAAATTAATTTTTTATCTAATACTTGCTCAACTGTATTATCTTCCTTGCCTATATATCGAAATGACATTATAATATCCTCTAGTAAATTGACTTACACTTTTTAGGTGAATTAGTGTTGCCTTGATTTTGATCATTATCTGCATCCAAACCTTGAACCCATTTAGCCCTGAGAGTGGACTTCATTGTGCCCGGTGCAATTTCATGTTCTGAACCAATGATCATGTGATACCCACCAATTCCCAAATCAGTTAAATCAAACTGCTTCGCATCATATTTGCCTAAATCTGGTGAGAAGCCACGAGGGTCTACAAATATATAAGTCCCAGGAAAAGCATGAACATTTAAAAAGCTATCAATACTTACATCATATATTTCACGAAGCTGTGTCAGCCCTTGATAACCTTCTTGTTCAAATCTTACCTCTTTTAATCCAGGGGAATCAGTCTTAGAAAGAGAGATATTTTTTACTATCCCTACATCCCTGCCTAGTATATAATGATAAATACCTCCGTTTTCATCACTATCCTTATTGCCAACCATCATATCAGAAGGTGTTGTCCTCCCAGCATAAAAAACAAAAAAATGATTTTCTCTGTCAGCACCAAGATTTGCACTAGCAAGACTTCGATGCCCAGATATATTTAAAACTGGTCTTGAAGCTTTGTCTATGTATAATCTTTTCGTTGTCCTATTCATTTGCTTTGTGATATCATCAATCTTACCTTGATTCGCCTGCCTGTAAGAAGTTATGGTAGATTGAAAAACTCTAATTTTTTGTTTTATATTAAAATCATAGCAAGAGTCATCATTCAAAAAAGTCTTAACAAGGTTGTTCATTAAGTTATTAATAAATTGTGTAAGTGTATATTCAGCAGTATCTTTAGCTAACATTTTTTCTGTTAGCCACTCATTAAAATAAGATAAAGAGATTGGTAAATCTGCGAATGAAATATTTGCTGATTGATTAGTATCAGCATGATTTATAAGCTTCATGGGTCCAAGCACAATTCTCATTTTCTTTAACTGTTCTATTGAGCTTACTATCTTTTTCTTTTCTTCTGATAATAGTGTTTGATTGAGAGCAACTGATGAGCCTTCTTGTAAGGTGAAAGAGTCTGATAATGCTAAAGATTCAAAGTTCATTTGCATCTCTTTTAATATCAAATCTATTAAATCTCCAAGAAAGAAAAATGCTATTGTTTTATTTTGCGGGCTTATTGGTCTAGCCGCTTCCACAGGTTTGGGTCGGTCCATCGACGCACGCCCAGCCTCGTGTTCTCTCGCATCGTATAGATATGCAGCGTTGACGGGGTTGAGCGCTTCCAAAGTTGCAAAAAAGCCCTCGGCTTCCGAAATCTGCCGCGTATATATTTCAAACATTCCCTCGGAATCTTCTTCAACTTCTTCCGGCTTTAATTCTTCCCATGCTTCTTCTAGATCAGCCGCCACCGCTGCTGCCGCGTTTGAATTTTTGGAAACTTTACTTCTAATATCTCCTAGTTTAAAAAATGGTCCTTTTTGTGCGATATCATTAAACTCATCTACAGTTAAATTTAAGTAATACAGTATGCCAGATTCTATCATTTTTGATGTTAAAAACTTCAGTGCATCTAATTTGTCTGACTTTATTTTTTCTGATTCTTGTTGTTTAAATTCTGAAATCTTTTTTGCATTATCTCCACCACAATCTTTAGCTAATGTCTTAAATGCTAAATCTCTTTCAATTAGTCTTTTATTGATTGCCGTGTCAGAAAAAATATTCATTCTTGGTTTATCAAAATACTCTTCAATATAGGCGTAATAATCTATTGTAAAGTTTACCGCACCAGTTTCATCAAAATCAAATTGATGTGTTACTGGTGTTAAGTTTAAGGTCACAAAATTGTCATTTACAGCGCCTTGAATTTGTGAGTAATTTGTAATTCTTTCACTTCTTGGTGGCAAGGATAAACCAATCAAGGCTTTAATTCTAAAGTCAAGCTCTGGATCTCCGGTTTTATCCTTAACGGCTTTTCCAGTTTTCAAAGCAAGATCGATGTATCTCAATCCACTATTCCCACGTATCTTTAATAATTCTGAAAAGTTATTTGCCTTAATAGACAGCTTTGCTTTAATGCTTTTTTTAACTGAAAATGGATTACTGCCATCATAAGCAAATGTAAAATTTTTAATATTTGCTCCGAAGCCTCGTCTGCTTCTATTTGAGTATACTTCTGAAACGTCTTTTTTAGAGGCAAAAGTATCAAATGGAAATTCCAATTCTACTTCCTTACCCTCATTATTTGGCGCCACTTTAAACAATCTTATCATTGGCTGTAGATGAGCCAACTGATCATTTTTGGCTTCAAAAAAATTACGAAACGACGGACTTTGTGTTAACTTATTTATAAATCCGAACGGCTCGCCCTCAACTGGTAAAGCAGCGTTGTATTCATATCCATCTACAAATGGAAGCTTTTTGTTTGGAAAACTGCTGCCGTGTAGTGGAACAAGTTGAAAAATTGTTGCCAACATGATACATTGCTCTCTAAAGCTTTTCGCTTCTGCGAACAAAGCAGCAGCGGCTTCTTTAAGATTCTCTTCACGAGCAGCCTTATCAGCTTTTAGGTTGGCAGCTAGGGCATCGGCAAACTTTGGGTCATTAGCTGCTTTCCTCAAATCAGAAATTGAAGGCATTGGTATATCATCAAAGCTGTTGATTGCTGCTGTTTTTCTTACAGCCATCCTATATTCTTCTTCTATTTTTTGACTAAAAGCCTCTGCTTCGCACTTGCCACCGCGTGCGGAAACCCCAATACCAAAAGCTTGATTGGCTATCTGAGATAACGTCTGCTTAGGATTGTCAGCATCGGTGCTGGTTGTCCACTCCTTTGGGATTCCTAGATTTGTCCTGACAAGCCTGAAAGAATATAGTTTATCTGAAAGCATGTCCATGAGTCCTGCGAGGTCAGAAGACATTCCCGCAGGACCAGCATCATTAAAGAAAGTTTTACCTTCTCTGTCTGTCTCGACATCTAAATCACTCGCAATAAGGCTTTTTGCTAATTCTTTTGATACATATTCAAGACCTTCAAGAGACAACTCAAGTTCGCGTTGTATTTTTGCAATTCTATAAAATGGACCTTCGGGCGGTCCGGCTGCTTGTGATGCAATCCGTCCAGTCCCCGAGGGAGCTTCAACATAAAAATTTAGTGTGTCTGGCTTTTCTTGTAAAGTTTGTCCACCTTCTTCTAATACCTTTCTTGCTGCATCCCAGTCGGCGTCTTTATGTACTTTTTCTACAGTGTTTTTTGCAATGTTTTTAGATGGTACATCTAAAAGATTTATTTCGCTACATATAAACGCCATATTACACCCCTAATACTTTAATAATTTCTTCTAAATTTAAAGGTATATCAAGAGTATCTCCAATTTTTACATTCGCTTCCGTTGGGTAGCCATTGTACCAAGCTATAATCCACCACAATTGTGGGTCATCATAATATGTGTGCGCAAGTTTATAAAATCTATCGCCATATTTCCAGATATGAGTGTCGGTCGCTAGACCTATTCTTTCAAATATCTGTGGATTTTTAAGAACAACTGTGTTCATTTGCTGGATAGATTTTAATCCTCTCTTTTGCGCAAGAGGGGAATAAAAGTCTGAGTCATTTTTTGTTGTTGTTATATTAGTATATCTTGACATTATTAATACTCCACAAAATCAACTGGATCAAAAGTTACATTTCCTTGGTTGGTTCCTTCGTTGACTATTGATTGTGCCTTTGCAGCATCGTCTATCGCCTGAGCACCAGCAAGGGCTGAATCAACATAAGCCCTCTTAGAATCGCTATATTTATCCTTTCTTCTGTCATCTCTTTTTCTTCTGGCATTTCCAAACATCCCACCATATCTAGCTTCAGCATTTGCAATCGCAGCTTCCGCGCGGGCTTTTTCATCCTTCTTTTTCTCTAGTGCCGAATATGATGTCCCAAGGGGTGCAGAGTCTTCATCTGCTCCTGCTGCTCCGTATGGAAATTGTGAACCTTCTCCAAATATATCCTCATCCCAACCAAGGTGGTGTTCATGAATTGGAGAAAATCCGCCAATACTAACTTCAATTAGTTTTGGTAAAATAGTTCCATCTGATTTTTGAAAAGCGCCGTGCTCGCCTTCAAGATTAAAGTTGAAAGTAACATCAGAACAAAAACCAAGCATCCCTTTACCCCCAGTGCCATAACTTTCATAGAGTGTTTTTCCTGATGGTTGGTCACCTTTTGATGCCTTAGTGGCTGTGGTTTGCAAAAGGTTCATGACTTTGAGTCTGAGTAACGGACCTTGGGAAATTGTTCTGACTGGTTTTTCTGGCGTACCAAAATTGCTATAATTTGGATACATAAACTGTGCAAATTGCTGCGCCTTAACCAAATTTTCATATGCCTCACCCTCACTAGCAGCAGGCATCTTGAAGCCAATAGAGATTCTTCTTGTTGTTTGTTTAAAATTATAAAGAGGATCGGCTCTGCCATACACTGTTTCAGAATTCCAACCTTGCGTAAAAGTATCATTAAATGCGGTTATAAAAGCTTTAAACTTTATAGACTTATCAGAAGGCACATGAGTTACCATGATGATGAAATTTTTATTTGCAAGAGCATCTGAACCATCTGCAAAGAAAAACTCTTTTCCATTTCCACCCGGCTGATCAAAGCTGTTCTTGGTATACATTTCTGGATCAAAAAGTTCATCCATTTTCTTACGTCTTTGCTGTTCAGGTGTTAGTTTTTCTTCTTTCGACATTATACTGCTCCTCCTCTGCCACCAGCAGCTTCAACCGCCTTGCCGCTCATAAGCTTAACTGTTCTTTGATCCAGTTGTTTCCCATCCAGTTCTAGATTTATATTCACAACATAAGGTTTCTGATTTGCATTTTGTGCGACAGAAGGCGCTGCTGTTTGGTTGTTTGCGCCAAACACGACCCCCGCAACCGCCGCTGTGGTCATGGCTGCGGCAGCGGTTTTCATGGAAGTCTGGAATTCAAGATTCTTCTTTGTTGGAATTGCCGTTATAGCTTCTGTTACTTTTGCAAAAGCTTCTGCTGTATCATTGCCCATCATAGCAGCCGCCGCACCCATCGCCAAGAATAAAGGTATTGCCATAGCAATTCCAGAAAGTGTCAGCGGGTTAGCAAAAACAGCCATCGAGGCAGCGATGCCGTACAATACGATAGGCAGCATTAGAAGTGATGCTGAAACCTCTCCGAGTTTTCCGATAGATTCTATAAGATATGAAAATCCTATCGCCGCCGCTGCCACGGCGCCGCCCATCATCAAGACAGCGCCACCAACTGCTAAAATTACACCAACACCTGCGGCGGTTAGCGCTGCTTGCGGACCGGCGACCAAGCCTATCAATAGGGCCATCAAGATACCAAACGCGACCGTGAATGCAACAATACCGCCAACTGCATATGGTGCCATCTTGCCTAAGCCATCAAAAGATTTAACTAATTCTGCCACACCGAGAGCAGCTAAGCCCACACCTGCCCCAACCATCAGTATAGCTGCTCCAAAGGCGAGCATGTTTTTGGCAGCGGTGCCTGCTACTCTGCCGGCTTTTTGATTGGCGCGAGTTTGCGCCTCTGTTATAGTAACTGTTGTGCTTTTAATTGTGTTGCCTGCTGCGTCAACTGTATTTTTTGTTGTCTCAACTGTTGTTTCGGTGACAGTTTGTGCGATTGACTGCCCCTGAAGCAGAAGTCTTCTCTTTGCTAAGAACATTTGAAGCCGTGCGGCTGCACTGAGTCCTTTATATATCAGTGCCAATGTGCCAAGGACGCCAATTACGACTTTTGTTGTCTCAATGTTGTCTGTTAGGGTCTTAGTGAAGCCCTCTACAAATTTTATAAGTGGCTCAAATATTGGAATAGCAGATTGCAGAACCATGTTTAGTCTATCTTGCATATTTGCAAGTTCCTGAGCACGTTTTTTCGCATCGAGCAACTTGTCGCTGCTTTGATTTACAGCACCAGACACTAAATCCATGTCTCCGCTCATAAGAGCCGCTAGTTCGCCTACGTCTTTAAGTCCTAAAGAGTCCTTGAAGAAGTTCTTTTGGTAGTAAGACATTTCATCAAATGAAAGTCCGGTATCCAGTATAGAGTCTCGAATCATTCCAAAACGTTCTGCGGGCTCTGTTGCCATCATTAGGTCCATGGCGTTTACAAAGTTGCCACCAAGTGCGGCATTTAGTTTGCCAGCCATACCAGCCGCGCCCTCAAATGTATCAAATTGATTTGTTAGATTTACGATTGATTCTATTGACATACCCGTAACCTTTGCAGCTATTGCAAGGTCTTTAAAAGCCTTTGTTCCTTCTGAACCAAGTTTTGCGAGCATATCACCTGCTCCAGCAAACTGTCTTGCCAACTCTGACGGCGCAACTCCAAGATCCGACGCAAACTTTGCAAGATCTTCCATATTGTCGCCTGCTTGCTCAACAGACATTCCCAAAGCTTTCGTTGAAAGCTGGATGGCACTGGCAAAGTCTTCATTAGAGACGCCAAGTTTAGCTAATTCGGTGCCTTGTAAGGCGATAGATTTTCTAGCCGATTCAGATATAAGGGTAAAATCAGTAAAAGTGGTATAAAGAGCTTGGTTAGATGCGATTACATCTTGTGTGGTTGCGCCAAACTCGCGAGCCTCTTCATATTGTGTAGTTAGGGAGGCGGCGAATTCAGCAGAAGCCCCAGTTGTTTTCATAAACTCAACTTTCATATCAGCAACAGCAAAAGTTTGGCTAACAATTGAATCTGTAAATGCAGATGCTGCTTTGCCGGCAATCTGATCCATAGCTTTCATTCTATCAGCGGCGTCAGCGACAAGTAACATTGACTTGCCAACTTCAACAAAGTTTTTGGGATTCAGGGCATCTTGAAGTTTAAAAGAATCTGCGCCACCGAAGATATTGGAGAATGAATCTGCCAGCCCCTCGGCGGCTTCATCGGCTTCACGAATCTGATTTGCAAACTCTTCGGCAAGTCTTAGTTGATTTTCAAGATTTAGTATTTTATTCTTATCTAATTTGTCGGCGGCGCGTGCCTCGTCTAACTCTTTCTGTTTTTGTCTGACATAGGCATTTTGATTCTTTAATCTCTCTGAGTCTTTCGATAATAGATCATTATATTTTTGATTTAGTTCGGCTGTTAGTTCATTTATTTCTTTAAGTTTTGCGGCTTGCTCGGGGGTCGCATCAGAAGGGATAGTTCGACTTCTGGTTGTTGTTTCGCCACTTACTTTTTGTAATTCTTTTATTAGAGTCTTAATAGCATCATCTATGCCAGCCATAAAAATACCCTCACTTAATAGGTAAATAGTAACCACATAAAAACGAA
>UEXM01002457.1_pt1 | contig 13120 bp, 8 predicted proteins | sample 1796661 | NCBI WGS metagenome assembly UEXM01 (sample SAMEA4772469, study PRJEB27181) | metagenome | reverse complement strand
GTATATAGGGCGATTATGGGTGTCTATACGTCCATATAGAATCTTTTCATGTATGAAATCAATTGATTGAAATTCAGGAAAAACATTTCTTGATTCTCCTTGATATTCTGACATATCATCTACAGCGTCTCCACTGATTGTATCTTGAGAGCCGGGCTTGAATCCCTTGGGGAACGCATGTTCGAAATAATATCTCTTATTGTGATAAAGTTCTCTTGTACCCTTGTTGTTTTTTCCCTGTGGGATCACTTCTGGGTTAAAAGGCTCCAAAATATCCGAAGGTAGAGAGTTCTTAATGATTTCTTCTATTATGCCATTGATTTCTTTCTCGTTAAAAGGCTCTTTGTTGTCCATTTCATCGCGAAAACGCTTATTAAGGCTACCCAATATGCCTTCTTTGATTTTATATTTTCTGTGATTAATCATTCGTTATCTCCTGATGAAAATACACTGCTAAGCGCATCTCCAATAACATTTCCAGCCCGTTCAGTAACCGATGTGTCTCTTTCAGGCTTGTTCTGATCTAATCCACTACCATATGTCGATTCACATCTAGCCTCAACTGAATCTAACTTCCCACCAGACTGTGCATGTATACATTTTAAAGTTGTTTCATATTGCCCACCTCTAGATATTGACGAATCAACTGATATGATATCATAATAGCCACCAATGCCCAATAGATTAGCCAAAGAGCCATAACTTGCAGGCTCAACGCCGCTGGGTAGACTGGCTCCATTGCCATCAGCCTCTGGACGTCCAAAGCCCATAGGAGGATTCAAAAACACCTTCATACCCGGATAAAACAAAGAATTACCAGTAAGTTTGACACTAGCATTGTATACATCTCTGATTTGTCCCAAGTTTCTAGCATCTGCTTGACGTGCTTCTCTAAGTCCTTCAACATCAGTTCTAGAATAGTCAATCGATTTTACAATTCCGCCTTCCGCTCCAATATAGAAGTGATATACCCCTTTCGCACTATCATCGTATTCGCCGTTTTCGTCTCCGTATGGCTTTGCTCTTAATTCAGAAGCCTTAAAATTTATAGCATGAAATAGTAAGCAATTTACCATTGGTTCGTTGTCTATATCTTCTGGGATAACTGTATCAAGTGTTCCGATATGGAACCTTCTTGTTGGGAATGAATAATTAACCCTTAAACCATTCATATTCGCCATTGTTTTAGTGATCATGAAATTATTCATTGCAATATTTATCGTTCTCTGCTCTTTTCCGGCGTCAAAACATTCTGAAGGTTGAAGAACTTTTTTCACTAGTCTCTCTAAGATGTCTTTAAAGAATTGTTTAAGAGGGTAAGTCGCTATTTGTTTGCGGACAACAACTTCCATAAAGAAAGCCTGAAAATCACTATAGGATATTGGTACATCAGCGAGATTAATTTGAAACCTCATGCCTCTAGGGTGATGAATTACCACCGGGCCGCTGATAATAACAGAATCTCCTACACTTTTATTTAAGTGAGGGTTCATAATGGTACAGGCAGCATTCAATATATCTCCTAGGAACAAAAACTGTACATAGCCCTTGGATGGATCTTGTTGTGCTTCTTCTGCTTCTTTAATGACGTCTTCTACTTTTTCTGTGTCCTCATCTGCAGCCTCTTCAACAGCCTTTTCCGCATCACTAGCATTTTGAGCATCTTCGCCACTTAAGTCTTTAAATGTGCCATCTTCGTTCATTAATCCGTCTACTTTTGGACGTACAGAGTCTGTTGTTACGCTTTCAAGCCAATCCTCAATTTCAGACTTGCTTAATTCTATTGTCTGTACTTCTTCGTTGATAGCAGTAAGAAATTGTTTATAGATTTCTTCTCTTTGTTCAGATAAGATCTCTTCTGCCTCTTGTTCGCCATCTTTTATCTCTTCCTGAAGATCTTCGATATTGTCTTTATATTTCTGGGCTTCTTCGTCATCAGGGTTTTCAAGCCTAAGACACTCAATATACTCGTTCATTTCAGATATTCTTTGTCTTTTAGATTCAATTCTCTCTTCTTGATCTTGCATTAATGGAGAATTCTTTTTTCGATCTAATAGCGCCAATATATTTGCATCGTTTCCATTGATTGAAGATTCCAATGCACCTGCATATTCGACAGTTAGAGAAATCGCTCCATTTTCTTTGATATCAAAGTTGTGACTAACCAAATTTAAGATTAAAGACATTTTTTGCTTTTTAAGATCCTGCAATAACTGCTCCGTTGCACGCGGACTCATGCCCGGTAATCTTGCATTATCTAATTGAGGTATTGCCCACCCAACATCGAGTCTAATTCTATAGAACTTGGGCACATATTGTCCTCTTTGACTCGAAAGTCTAGCCTTCACTCCTTGAGAATCATCGAAAGTCGGAGGATGTAAAATTAAATCAATAAAATTAGCCTGCATGTCCAACCCATCAGTGGCTAATCCATTTTCATCTAAATCCAGATTATTTAAAGTTCCATCAGTAGGATTAAACCTACTTCCCAAAAGATCAGCAGCAGTCTGAAACTCAAACTTCATGCTAACATCAATTGCTTTGTCTGATTCTGCAGGGTTTTTACCATTAAGATTCCAACTAACTTCTGAAATACCTGCTCCTCCTATTCTCTTAAACGTGTCAGAGCCAAATATATCATCAATATTACTCCTAGAATAGAAATCGTCAAATATGAACTCTGGGGATGCAATTGGGTTTCTAGAATCTTGTGAGCCATAAACTAACTTGTATAGTCTTACTTTTGGCTGCAATGTTGCCAGTGCAGCAGGACTAATATCTAGGAACTCTCTTAAGCCATCTCTAGAAGTTAACTTTGAGATAATCTCATATGCGCCACCTCCAGTATCAGGATCTGAGTCGATCACTTTGAAATTGGTGAACCCTAATTTATTCTTTTGCTTGCCATATCTAGATAGATAGTCAATATGATCCATCAGCCAACAGGCTTCAGTGAACTTTGACTTGTCTTTCTTATCTTCTTCTTTAGATCCAAAACCAAACATTATTCATTCCTCAGAAATCTCAACAATTTTTGCACTGGAGTTGGTATCGACACAACAGTTCCAACTGTTAAATGTGATTCTGTGGGTGTCTTATTATACCAAGCGATTACCCACCAAAGTGTTGAGTCTCCATAATATTCATGTGCTAGTTTATAAAACTTATCCCCTGCTTTCCATACATGCTTGTCTATATTTATACTTCTGAGTTCTTCAGACGTTGGATACCTAAAGTTTGGTGTTTCCAGTTGTCTGAAATACTTAATACCTCTTTCTTCTGCCATCTCTTCGTAAAGATCTGCTCTGTTTTTAAAAACTCGTCTTCTGCTAAATCTACTCATTTATTATCTCCCACCATAATACGTATTATCACCATCAAGTATCCCTTCCAGTCCAGCACTCACTTCTTCAATCTTCTTCTCTCCTTCATCAATTGACTTCTGAAGATCGTCGATTCCCTGCCCTAATCCTGTAAGGTTGACTTCTGGAATTTCTCCATATGGAAATCCTTTTGTTCTTTTCCTAGTCCTATCCCACCCAAGAGGATTGGTATGAAAGACAGTATATTCCATTGATAGTTTAACTTCTTTTGGGTACATTTGCCCAACAAAGCCATTGGCATAACTGTTGGTACCTAATGCCAGATTAACTAAACTAGTGTTTCTGTAGCCAGTATCATTAATGTTATCTATAAACCCTGCTTCAATATTTGGCGCATAAGTAAAGCCACTAATAGCACCAACTAGTCCTGCATCCTCTACTGAGCCTTCTCCTGCAGGATATGTTGGATCTTGAATCAAGTTGCCAAACTTAACTTTAAATATCGGAGCGGTACTAATCTGAGTTGCACTAGATCTAGAATTTGCTCCAGCATCACTATAGTTTGGGTACAACATAGAAAAAAGAAGTGAACATTTTTCATGATTGAATTTTGCTTCTGAAACAGAAAAAGCAGGCACCATCCAATCTAATGAAATTACCCTTTTTGTTCCTTGATACTGATGCACTGGATCCATCCTACCATAAACATCAGTTGAAGTCCAGTCAGAGTCATATTTATCTTGAAAATCGTCAATATATGCTTTGAATTTAATTGAATTACCTGAAGGAATATGTAAGATCTCTAAAAACTGCCCTCTTCTTTCGGCTAGGTGCGTTGCCGGATCTTTGCGAATTGCATCCTTTTCTTGTGCCGACATGTTTGGATGAAAGAAATTATCCATTCCTTTGAATTCTGGTTTTTGTTTTTCGCCCATAAACTACCCTCTTTTAACTATAATTAGTCAATACTAAGGTTATGCATCTTATTAAGTTGAACGTCAACTGCTCTACCCAACTCTCTCCCATTAAGTTGAAGAATGATGTTTTTCCCTGAGTCTCCTTTCTTATCTCCTCCTCCGAAGGCATTCTTCATTGCTTGTACAAACGCATCTTCATCTGGCATTTTCATTTCTGCTTGAATCTTGGCATACTCACCGGCTGCTGTAACTACACGCTCCGATAGTTCAACGGCGTCTGGGCTCAATGCCGCTACCGCAGCAAGTGCTGCTCCGTACCCTTCCATAGCAAATCCAAATGCGATTGACTTAGATTCTGGAATGAACATTAATGCCAATGCTATACCCATGATTGACGCTGCCAAAATACCCATTGCCATGGCACCAGAGAGTCCAATTTCTGAAATTATTCCTAGAGTCTCAGACAAGCCCATGAATGTTTGCATAGATTGTGCAACTACAGCAAGTCCTGCTCCTACAATTACGAGAGAAGCACCAAAAACACTCAGCCCAATAGACAACAGAAAGAATCCTGCTACCATTTCAAATATCATTCCTGATTTCATTAAAAGACTCATAACCCCAGCAAACAACGCTAATCCTGCTATCGATATCAGAACCCCGTTTAGAGTATCTTCTCCTATACTAGCAAAATTTGATATTCCGTCAGCAAAAACTCCCAATGCAGGCCCAATAACCATTAGTCCGGCAGCGATCAATGGCAAGAACAGCGCTACTGGAATTAAAAAGAGCAATGCATATCCAATTTCAGCAAGGGCTAGAGCAGCGATAAATATAGTTTCTAATTTCACTCTTCTGAATTTTCTCATACTATCAGCAAACATTCCTAATGCTAGTGATATCGCCATCAATGGAACTGCAAGTACTAAACCGACTAATCCCATCACAAAAGAGGCTTTTAGCATCAATATCCCAAACAATATCAATGATCCGGCAGCCATTAGAACATCTTCTACTCCAACTTTATTAAATTGTGCCAATCCTTCTCCAAAAGACTTAAGCCCTGCACCGATCATCATGAGTGGAATTCCTAATGCCAGTGCAGCAATTCCCATTGGTAGAGATGCTTTAATCAATAAAAGTCCAAATACTACCAATGCTAACCCTGCCATTGCCATTTCTTCTAATCCCACTTTGTTAAATTCTTTCAAACCTTTTGCGAACGATTTTAATCCGGCACCAAACAACATAAGCCCAATACCGACAAGCAACATTGGTAACGATGCGACAGTCATGAAAGCGATTAGCCCAAAAGCAAACGCTGTTAGCCCAACAATTGCTGTAATTAATGCTTCTGGAGTGACGTCATTGAAAGCAGCGAGTCCTTCGCCAAATGATTTAAGCCCAGCGCCAGCCAAATACATTGCTGCTCCTGCAATAAGTAAAGCAAAAGAGAATGACAACAAAGCAGGTGCAATAATAGCCATTGCAGGCGCAAAGCCTGATAGTATCATTGTGGCGGCAACTAGTCCATATGCCATGATAACCAATGCTGCGGCACCAGCAGCGGCAAACGCTAACAATCCTGTAATAGCAGCACCGATTGCCTTTGGCGCCTCAAGCATTGCTATAAATAAATCCTTAAATGCTGTTACAATTGCCGCTAAAGCAAGAAGTGGGCCGGCTATAGCCAATCCAATTCCCAAAAATGCCATACCAATCCCCAACAGTGCAAGAACTAGTTGTGGTGGAGGCACAAGAGACTTAATTGCTGCACCCATGGCAACAGTACCGGGTGCTGCTACTGTTGCAGATGTCCCTGCAAGAGATTCTGCAATTGCCAATCCAGTTAACTGTCCAGTAGTTACAGCAGTCCATGTTGCCCTAATAGCCAATATTGAGTTGGAGATTGCCATAACCCCATTTGCTATTGCCTGTCTCTTTGCTAACAAAGCAATAATCCCAATTAGCCCAACCATTGCAGGAACAAACATTCCTCCTGTCATATCATTAATCATTAAAATCATATTTGCAAATCCATGCATAAATTCTAATACTGGCATGAATGCGATTGCAAATGATTGCCCTATCATCTTAAACTTTTCAGTTAATGTCTGCACTGCTTGTGCTCTTTCTTCCATCATTGCTGCTTGTTCGTTTGCTTCTGATCCTTTCGCTTGCATCTCATCATATGCCGACAGTGACATACTAAACAACTTGTTTGCCTCTGTCATATCTGAAATTCCAGCAGCAGATGCAATTGCCAGCCTCTCATGCTTGTTCATTATTTCGAAGTTTTTACCAGACAATTGCATTGCTTGGATCATGAGCCTTATTCTATCTTCTTCTGTTCCGTTAAGGAGATCCATTGAATTGATAACACCGCCACCTAAGATAGCGTTTAATTTACCTGCTCCTGCTGCTGCACCTTCAAAAGTATCAAACTGTTTAGTTATGCTCATTAGAGAGCCCATCTCGATACCTGTAGCCTTTGCGGCACTTGCTAGCCCTTTGAACACATCAATAGCATCTGAACCATACTTAGCCAGTTCTGAGGCTGCAGCGTTGAATCCATCTGTGATTGTATCAGCCGCCATGCCTATAGCACCACCTAGCGCTACCAACTCCATAGAGGCATCGTTAGCCATCGTAGCAGTCATGCCCATACCTTGAATCATATTATCGAATTGCTTGGCTCCAGAGCCAGTTTTGACGCCTAAAACTTCCATTCTGGCTGTAGTTTCTGCTAACATTCCTTGAGTGGCAGAAGACATCTGATTAAAAGATGATAATTCGTTGTGAAGATCGCCAATTGCCTTTCCTGCAGTTTCTACATCTACTCCGAATGTCTTATTCGATTCTTGAAGATCGTAAAGCATATCATTGTATTCACCAGTGGTGGCAGTAACTTTTGATAATTCTGTTTGTGCTGTATCAAAGTCGGTAAACAGTTCCTTTGTGGCAGAAACCACCTGCATCATGCCTGCGGCGAATAGATTTGCTGGCTGTATAGCGCTTGCCATAGCAGCGCCAACAGCATTGAATGCTCCGGGCATATCATTGAGAAATTTTCCTACGGGAGACTTATCAAAATCTAATACTAGTCCTTTGCCAGTGAAAAAATCGTCAACCTTTTTTGCTGTTTCCTCTCTTGTCTTTAATAATTCTTTTTGCTTCTCAAGTCCTGCAAGTTCATTCTGATATCTCATTTTTTCGGAATGTTCAATGTCTGAATTAATTTTTGCCCTAATTTCAGCCATTTGGTTATCATGAGACATCATTTCCATCTTAATAGCCTGATGGTGCTTCTTGAAGCCTTCCATCTGGTTTAAACGGAAGGCTTCCATCGACATCTTATACTCATTAGATGCTTGTGTCCCTTTTAGTTCAGCCTTCTTGATCATGTTTTTTACATCATCGATCATCTCAGTTGGTGCTTTGATGTCTATCAGGTAATTTAGTAGTTTCTCTAGTGCTGCAGGTGATGCCATCTTTTATTTCCCCTTTTTTATCTGAACTTAAGCGGCCACTTCATGCCCGTCTTTCTTTCAAAATCGTGTATTGCTCGCTTAAGACGATACTTTGAACGATATGTCTTTGGACTATCTAGTCCATACTTCTTGTATACTTTATAGTAGTCTCTTTCCCTTACCATTGCTTTTGCAAAGGCTCTGATTTCTCTAGGACTCCCTTTAACTATAATAGGAACTTGCTCACCTCCAAACATCTTCTTCATAAGTTGCTTGAGAGTAATTCCAAATGTACCAATGAAACCTTCATTTAGTTTCTTGGTGAAGTCAAATTCATATTTTTCCATATATTAACCCAAAAAAAATCCTAACATAAATAGTGCACATAACAAGAAAGCAGGGGCTTTCACCTCTGCTTTACTTTCTTTTCGATTTTTGCATTGCTTTTTTGTTTGCCTCTGCTTCGTCTTTGATCTGTTTTGATAATCTTTCGATAAACCAAGTTCTAAGAGAGACAGGCAGGTTATAGGCTTCTATGAAACTCCATCCTCCATAATATTTCATTAAGAAGAATTGTTCATAGACTTGCTCCATAAACTCAGGCGTCAGGCCAAAAAAACTGTGCCGTGATAGGCACTTCAACCTCCTGCTCATGCCCACACTCTGTACATTCGAAGTCATGCTTCAAATTGAGCGCTGGAGAGATTTTAGCATATGCTTGCCTTAAGAATCTTGAATCTCGAACAGGTAAATTGTCGATAAATCTAAATACTTGCTTTAGATCACCAACTCCGTTGATTGAAACTGTGAAAGTCTTGAATTGATCAGTGAGCATTGCTTCTGATTGCTTTCTTTTCTTTCTTTGTTCCATACGTTTAGCAAATGCTTTCTCTTCTCTACCAGTCATCATTCTTACTTCAAATACAGCCTTTGTCGCTGGAAGCGTAATATGATAGAATCCTAATGCATTTGGGCCGGAGATACCTTCTGGTGCAATTCCTTCATGAGAATCGTCAAAAGAACCAGCATAAGCATTTCTAGCGTCAAGCAAATCTACTTCGCATTTGTTCTGAGAGCCACAATTAGGGCATCCAATTCCTGCGTGGTAGTCATTACCATAGCCGGAGATTCTTGCAGCAATTATAAGGGCATTCTTGTCCCCTACGAGCAACTGATCTGTTGTGATTCGTTTGTCAACCAAAACAGACTCCAAAAATCGATCAATGGCAACACCTTGCTTAAGCAAAGTCTTAGAAGAGAGAATATCTTCTTCTTTAGCCGTCATGTGTCTGATTTCCACTGCTTCCACACCATGTAGAGGATGTCCAGACGGATAAAACTTACCCTTAGATGGGATCTCAACAAACTCTGTTGGTGAAACAAAGTTAAGTCCCGTTTGCCCCGGTTGTTGTAGAGAAGGGGCAGGGCTGCTAGGTTGTTCAACAGCCCCTGTTCTCTCGTCGTTATTTCTCATTAAGCCTCCAAAGAGAATAATTCATTAATTAGTCTTGTCGTTCAGGTACGTCACCGAATGGTACTTCGAATCCACCGTTCAAGCCTGATGGCTCACGATCAGCGTCAACATTAAGAGTTCCGAATACGGCACCAACTTTGGTGTCATTCAGTTCTGCATAATCATATCGAAGTTCAACAGTAACTTCTGTAAGATCATCACCTTCATAGTCCAATTCACTGAATTCAATTTTCTTGATCCAAGCATTGTGAAGAGTCCATTTTTCAAGTACTGTACCTTCGTCATTATAACCGTCTGCACCACTATTAGAAACTCTACCAGTACCAGCACCAAAACCACCAGTTCTAGTGTTAGGTTGTGAATCAGCACCACCACCGCCGAGCAATTCAATGCTAACGGTACCAAGAGCAGATACAGATCCATTCTTAGTTAAACTTTGAGTTGCAGCCAACTCGTTCTTAGGTAAAGCATAACCACCAGCATAAAGCATTTGCTTGAGAGTCTCAGCAGCATCAGGTGAAGAAGTATCTACAACAGTGAAAGACACGGTATTATAAGTTACACGTCCCGGAAAATAGAAAGTGTGATTAATAAACTTGTGTTCCGCCTCTGCGATTTCATATGTTGGGCGATTTACTTTCTTAATAGTCCAAGAAGGGATCCCATTTATACTGAGTAGCCATCTAAACTTACGTTTAGGTTCTACGATTTTGTCATTCCAAAAAGCCATTTATAATTCCTCCAAATAAATTTGTTTTTCATAGTAAATAGTGAGAGTACCAGTAAAAGACTAATACTCTCACCATAATTATTTTTTAGTCATCAAAAGATGCGCCTTGGTTAGTTACGATAAAGTCGATAGCGATAAACTCAACTGCTTTAGTTGGTTTAACATAGATTTTAGCGTACATTGTGTTTCTATCAATTAGATCTGCAGTTGTAGTAGATGAATCCAAAACAACTTTGAAATCTTCCAAACCAAATCCAGTCTTGATTGAGTCCAAGAAAGGAGCAACCTGAGATGTGAAACGTGCCCAAGTAGCAGAAACGTTTGGTTCGAATAGAAGAGTAGAAGCAATTCTAGAGATTCTTTTCTTGATGTAGATCATCAAACGACGAACGTTGATGCGATCAAGAGCAGATGGAGTTGCTTGAAGTGTCTTCTGTCCAAAGATAACGATACCTTCTGCAGGGAACTGAGCAATTGGATTGATATTGTTTTCGTACAATGAGTCACGTTCCTTAGAAGATAGTCTCTGAGAAACATTAACTACTGGTAATCCACCGCGTCCTTCTGACAAACCACCTCTAGTAAAGCCTGCAGGTGCAAACCAAACTGCTTGAGTTGCTTGTCCGTAAGACATTGCTCCGAGAGCCACAACTGAAGGAGGTGCCCAAGTAGGAAGCCCAGTAATAGGAGCCTTAACTTGTACCCAAGGGTAATAACATGCAGCATACGAAGAGTTGTATCCTTGTTGTCTGACTTTGTTAACAGCAGAAGAAACTTTATTTTGTCCGGTAGCACTGTTTCTAGCAGACTCAGAAGTAATTGCGTTTTCATGTCGTGGAGTATAAGCATACTGAATATCAATGATAGCCATAGAATCTCTTCTTCGCTCACATGTGTTGATTAAGTGATCAGTGATTCCAGTTTCCCAAATACCCGGCATAGTAAGCAAGTTCATGTCTACCAATTCAGGATCAGCAACAGTGTCGATTGCTCTCATAAGAGTGTTCTTTTCATATGAGGCTTCACGAGTCTTATTCTCGACTAGTCTATTATTAACAAGAGGTTCCATTTCTTGGATGTCTAGTCCATCAAAACCACCATACATTGGCATAGTGAATTTATCATAACCAGAAGAAATCAATCCGGCAGCGCCTGATTGTTTAGTCCAAGATGTACCTAATGCTCGCGAACCGTTGACATAGAGGAATCCAGTTTCTGGACGAATCGGATCAATAGCACCAGAAACATTATCTAAAGAAAATACTTCTGAATAAACCATGTTACCGGAGGTATCCCAATTGTTAGAAGACAGTCCACCACCTCTTGCTTTGAACAAGTCAAATAGTGATTGATCAAATTGAGTATTGCCATTTCTAGAAAGATCAACACCGAAGTAACGATCTGAAGGATCTGATAATGAACTCAATGATGAAGAGACAACCAATTTCATTGACGGCCACTGAAGAGATGCAGAGATGCCAGCAGGGGGCATTCGAAGTACGCCGCTACCTCTACCAGACAAGTTGTTTCCATCTGCAACATATCCAGAAGTTTCTTGATCTTGGATGAATGCTTGATCTCCGCCTCCAGCGGCTCCTCCACCTTCAATTGTAACAGATGCTGGCTTTGGAATCCCAAAGAATCCAAAAGGAACCAATTCTTCTGTGATAGATCCTTCGTCAACGGCAGAAGCCATTTCCATGCGAACATACTTAGAAGCATTAGGGTGAGAACCGAAATAACGATATCGCTTCTCTATGTCACTCCATTCAGCATACTGATCACCAATTCTAGTAGCGATATAATTAGCAGATGCTGGGTTTAAGTTCAATCCAGTGAAAGTCTCTACTGGTTGTACTGCGGCATCTGTGTCTCCAATCTTTCGAATTTGTACATCAAATGTTCCATATGCAGTTGCATCTGAACTTGAATTAGGGACACGAATGTTTCTAATAGAAATTTTAAGGTTTCTCTGAGTCCATTCTGCTTCTTCAAGTGACACAAAACGAAATAGTTTTTGCATATTAGCGGCATCATAACTAGCATGATCGTTTGAGGTGTCTTGAGAGATTACCCAACCAGTTTTTGAAGGTTGAGCATCAAATGTATGATCAGAATAGTAATACGAACTACCAGATACCATAGGTGCGGTAAATGCATAGACAGTGCTTCCTGTCCCATAATCTGCAATTACTTTCTGTACGTCGTCTTCAAAAGTTTCTCCTAGCCAATATTCCTTTACTTCTGTCGCTGGTGTTACAGCGCCATTTGTGAGGTGTGGAGTAGTATTGAATACTTTTCTGATGAATTGTCTAGATCGTGGATTGAAGTTGAAAGACACAGTTTCCTTTGCAGTTTGAACAGAAGAAGATGTATCTGAGCCGCTAATAACCAATGCTTTATAGTTTCCATCAGTGTTTTTTACGTAAACCGCTGCACCTTGTCCTGACAGGACAGACTCGCCTAGAGTTCCGGAAAGAACAACACCTACGTTTTCTTTTGTATAAAAAATAGCACCAAGTGTACCAGTTGTTTCTGCAGTAGATCCGGAGGGTACAATCCAAAGTCCCCATGCTCCACCTCTACCATCGGCAGCAGCAGCAGGAGTATTCCATCCAGCAACACCACCAGTTAGAGCGTTATCTGACTTTTTTCCTACTAGTCTCAAAATAGTAGCACCGCCTTGATTAGCCAACCAAGCGTTGGCAGCGAAAGCAGCATATGAAGGTGCAGAGAAGTTTCCGTTACGAGACACGTCTCCTGATTCTCTACCAGTAATTGGATCACCAAAAATCTCTGAGAGTTCTTGCAAAGAATCTACTTTTACGGGGCGCATAGTTGGGCCGCGTTCGAATCGTCCGATGATTAGTGGGCCGGGTTCGGCAGAAGGACGAGTTCTGCGAGATTGATCTATTTCAGCAACCTGAACACCGGGAGATACAAATCTAAATTTATCTATTGACATGTTGTTTTCTCCTTTGTTAACAGTCTTAGTTTTATTAATTAAAAACTTTCATAGTAAATAGTTAATCTTTTACCCAAAGGAAAGTAAGAATTTTTCTTTTATTCTTTATAGAAAGGATCGTTTCCGGATTTGTTTCCCCTATCATGTTTATCAGAAAGTGCTACTCTCTCTCTTGATACCTTTACATCTACGATATTTTCATATGTCTTTGCTAGATTGCTGTCTTCATTATCAGATCCAC
>UEXM01002455.1_pt1 | contig 13144 bp, 10 predicted proteins | sample 1796661 | NCBI WGS metagenome assembly UEXM01 (sample SAMEA4772469, study PRJEB27181) | metagenome | reverse complement strand
GGGCGTCAAGCACAGCTTCACCAATCCGAAGGCGGATGCGGTGGCAGAACGCTTCGACATGCCGGTGGGCTATGATGCCCATGCGGACCAGGTGAGCTGGAAAGCGCTGGTGGATTTCATCGAACATCAATCCCACGCGGAATAACCGCACCAGTTAGGGGCATTGCACAACGCAATGCCCCGTCACTGCCCATCTTTCTGCCCGATTCGTTTTCCCCCTGCGCCAACCCCCTGATTTTCCTCAGCCTCGCCACTTGGCATCCCCTTTGCTTTATCTCAGAAAGAGGAATCGAATGGCCACGTTGCCATTAAGCACTCAATACAATTTGAACCAATAGACCGCTAGGGTTCCGGTCGCCTGCACCGACAGACAGCGTGCAGCCGATGCCTGGTCCGAGAGCAGTCGACCTTCTTGCAGTCGTTTCGCAGCACATGCGGCTGAAGGTTACACGGCGGGACAAAAGCCCGGGAGGACACGATGACCGCGTTGTCATTGGATTCCTCATCGTCCGTAGCCAAGGAGGTCCGAGATGACCCTTTCCGTACGTAAGACCGCTGCCGTTGCAGCACTTGTCCTGTCCACATCCCTGATGCCGGTCACCGCACTGGCCAAAGATTCCTTCAGCATTTGCTGGTCCATCTATGTGGGCTGGATGCCGTGGGATTACGGTGCCCAACAGAAGATCGTCGACAAGTGGGCCGACAAGTACGACATCGAGATTGATGTGGTACAGATCAACGACTACGTGGAATCCATCAACCAGTACACCGCCGGTGCCTACGACGGCTGCGCCATGACCAACATGGATGCGCTGACCATTCCCGCTGCTGGCGGCGTGGATTCCACCGCCCTGATCGTGGGCGACTTCTCCAACGGTAACGACGGCGTGGTGCTCAAGGGCACCGACAAGCTGGCCGACATCAAGGGCCAGCAGGTCAACCTGGTGGAACTCTCGGTATCCCACTACCTGCTGGCGCGGGCGCTGGAAACCGTGGGGCTGACTGAGCGTGACCTGACCGTGGTGAATACCTCGGATGCGGATCTGGTTTCCGCCTTCACCACCAAAGGCGTCACCGCCGTGGCCACCTGGAACCCGCTGCTCAGCGAAATCACCGCCATGCCTGACAGCCACAAGGTGTTCGACTCCGCGCAGATCCCTGGTGAAATCATCGACCTGATGGTGGTCAACACCGACACCCTGGAAGCCAACCCGGAGTTCGGCAAGGCGCTGACCGGTGCCTGGTACGAGATCATGGCCACCATGTCCGCCGATGATGAGGCCGGCAAGGCCGCCCGTACCTTCATGGCCAATGCCTCCGGTACCGACCTGGCCGGCTATGAAGCCCAGCTGGATTCCACCCGCATGTTCTACCAGCCCGCCGAGGCCGTGGCCTTCGTCAACAGCCCGGCACTGAAAGACACCATGCAGAAGGTGGCGGAGTTTTCCTTCCAGCACGGTCTGCTGGGTGAAGGCGCCCCGGACGCCGGCTTTGTGGGTATCGAAACCCCGGCGGGCATCTATGGCAGCGACAGTAATGTAACGCTGCGCTTTATCCCGGATTACATGGCCATGGCAGCCGAAGGAAAGCTGTAACAACGCAAGCACGTCGCACGCTGGCACGTACCACGCCAGTGTGCGGCGTCCGCCCTGTTGCGAATTCAATCACCGGGAATTGCCATGAAAAAACTGATCAACCGTCAACCGGGACGTGTCGGTGCCTGGGCACTGGGCCTGCTGCCCTTCGTGCTGCTGCTGATTGTCTATATGGTCGCCTCCGATGCGCGCCTGACGGAAAATCCCAACGACAAATTGCTACCGGCAATGGGCAGTTTTGTGGATGCCATCCAGCGTATGGCATTCGAACCCAGCAAGCGCAGCGGCGACTATCTGTTGCTGAACGACACCCTGGCCAGCCTGCAACGGCTTGGCATCGGTGTGGCCATCAGTGCGCTGATTGCCCTGGTGGTGGGGATCGGCAACGGCACCATTCCCTATATCCGCTCTACCCTGTCACCGCTGGTGACCGGCATGTCACTGGTACCGCCCATGGCGATCCTGCCAGTGCTGTTCATTATTTTCGGCCTGGGTGAACTGGCCAAGGTAATGCTGATCATCATCGGCATTACCCCCTTTCTGATTCGTGATCTGCAGCAACGGGCGCTGGAAATTCCGGAAGAGCAGATCATCAAGCTGCAGACCCTGGGCGCCAATACCTGGCAGATCATTACCCGCCTGGTCTGGCCGCAACTGATGCCGCGATTGATCGGCGCCGTGCGGTTGTCACTGGGCCCGGCCTGGCTGTTCCTGATCGCCGCCGAGGCCATCGCCGCCACCGAAGGGCTGGGCTATCGCATCTTTCTGGTGCGGCGTTATCTGGCCATGGATGTGATTCTGCCCTACGTGGTGTGGATCACCCTGCTGGCCTTTGCCATCGACTTTCTTCTGCGTCGCTACTCGCAGTGGCGCTACCCCTGGTTCCATCAACAGGCTCATTAAGGAGATAAGTGGTAATGGCTATCATCGAAATGAAAAACCTGTGGAAGGAATACGGCGACCAGGTGGTGCTGGAACGGCTCAACGCCACCGTCCAGGAAGGCGAGTTCGTCACCGTTGTCGGCGCCTCCGGCTGCGGCAAGACCACCTTCCTGAAACTGCTGCTGGGCACCGAACAGGCCAGCCGTGGCGAACTGCTGCTGGATGGCCAGCCCCTGCCCGGCGAACCGGATGACAGTCGTGGCATCGTGTTCCAGCGTTACTCGGTACTCAACCATCTGACCGCCCTGGAAAACGTCATGCTCGGCGGCGAATTGCAGCACAGCCCCTGGCTGGGTTTCAGTTTCGGCAAGCGCCGCAAACAACTGCAGAAAGACGCCCTGGCCATGCTGGAAAGCGTGGGCCTCAGCCACGCCGCAGACAAATACCCCCATGAACTCTCCGGCGGCATGCAACAACGGCTGGCCCTGGCCCAGGCGCTGATCAAGAAACCCCGCATCCTGCTGCTGGACGAACCCTTCGGCGCCCTGGACCCGGGCATTCGTGCCGACATGCACAAGCTGGTGCTGTCGTTGTGGAAAGAACAGCGACTCACCGTGTTCATGATCACCCATGACATCAACGAAGGCTTTTACCTGGGCACCCGGCTGTGGGTGTTCGACAAGCCCCGCCTGGACCCGCAGGCCCCCGGTGCCTATGGCGCCCGGGTGACCTACGACCTGCCCGTGGGTGACTGCGAAACCGGCACCCTGACAAACATTAATCAAAGCGTGCGCAATACCAGCCGCGCCCTCAATGACACCCTGTAAGGAGCGCATGATGAGCGACAGTCTTTACACCACCACCCTGCCCGGCAGCGCCCACTGGTCGTTGCGGGTACGCCGTGGCATGCAACTACGAGTTACCGACGTGGAAGGTGGCGCCAACCTCTCCCTGCTGATGTACAACCCGGAAGACCTGCTGGAACGCTACAACGCCCCGGACACGCTCAAGGGCCAGCACACCTTCAAGCTGACCCGCGGCAACTGCCTGTACTCGGATATGGGGCGGGTGTTTGCTTCCATGGTCGACGATGATTTTGGCTGGCACGACACCGTCTGCGGCACGCTCAGCGAAAAAAGTCTGCAGGAAAAATACCCGGTCAGAACCTATCAGGATCATCACAACCACTGGACCCTGAGCGGCGAGCACAGCTTTCTCACCGAGCTGGCCAAATACGGCCTGGGCGAACGGGATCTGGCCGCCAACCTGAATCTTTTCTCCAGAGTCATGACCGACGATGACGGCAACCTGATCTTCGATGCCAGCGCCGCCCGCGCCGGTGCCAGCGTCACCCTGCGCTTTGAAATGGACACCCTGGTGATCCTGCATACCTGCCCGCACCCGCTGAACCCGGCGGCAGACTATCCGATGAAACCGGTACAGGTGGAAATGCTCAAAGCCGCCCCACTGAGCGACGACGATTACTGCAAACACTTCCGCCCGGAAAATGGCCGCGCCTTCGAGAACAATCGTCTGTACCACCTGGGTGTGTAACCCGCTCCTGTAGGAGCGCCTCTCGAGGCGCGATAACCAAGGCAAGAAAGGATCCACCATGATCAAAGAAAGCCACCGACAACCGGAACAGACCAGCTTCCGCGAAGTGGTCGCCGCCGGGGATTATTTCATTCACACGGTAAAAAAAGGCCAGACCGTTCGCCTGCTCGATCTGCAAGGCAATCAGGCCGCCGACACCCTGTTCTACAGCGCCGCCGACCAGGCAGAACGCTACAGCGCCATGGATACCATTCGCGAGCAGGGCAACGTCTACCTCACCGCCGGTAGCGTGCTGATGTCCAACCGGATCAACCCGCTGCTGGAGATCGTGGCCGATACCTGTGGTCGCCACGACACCCTGGGCGGTGCCTGCGCCACGGAAAGCAACACGGTGCGCTACGACCTGGAAAAGCGCTGCATGCACGCCTGCCGGGATAGCTGGATGCTGGCCGTGAACCAGCACCCGGAGTTTGATCTGGGCAAACGGGACATTACCCACAACATCAACTTCTTCATGAATGTGCCGGTCACCGCCGACGGCGGCCTCACCTTCGAGGATGGCATTTCCGCCCCGGGAAAATACGTGGAACTGACCGCCTGCATGGATGTGGTGATGCTGATTTCAAACTGTCCGCAGCTCAACAACCCCTGCAACGGCTATAACCCGACACCCATTGAAGTGCTGATCTGGAACCATTGATTCTGATTGACCAGCACCTCCCCGGGGACGACCCCGGCGGCCAGAGAATGCCATGACGGGACGACCCGTCAGCCGTCAAAGAGACATCGCCATGTTCAACAAAGTGTTGATTGCCAACCGCGGCGCCATTGCCACCCGTGTGATTGCCACCCTGAAAAAACTCGGCGTTACCGCCGTGGCCGTCTATGCCGAAGCGGACCGGGATTCCCTGCATGTGACCCAGGCCGACGAGGCCTACTGCCTGGGCGACGGTGGCGCCCGCGACACCTATCTGAATCAAGATGCCCTGTTTGCCCTGATGGAACAGCACGGCATCGAAGCGGTGCATCCCGGCTACGGGTTTCTCAGTGAAAACCCGGACTTTGTGCAGGGCTGTGAAGCCCGTGGTATTGCCTTCATCGGCCCGACGCCACAGCAGATGGACACCTTCGGCCTGAAACACACCGCCCGTGCCCTGGCAGAAAACACCGGCGTTCCCCTGCTGCCCGGTACCGACCTTCTCACCGACAAAAAGGCTGCCCTGACAGCGGCAGACCAGGTCGGCTACCCGGTGATGCTGAAAAGCACCGCTGGCGGTGGTGGCATCGGCATGCAGATTTGTGAAAACGCCGCCAGTCTGGACAAGGCCTGGGACACGGTACGTCGCCTGAGCGCCAATAACTTTTCCAACGATGGCGTTTTTATCGAAAAATATATCGCCCGTGCCCGTCATATCGAGGTGCAGGTTTTCGGTGACGGCCAGGGCCATGCGGTCACCCTCGGCGAGCGCGATTGTTCCGCCCAGCGACGCCACCAGAAAGTGCTGGAAGAAACTCCCGCGCCCAACCTGCCCGATGCCGTTCGCAGCGAACTGCAAACCACCGCCAAAACACTGATGGAAGCGGTCAGCTACCGTAACGCCGGCACCGTGGAATTTATTCTCGACCAGGACAGCAACGCCTTTTATTTCCTGGAAGTGAATACCCGCCTGCAAGTGGAGCACGGCGTCACCGAACAGGTTTACGGCGTAGACCTGGTGGAGTGGATGCTGAAACTGGCCGCCGGTGAGTTGCCCCCGCTTGAGAGCCTGGCCACCACCCTGACAGTCTGTGGCCATGCCATCCAGGCACGGTTGTATGCGGAAGACCCCAACAAGGATTTCCAGCCCAGCGCCGGCCTGCTTACCGTCGTCACCTTTCCCCTGGCCGATGGCAATGCCCTGCGTATTGATCACTGGATCGAAGCCGGACTCACCGTCTCGCCACTGTTCGATCCCATGTTGGCCAAGGTGATTGTTCATGAAGCCAGCCGCGACGCAGCGCTGGCCGCACTGGACAAGAGTCTGGAAGAAACCTGCATCGAAGGCATCGAAACCAATCGCGATTATCTGCGCAGCATTCTTGCCGACCCGGTGTTTGCCGACGGGCAGATGACTACCCGTTATCTGAATGACTTTCGCTACCAGCCGTTCACCCTGGATGTGCTGGCAGGGGGCACCCTGACCACAGTGCAGGATTACCCCGGCCGCAGTGGTTACTGGCCGGTGGGCGTGCCGCCGTCTGGCCCGTTCGATGCCCTGAGTTTTCGCCTGGGCAATCGCCTGCTGGGCAACGAGGAAAAGGCAGCGGGGCTGGAGTTCACTCTCAACGGCCCGACCCTGAAATTTAATCAGGCCACCCGCATCGCCCTCACCGGCGCAGACATGCAGGCAACCCTGGATGGCAACCCGGTTCCCGGCTATACCGCCATTGCCATACAGCCGGGCCAGACCCTGAAGCTGGGCAAGGTGGTCGGCGAGGGCGCCCGTGCCTACCTAGCCATTGCCGGCGGCATCCAGTGCACGCCTTACCTGGGCTCGCGCAGCACCTTTACCCTGGGTCAGTTTGGTGGCCATGGCGGCCGCGCCCTGCGCACCGGGGATGTGCTGCATTTCTCTCCCGACCACGGAACGGACAGCGATCTTGAGGTACCGGAGACGCTGAAACCCTCACTGGGCAAACAGTGGACCCTGCGGGTGATCTACGGCCCCCACGGTGCGCCGGACTTCTTTACCGACGACGACATGGCCATGTTCTTCAGCACGGACTGGCAGGTGCACTACAACTCCAGCCGCACCGGTGTGCGCCTGGTGGGTCCCAAACCCGGCTGGGCGCGCAGCGACGGCGGCGAAGCCGGCATGCACCCGTCCAACATCCATGACAATGCCTACGCGGTAGGCACGGTGGATTTCACCGGTGACATGCCGGTGATTCTGGGTCCGGACGGCCCCTCCCTGGGCGGCTTTGTCTGCCCGGCCACGGTGATCCTGGCGGACCGCTGGAAACTGGGCCAGCTGAAGGCCGGCGATACCTTGCGCTTTGCAGCCATCAGCCTGGCCGATGCGGATGCACTGGCCGCAGAACAGGACGCCTGTGTGGCCGCCTTGAGCGCACCGGAACAGCAAGTCAGCCCGGCGCCGATCACCACCCCGATTCTCAACCGCCTGAGCGAAAGCGATGCCGGCGTGGAGGTGCTCTACCGAGCCGCCGGTGACCGTTATCTTCTGGTGGAATACGGCCCGCTGGTGCTGGATCTGCGCCTGCGTTTCCGGGCTCACGCGTTGATGCTATGGCTGCAGGAACAGCAACTGGATGGCGTCATCGAACTGACCCCGGGCATTCGCTCCCTGCAGATTCATTTCGATCCGCGGCAACTGCCCCGCACAGAACTGCTGGAAACACTGGCCCAGGCAGAACATGCCCTGCAACAGCAGGACGATCTGGAAGTGCCCTCGCGCATCGTGCATATCCCGCTGAGCTGGGATGACGAGGCCTGCCATCAAGCCATCGAAAAATACATGCAGTCGGTGCGCAAGGACGCTCCCTGGTGTCCGTCCAATCTGGAATTCATTCGCCGCATCAACGGGCTCGACAGCATTGATGACGTTAAGAAAATTCTGTTCAGTGCCCGCTATGTGGTGATGGGCCTGGGCGATGTGTATCTGGGCGCACCGGTGGCAACGCCTTACGACCCTCGCCACCGCCTGGTGACCACCAAGTACAACCCGGCCCGCACCTGGACCGCGGAAAACTCCGTGGGCATCGGCGGCGCCTACCTGTGTGTGTATGGCATGGAAGGCCCCGGCGGTTACCAGTTTGTCGGCCGCACCCTGCAGATGTGGAACCGTTACCGGCAGACCGAGGCGTTTGATCAGCCCTGGCTGCTGCGCTTCTTCGATCAGATTCGTTTCTATGAAGTGAGCCACGAGGAACTCAATCAGATTCGCCGGGATTTTCCCAAGGGCCAGTACCCGATCCGCATCGAAGAGACCACCTTCAGCCAGAAGGACTACCAGCAGTTTCTGGATGACAACCAGCAGGACATCACCACCTTCACCGACGCCCGCAACCAGGCCTTTGATGAAGAACTGCAACGCTGGGTGGCCAGCGGCCAGATCAACTTCCAGTCCGAGCAGGATCTGGATGCGGACAACAGTGCCGAGTCGGTGGCAGGCACCCCGGTGGAGTCCCCGGTGGCCGGCAGTATCTGGAAATTGAATGTGGCCGAGGGCGACAGCGTCAACGCCGGCGATGTGGTGGCGGTGCTGGAATCCATGAAGATGGAAATCGAGATCAGCGCCCCGGAAAGCGGCAAGGTGGTTGCCATCAGCCGCCAGGAAGGCCAGCAGATCAATGCCGGCCAGGCGATCATGGTGCTGGACTGAACCGAGAGGAAGTCATCATAGCGTCGACGGGAACAAGGCTGGGTAATGCGCCAGCCCTGGTTCCCCTTAGGTCTCAACCTCTAGCTGTCGCAATTTCCTTAAGGCAGAGGGACTCAGCCACCTTCGTTGCTGGCCTCCTGACGACGGGGGCGGCGCACCAGTTCCCCCCGGCAATTGGGGCACCGGCTGGCATGAACGGTGCAACAATCCACACAGTAAGTGCATTCGTAGGAACAGATGTAAGCTTCTGCCTGGGCCGGCAGGGAGCGCTGACAGGTCTCGCACTGTGTTTTCATTTTCAGCATGGAATGTCCTTGCAGGCTGCTAATGCGCCTTCACTTTCTGTTTGTTGCAGCGTTCGCAACGATACACCGTCACCAGCTTTCCCTGCTTCACATCGAATTGCTTGTCCTTGCACACCACCCACTTATGAAAGCCATGCTGGCACATGCCTTTTCGCGGGGTTTTCTTTTCCGGTTTTTTGAACGGCAGAATATCGCCCATGACCACATTACATCTTGATAACGATCCACCGAGGATAGCGTAATTTCCCCTTCAAAGCGCCAATAGCAAGCCGGTACCCAGCGCGGCCTCACCGACAAGAAACAGGGCCGGAAACCGCTCCAGTCGACCATCAATTCCCCAGGCAACCAGGCGACCCATCGCCATACCCAGCAGGGCCACGCCGACCGTCAACACCACCCCCGGCTGCCAGTGCGGCCAATGGCCACTCAATAACAGCAGGGCGCCCATGGCGACACCAAACCCTCCATACACGGCTCTGGCTTCGTTGCGCGCGGCCATGGGTAATGTGGGCAGATCCACCATTCGGGTGATGCTTTGCGGAGCGATCAGCGCCAGCAGGCCCATGGCGAGAAAGGCGATTGCAGTAATCAGGATCATCGGTAATTCCCCTATTCAGATAGCGGTAGCCGGAAGCACGTACAGGCGTAATGCGCCGCCGGTATGGTTAGGATAGATTCAGGTCAGAGTCCGCTGATCAGGGAAGAGGAACAATTACCTCAGAGGTAATGGTGAAGCCTGTCGCCCTCTTTCATGCTTACCCGAACCTCGGACAACCCCGCTCAAGGAGAGCCCATGCAAACCGGACAGATACTCGCTGAACTGCGCAAGACACGGCGACTGAGCCAACTGGATCTGGCCCTGCGTGCGGAGGTGTCCAGCCGTCACCTGAGCTTTATCGAAACCGGCCGCAGCCAGGCAAGCGCCCCTATGCTCAAGCGGCTGGCCATGGAGCTGGAGCTGAGCTGCCGGGACACCAACCGGCTGCTGCTGTCCGCCGGCTATGCCCCGGCCTTCAGCAACACCGATCTGGACAGCGACGCCATGGCACCGGTGCGCCAGGCGCTGGAGATCATGCTGGTCAATCACAACCCCTTCCCTGCCGTGGTGCTGGATGCCCACTGGAATGTACTGATGGCCAATCAGGCCCAGCAACAACTGATGAGCCTGATGATGGAGGAGCGCGGCCCCTTCCCACAGACCGCCAATGTGGTGGAGCTGGTGTTTCACCCCCAGGGCTACCGGCCCTTTCTGGTCAATTGGGAGGACGTGGCGAGCTTTCTGTTACGACGCCTGCACCGGGACCACCAGGCGAGACCGGATCCGGGGCTGGCTAGCCTGCTCAGACGCCTGGGTGAACTGGCAGATGTGGAGGCTCTGCTCCACCAGGAGCCGCCCGGTGACCGCAGTGAGCCCATGCTGGCCCTGGAGATTGACCTGGCCGGGCAGCGCCTGCGCAGTTTCTCCACCCTGGCCAGTTTCGGCACCGCTCTGGATGTGGTGATGGAAGAGCTGCGTATCGAGCATTATTTCCCCGCCGATGACGCCACCCGCCGCTGGTTTCGCAAGCAGATTCAATAAGCCCATCGAAGGGGCAGGCGCAAACCCGTATAATTCGCCCCCCGAGAATCAACCGGCAGTGATAATGACTGATTTTACCCCCGGCCAGCGCTGGCTGAGCGAATCCGAAACCGAACTGGGCCTCGGCATCATCAAGGAATTGGATTACCGACTGGTCACCGTGGGCTACCCGGCGGTAGAAGAGGAGCGCACCTACGCCATCAACAATGCGCCCCTGTCGCGGGTCATCTTCAGCACCGGCGACACCATCCGCACCGCCGACGAACTGGAGCTGGTGGTTACCGAGGTCAACGAACTCAACGGCCTCAAGGTCTACATGGCTCACCCGCTGGGCCAGCCGGAAGATATACAGCCGGTGCCGGAAACCCATCTGGGCCACAAACTGCGCCTGACCACCGCGCTGGATCGCCTATTGTCCAACCAGCTGTCCTCCAATCGCTGGTTTGAACTGCGTGTGGATGCGCTGAACGCGCACTGCCAGCAACAGCAGTCCACCATCAAGGGGCTGCGTGGCCCGCGCATCGACCTGATCGGCCACCAGCTCTACATTGCCGACCAGGTGGCCAATCGCTTCGCTCCCCGTGTACTACTCGCCGACGAAGTCGGCCTGGGCAAGACCATCGAAGCCGGTCTGATTCTCCATCAGCAATTGCTCAGCGGCCGCGCCAAACGGGTGCTGGTGGTGGTGCCTTCGCCGCTGGTGCACCAGTGGTTTGTGGAAATGGTGCGTCGTTTCAATCTGCACTTTTCCATTTTCGATGCGGAACGGCTCAACGCTCTGCAGCCGCAAACCAGCATCAAGGACATGCTGGCGCAGATTATCGAAGAGGAAAAAGCGGCGGCGGAAAGCGAGGACGAGGATAACGAAGAAGACGCGCAGCAGACCTGGGACAACCCTTTCCTCAGTGAACAGCTGATCCTGTGCAGCACCGATTTTCTTGCCGAGTGCGACATCGACCAGCTGGCGGCAGCGGACTGGGATCTGCTGGTGGTGGATGAAGCTCACCACCTGGAATGGGCACCGGATGCCCCCAGCGACGACTACCAGCGGGTGGAAACCATCGCCCGCCAGGCCCGCGGCCTGCTGCTGCTCACCGCCACCCCGGAACAGCTCGGCCTGGAAAGCCACTATGCCCGCCTGCGCCTGCTGGACCCGGATCGCTACCCGAGCCTGGAGGCCTTCCGCGAGGAGCAGTCCCATTACCAGGAAATCGCCAGCCTGGCCGGCAAGCTCCATGACGAGGCCAGCTGGTCCGCAGACCTGAAAGCCGAAGCGGCCCGCCTGCTGCCAGACATGACCATCAACGAAGACCAGCGCGAGGCGATCCTGGCCGAACTGCTGGACCGCTCCGGCCCGGGCCGGGTGATGTTCCGCAACACCCGCCACAATATTGCCGGCTTCCCGGCGCGCCACGTCCACGGCATTCCGTTACCCCTGCCGGAGGAGTACCACTACGAGAGCGACGAGGAGCGGGAAGGCCACCTGCACCCGGAAACCCTGTTCCATGACGATCGCTGGTGCACCCTGGACCCGCGGGTGAACTGGCTGGAGCAGTTCTTCAAGCAGCACCGCAAAGAGAAGGTGCTGGTGATCTGCGCCAACCGCCATACCGCCACCGATCTGCATGCTCACTGCAACTACAAGCTGGGCATGAACGTGGCCATGTTCCACGAAGACATGGACCTGATCGAGCGCGACCGCGCCGCCGCCTTCTTCGCCGATGATGTGGATGGTGCCCAGGCGCTGATCTGTTCTGAAATCGGCTCCGAAGGCCGTAACTTCCAGTTTGCCCACCATCTGGTACTGCTTGACCTGCCGCTGAACCCGGACCTGCTGGAACAGCGTATCGGCCGGCTGGACCGTATCGGCCAGACCGAAGACATCCAGATCCATGTGCCCTACTTCGAGGCCCACGCCCAGGAAGTGCTGTTCCGCTGGTATCACGAAGGCATGGACGCCTTCGAACACACCAACCCGGCTGGCCACGACATCTACCTGCGCAGCCGCGATGCTCTGGAGCCACTACTGTGTGGCGACCCGGAATACACCGCCATTGATGCCCTGGTGGCGGAAACCCGCACCGTTGCCGATGAGCTGCACACCCTGATGGAAACCGGCCGCGACCGTCTGCTGGAACTGAGCTCCTTTGACAGCGAGCGGGCCGAACAACTGAAACAGGCCCTGGCGGACTGTGACGACGACAGCCCCCTGCCCTTCATGCAACGGGTGTTCGACCGCTACGGTGTGGATCAGGAAGACCATTCCGACACCGCAGTGATCCTCAAGCCCGGCCAGCACATGCGTGATACCTTCCCGGGGCTTCCGGAAGAAGGGATCACCATGACCGACAGCCGGGCCACGGCCCTGGCTCGGGATGACATGCAGTTCCTCACCTGGGAACACCCCATGGTCACCGGCAGCCTGGAAATGCTGCTCACCGAACACCGTGGCAAGGCCGCCGTGAGCCTGCTGAAGAACCCCAAGATCAACCCCGGCACCCTGTTGATCGAGGCCATCTACACCATTGATGCCGTGGCGCCTAAATACCTGCAGGCGGACCGCTTCCTGCCTACCACGGTGATTCGCCACCTGCTGGATGCCAACGGCAAGAACATCAGCCAGGCAATCAGCCACGACGGGCTCAGCCAGCAGTGCCACAAGATGGACAAGCCGCTGAGCCGCAAGATCGTCGGCAGCCAGAAACCGCTGCTGGATAAACTGCTCAAGGCCGATGAAGCCCGCGCCGCCGAAGAAGCCCGCGGCACCATCGACGGCGCTCTGGAAAAAATGCGCCAGGAACAGGGCCATGAACTGGCTCGCCTGAAGGCGCTGCAGGCCAAGAACCC
>UEXM01002454.1_pt1 | contig 13144 bp, 19 predicted proteins | sample 1796661 | NCBI WGS metagenome assembly UEXM01 (sample SAMEA4772469, study PRJEB27181) | metagenome | reverse complement strand
GCTCTCTATAGTTGTATTAAGAACTAATGTTTTGTCTCCTATTTTAACTGTGTTATTATATTCGTCACCTAGTGGCTTTATAATAAAGTCAAACAAACTTTTCATTAATATTCTAAATCATATTCAACAGATATAGCCATGTTAGAATTAAATTTTTTCCATGGCAATACCTCGTTGTTTTTCTTTATATGTATATTATAAGATTTGTCAGACTCGTCTAAAAGTATATGAGATATTTCATGTCCACCATAAACTTGTTGACCAACTGAGTAATGCATTGCTTCATTTTTATAATCTGAACCAATACTTATCTTTCTAATATTACTCTGCATCTTCTTTTTCTATGTCTGTGTAACTACCATCTTTAAGATCGATATTTACTTGACCGTACTCATCTTCTAGTTCTTTTTTAGTTTCATCTATTTCTGTTGAAACCTTAACAACTTCTTTTGATAGATTATGTTTTTGAACTTCTAAAATACCTACTTGTCTTAATAGTTCGCTTAATTTAAGTTGTTGAGCATTTACTTTTTCTAACTGTTCTTCAGTTATCATTGCTTTAACTTTTTCTTCTGATTTTTTCATAATTTAATTTAATTTAATTATTGTTATTTGCTTACTTATATAGTTACTTGTATATTAATTATTTACCTACTATTAAATTTGTTGCAGCGTTAGCTCCTGGTATTAAAATGTAATCAAACACTACTGGAAGTATTGTTCCAGCCGGTACGTTTAAAAAATCAATTGCATCGCCAGCTACAGGTGCTAAAGACTGTACAGAGTTTATTCTTACAGTGCAATTATTACCACCTTGTACAACAGTTAGGATATCACCTACACTGTACTGTTGACCAATAGCGTTTATTGCTATAACCGTTACAGCTCCTGCAACTGCAGTTATATCAACCGTACAACCAGTTCCAGCAGAACTTGGTACAATACTAGTTACTGTTGTTGCTACTCCGTTAGCTGTAGTATATCCAGTACCTGCTGTTATTATTGATCCTAAAAGAGCTACAGTTCCCGCTACTCCTTCTTTACCAGCAAGAATACCTCTAACCGTTCCTGCTACGCCTACGTATACAGAAGATCCTGTTAAATTTGTTCCTAATGTTCCAGTTTGGTTTTCAAATAACCAAGCTGGTCTAGGATCTATAGTATTAGTTGGATTGTATGCTAATGCTCTAGACATAAAGCTATCGTTTGTCGGAAAGTTTCCCATTGTTTAATTTTTATTTGTTACTTATTGTTTTAAATTTTTCTACACCACGTGAACCAAAATAGGCTACATATACTGTCGCGGTTAATGTTTTTAATAAACTTATCCATTCTTGTTCTACTGTAAATGATAATGCTTCATGACTATCAACCCATATAAACGCTATGGTCATTACAGTTAAAAATATTAAAGACATTGGACGAGTGTTTTTACTAAGCCATGAATCTGATTTCATATCGCTAGACCAGCGTTTTGAGATTTCTTGCATCTCTATCATATCATGCTCTAAAAGCTTAAGAGCTTTTTCTTTATCTTCTGTTGGCATAACTGGGTCTTTATGTATTAAGTTTTTAACTATTCCCAATACGCCATTATCTGGTAATACATTACCTACACTTCCTAAAATACCTGGAGCAGCTTGTGATAAAAACTGTCCGACTTTTGTTTCGTGAAATTTCTTTTTACTCATTTTACTTTTTTATATGCTTCAGCTTCCCATGGTAAATTATGTGCACCTTCTTCCATATCAGCTCTTGAGTATTTTTTACCTTTCCAATAAACATTTTCATTATCATAATCTAAATCACCACGCTTCATTTGATCTATATGAACCATTTCGTGCTCTATAACTCTTTCACATTCAGCAGGATCTAAATCTTTATTTAATACAATAGTTCCATTGTTATTAGCCTTACCCATAACCCCATCTTCCATCGGTATATTATAAACCGGAACATTGTTTGTTTTATATGGAGGATTGTCTAGTTTAAATGCCATTTTTTATTTATAAGGAAATAATTTATTTAATGTTGTTTTACGAGCAGCACAACCACAGGGGATATTTAACCCCCTGCTCATTGTGTCTACTACTTTTTTAATACCAGTAGCTTTAGTGAACTTTTCTACATCGTCTCCTAAACCCATTGATTTCATAATTATGGTGTGAAAGCAGCGCTTGCATAAACAACATTTCTTTGTGGAGTTGTTATAGCGATTCTACCTTGTGCTCCTGATTGAGCAAGTGGTGCTTGAGCAACGCTTACTGGTGAACCTACAGTTGATACTACTCCTCCTGGATTAGCGGTCATTGCAGCTTGAATTGCGTCTAAAATTGAATTAGCAACTAAAGGAGCTGTATGTGTTATTCTCCATTTTTTTGTAGCTGTTTGAACGTTATCGAAAAAGATATCAGTTGTAGTTGTGCTTCCTGTTGCAATTCTTGTAATTTGGTCGATGTTAATCAACAGTTCTGAACCTGTAGCTGCTCCTGGAGTGCTAAGGTTAATTCTAATGTACTTTGCCATTTTTTTGTTGTGTTAGTGTTAGTGTTAGTGTTAGTGTTTGGCTGAGGTTTTTACAGTCCTCTTCTGTTTTATTTTCTTGGCTGACCTGATGGAAAATGAGAATCCATAAATCCTTCATCTTCAAATTTTTTGCCATCATGCATTTTAGCCATACTTCCTTTATCTTCGTATTGTTTAACTGGTGATCCCATTGATGATCTAAAGTGTCTAGATATCCACGGTCTTCCTCCGCTAGCATCTCTTGCTACTGGGTTATCATTCATTAAGTCTGATTTTTCTTGTTTAGCGTAACCTTTATTTTGGTTCATTATTGGGTTTTCGTCGTAAGCCATTTTTTTATGTTTTAATATTGTTAAAGTCCTAATTGTTTTTTTGTTTTGTTCAATTTTTTAATTTTTCTTGCTTCTCTTCTGCTTGCAGGTTTGTCTGCAGTTCTTACCATTTCTCCTTCTAAATCGTCAGGATCACCAAGATATGTATTTTTTACACTACTTCTTTTCTTTTGCAAATCAACTATTTGTCGCGCTGTCTTATTAGCTTTATCAACTTTTCTTTGTTTTCCATCATCTGGTCCTAAACCAAAATACGCTGCTTCGTTTAAAGGTGAAACCATTTTTGCCGCACTTCCTTCATCTTCTTTTTGTGGCGCAGATTGATGGTGTCTTTTTTGTTGATGTACTCTCCAATGCTCGTCTCCTGATACCTTACCTGATGCAAAACCTGGTTGCATATGACTAGGGTGACCGCTTCTCCCAGCTGATTTAACTGCTTTAGCTGGAGAACCATGATGTTCTTTATCATATTTCATATCACCTGCTAATTTAGATATGTGTTTTTCATCAGCAGTCATGTTTTCATCACTGTGACCATGTTTGTTATCATAATCAATATCTCTTTTTAGATAATCGATATGAGCTGCATCATCTCTTTCAGATGCTTTGTAATTTGATTTTGTTACTTTAGTATCCGCGTGGTTTTTTGACCATTTAGCGTTACCTGTGTAGTGGCCGTAATGTCCTTTATGCATAATTTTTTATTTAAGAATTTGTTCTTGGTGGTCCTTGCGGATATTTTTTGTTTAATTTTGCTAGTCCTTCTTTTGTGTTTCCAAATAAAATTTTATCAGCTTCATAAGCTCTCATGTCTGCTGTTATTTTATTTGTAACATCTGTTTTTCTTTGTTCAAGTTCTAAAGTTTTATCTTCAAATCTTTTTCTTCTTTCTTCACTAATTGCTTGTTTTCTTGCATCTCCTTTTAAAAGCTTACCATCTTCATCAAAACTAACAAGTTTCTTTCTTTCATTTCTAATTAATTCTCTATCTTTTCTTCTTGCAATTCTATTAGAAAGTTTTGTTTCTTGGTCTTCATCAGTCCAGTTTGCCATTACTTGATCAGCAGCGGCTTGAATTTTTCCTTGCATTTCTTGAAATGCTGGTTGATCAGATAAATAAACTTCGCCTTGAGGTTGGTAATAACTTCCATGTAATGGAGACTTCATTTGAGCTACGCTTTCAGTTTTTTTTTTAGGTTCAGCGTCCATGCTGTTTTCTAAAGTATCATAACCGTCATCTCCTGCAAAATTCATTTCGCCTTTTGGTTTTTCATAATCAAAACCACCTTGTCCTTCAGTGTTTTCTAATGTAGCCGCTGGTTGCGACGAAGCTGATTTAGGATCGTTTAGTTCTTTTTGACTTATCTTTATTTCATTTAAAGGTGACTTTGAGCTAAATGCTCTTTGAAATGGTGAACTCATAATTATATATTTAAATTTTTTATACTTGTTATAACTTTGTTTACATCTTTAACAGCTTTTCTTCCTTGACGTTCTTTTTTCATTTTTGCCATTTTAGCGTTAATATAATCTGCTTGTTTTATATCTCCCTCAGTTGGCTTATGGTCAAATTCATGACTATCTTTATCTTGCATTTGAGGAGCTGCGCCTCTAAATTCTTTATCTTTTACGCTGTTAGGCATGAAACCAGTTTCGTCTAGTTCTTTAGCTTCACTAGCAGTCATCAATTGAGATCCATCTCTATTTTTTATTTGTGAATAGTTTTTAGGTGCTTTTACAACTACAGGCTCTACTGCGTTTTTTGAAGCGCCTGCTTCCATAGCGTCAAGTTCTTTTGAACCTTCATCAACTTGTTTAAATGGTGTTTTAGCACAAAATGATTTTTGAAATGCTGAGCTCATAATTATTTATTTTTACAACCGAAGTTATTTGCGTAGTTGGCCATTTTAACAACCTCTTCGCTATATTTATCTTTACTTGACATTACAGATGATGCAGCAGAACAAGCGTCTTTAAAACCGTTCTTTTTAGCCCATGCTGTAAACTTACCTTTGTTTTTCTCTTTTATTTCAGGAAAATCTTTAAAAAATGGAGATGTATACATTATTTATATGCTTTAGCTTTTGAAGTTATAGGTCCTGCTTTATAAGACGTTGGGTATTTAAGTATTTCCATACCAGTAATACCTGAACTTGAACCAACCCCATGAGGTCTTCCATCTTGATCTAACGGTCCGTCCCATATATGAGACTCACCTACTACACCTACTTTTTTACCAGGCTTTAATTGTTCCATTGAAGGATCATATTTGTTGTTATGCATAATTTATTTTTTTGATTTTTTTAATACTTTTCTAATCATGTTTAATCCAGAATCTCCAGCTGTTGCATAAGAATCTTCTTCAAGAGCATCAACTGCCCCTGGAACTGGTTCTATTCCATCAGTTGCCATAGGTACTTCATCTACTGCTGGGCCAATCTCTTCGATAGCTTCAGCTTGTATTTCAGGTACAGCCTCTTCTTGTGTTTGAGCTTTTAATGTTTCCTCAATACTACCTAGTCTTTTGTCTATTTTTTTAAGAGCTCTTCTAGTTTTCTTTTTACCTCCTCTAGCCATTAAACCACCAACTATAGCGCTTCCTAAAAAATTTATTGGACTTTTATTCATCTTTGTTTATCTTTATTTACATTATAAATAGCTTTTGTCAGTACTTTATCTGTGTAGCTATTACCTTTAATTAATTTATTTCTTCTTTTACTAGAAGGTATATCATCTTCACCTAACATGATTCGATACATTTTACTTATAAGTTGTTTACACTTAAATGAAACTTTATAGATATTATATTTTTGAGTTGTTCTGTTTCTATTTCTCCACACAACAATCCAATTTTCTTTTAGTAATCTGTTCCAGCGTCTATTATCCCAACTATAAGAATATGTACCCATTTCAAAATCATGCTTAGTAAAAAGATCCATGCAATCAAAATATATTAATAATTCTAAATCAGCATCATTTAAGCCGTTGTTTTTACAAGCCCATTTACGTATTATACGATAATGTTTTAGCAAGTTAAGATCTTTTACATCTACTGCTGTTAGCTTTTTCATAAAACAACGACCACGTCTTGTAACTTAATAACATGGTATGTATTATTTTTTATTTCTATTTTATGACCAGCATGTCTATCAAAAAATATAGTATCGTTTTTCTTTAAATTAGGTACGTCATCACCTACAGAAAAAACTGTAGCTTTAGTATACCTTATATCTTCTCTTTGACTTTCTGTTAAAAGTAAACCACCTTTTGTTTTAGTAGTTCCTTCTTTTATTTTTTCTATGATTAAATTTCTACCTATTGCTTTCATCTATCCTTAAATTATTGATTACACAATCAGTTGATAAAATAGTAGTTGCTACTGAAGCTGCATTTTGAAGTGCGCTTTTTGTAACTAACAATGGATCTATAATACCATTGCTAATCATATTGACCATATTTCCTGTAACCACATTTAGTCCTTGTCCTTTTCTTTTAAGCTCAGGGTAATCCACAATACCAGCATTTTCTAATATAACATTAAAAGGTGCTTTAATTGCGTCTAAAAGTATTTGTTCACCTTCAGACTTTGCTTTAATATATTTAGCAGCATTAAGCAAAGCTATGCCACCACCAGGGACTATACCTTCTTTTATTGCAGCCTTAGTAGCACAAATAGCGTCTTCAACTCTATCTGTTTTTTCTTTAAGTTCAATATCAGAATTAGCGCCTACTTTTACTATTGCTATTTTAGCAGCTAGTCTTGCAAGTCTTTTTTCAAGCTTAACAACATTGTTAGAGCCAACGTCATTTTTTAATTCTTCTTTTATACTTTTAATTATTTTTTTAATATCTTCAGATGGTTCTTCAACTTGAATTATTGATTCACTGTGAGTAGTTATGCTTTTAACACAAGTACCTAAATAATTTGGTTGAATAAGATTAGTGTCATCACCTAAATCTTCATTTATTATAGTTGCCCCTGTAAGTAAAGATAAATCATCTAGTATATCTTTTTTGTTTACTCCATAAGTTGGACCATCAATAACGTTTATTTTAATATTGCCTTTTACTTTGTTCATAGCTAAAGCACTTATTACAGGCTCATCTAAATCACCTATAATTAATAAAGGCTTATTGTTTTTAATAACATACTCTAGTACCGACTGTATTTGTCTTATACTAGTTATTGGTGATTCAAGTAATAAAACTAAAGGATTATCTAATTCTGCTGATTTACTAGCTTTGTTAGTTATAAAGTGAGAGTTTTTAAGACCTTTGTCATATTGCACTCCTTCAACAAGTTCAATTTCAGTTTTACTTAATTGTGTAGGCTCCATCATTACAACTCCTGTTTCATTAACAGATCTAAATGCATCACCTATTATTTGTCCTAGCTTTTTATCATTGTTTGTAGATATTGTAGCTACATGATCTATCATGTCTCCTTTAACTTCTACAGCTATAGATTCTAAATATTTAATTACTTTTTCAACAGCATTGTTAATACCATTTTTTAAATCTCTTGAATTTATGTCTAATTTATAGGCTTCATTTAAAATAGCATGCGCTAATACTGTAGCTGTGGTGGTACCATCACCTGCTTCTTGTACTGTTTTTCTTGCTGCTTCTTTTATAAGTGTAGCTCCCATGTTTTCAACAGGATCTCTTAAAATTATAGAGTTTGCTACAGTTACACCGTCTTTAGTTATTACAGGATTACCTGCGTGGTCTTCAAGAAGTACACATTTGCCGCTAGCTCCTAATGTAGAGCTAACAGCTTTTGTGAGTTTTTTTATTCCTTTAAATACATTAACTTTTGCTTCTTCGCCGAAGTTAAGATTTTTGACTATTGCGTCATTCATATTTGATTAGATTAAATTAGATTGTATTATATTATTTAAAGGTCTTTACGACTTTAGGTCCATTAGCGAACTCTAGTTTTTTAGCATAATGAGCAACTGATGAATCAATCGCTTGTTCTGCTCCTTCTAAAGTTTCACGTCTTGTGACGTCGTGCCAAGTATCTTTTTCTTTTTGATCTTGGTGTTCGGTTTGATAGAAACCGTTTGGTAATTGCACAATGCGCCAATTTGTCTTATCAGCTACGTGCTTCCAAAGGTCTATGGTTTCTTGTGTTACTTGTGGTTGACTACTCCACGAACTAGTCTGGTAATAAAATGTCATTGGTTTTGGTTTTAAATTAACATTTGGTTATCGCTCTTCCCGAGCCGGGTATAATTGTATTATTACTTGTTTTTGGTTGTTTTTACTTTAGTTAAGCGGTAAAGGATCTTTGGCGTATGTTCTACCTTTTGCATGAAATTTTTCTGTCATCCAAAATAAACCATCTTCTTTCCATACTCCGCGTAACATACCGCCTGCGCTATTTAAATCTCTGCATTTTGCAAATTGCCAAACTCTATGTTTATTGGCTTTCATTTTTTCTGCAGATTCTACATAAAATATATCAATTGGACCTAGTCGATGTGCTTGCTCCATTAAATCTAGCAAGTCATCACCTATAGTTCCTGTTACACAAAGATCAATATCAGTTGTTTTCCAACCTTCTAATATTCCTCCTACTAAATATAGTTTATAGTCACCCCAGTCTAAAGCAAGTATTTTTGCTAAGTATTCTTTGTAAAGATCATCTTCTACACCTTCCATCCAAGGTACAAATTCCATACCTCCATTGACATATTTTATTTCGCCGTCTGTATGTATATTATAAGTATCTAATTGCATAATTTATTTTTTTTAATATGTATAATCAGTAAACTGTATAACTATAGTTAAAGCACATGTTCCCCAGCTTGTTGTAGATGTTTGTCCTTGATAACCAATATTTATTCTGTCTAAATTTGAAAATGTATGATTTATATTGTTTAATTGAACGTATTGACCTACAGAATTTGCGCCAGTAGGTGTTATATAGCTACTTGTGTAAGTGTTAGAACCGTTTTTATATATTTTAAATCTAGTATTACCAGAAGTTGGAGTGTCTTTAACATTTCTAACAGTTATTGATTTAATTCTTCCTGCAGCTGGAGCAACCCAATAGTTATCACCCGCAGCTTGAGAAACATTTATACCTTGACTAGAACTACCAACTAAATTAAATAATTTTATAGTAGATCCAGGACTAGTTCCAAAACCAAAATATTGAATACCACGATTTAAAGTAATAGGTGTATAAGCTATTCTTTCAGCAGAAAAAACATTAGTTTGCGCGTTAAATGTAAACACACTATCACTTGTTACAGAGCTAGTTCCACTAAATATTGGAATTCTTCCTGTTGCTCCACTTCCTGTTATACCTCCTGCAGCAGGAGTTGCCCACTCCATGTAACTACCTTGACTGGTTAATACTTTACCACTACTACCAGAATCACCGTCAATACTAATCATACCAGCATCAGATAACAAGATGTTATTACCACCTTCCATGTCAAGGTCATCATTTATATTGGTTGTACTATTAAAAGATTTACTACCAGATATACTTTGATTACCTGATGTTCTAACAACTGTACTATCTACCGCTACACTAACTGAACCACTTGAACCACCACCAGATAAACCATCACCAGCAGTAACACCTGTAATGTCTCCAACATTGGTTGTATAACCAGCGCCGTTAGTTAATTGGTTATTATTAGTAATAGTACAATTCAGAGTTACAGTACCTGAAGTTCCTCCACCTGACATACCTGTTCCTGCAGTTACTCCTGTAATATCTCCAACATTGGTTGTATAACCTTGATTTTTGACAAATGCAGTCGTAGCTAAATAGGTAGAACTATCTGCTGTTGATCTTGTTACAGATATAGGTGTTGTTGTAAATGTTTTAGTATCTGCAATTGTTTGGGCGCCTGAAGTTCTTACTACTGTACTGTCTACTAATAAACCTGTAGATGATTGTGATAATCCATCACCAGCTCCTACAGTTAAAGTACCAGTTGAAGTTATTGTTCCTCCTGATATTCCGTTACCAGTTGCTACAGATGTTACACCTGAAACTACTGAGCTTGAAGCCGCTCCTATAAAAGTTCTAATAGCAGAAGGACTACTACAGTATCTTGTATAATTGTCTGTACTGTTATTAACCCTAAAAGCAATTGCTCCAGATATAGTACTTTGATTAGCATAAGTAGCTCTAAACAATCTTGCGGCAATATCAGCAGAACCATTTCTATAAGCAATAGTATTTGCTGCATCACTAGTTGATGCGTTTGAAGTTACCGTGAACGTAGTGTTACCACTTTGATTTGCAGTTGCACTCATTGAACCACTTAAACCTAAACCACTCGTAGCACCATTAATTTGACCATTACCAACAGATGGTAGAGATGCAGAAGTTATATATCCAGCACCATTAGTTAACTGATTATTGTTTGTTATTGTATTAGTAATAGTAAGAGTACCTCCACTTGACGTAGAAGTTAATTCCGTTTGTATACCTGTTCCTTGAGCAAAAGTTACAGTCTCACCATTGGATACCGTACTTGTTTCAACGCCGTTACCTTCTTTTAAAATCCAGGTTGACATTGAACCTCCTGAAGACGTTACATATCCTGAATCATTAGTCCATTGAGATATGTTACCACCTTTGTTTGTAAGTGTGTTGCTTGATGATGCTGTTATATATCCTGCACCATTAGTAAGTTGATTGTTATTAGTAATAGTACAATTTAATGTTACAGTGCCTGAAGTACCACCGCCACTCATTCCTGTTCCTGCAGTAACACCGGTTATATCTCCAACGTTAGATGTAAATCCAGCGTCATTACTAAATATGCTTAAACCTATTTCGTTAGCTGCTTTTCTACGCTCTGCACCAGCATCTAATACAATAAATTCATCAGTTCCAAGCATTGCTGCCGTCATATCAGTAAGTTCTGATAAATCTAAAGATAAAGATATTGTTTCATTAAAACTTTGATTAGTTGTAAATATTGCTGCCCCGTCTAAACCTGCCGCTGTAGTTATACTTATTGAAGCATTGTTTACAGTAGGCAACGAAGCTGAAGTTATATACCCAGCACCATTTGTTATAGCATTATTATTTAATGATATATTAGCTGATCCATTAAATGACACACCAGCTATAGTTCTTGCTGTTTGCAACACAGTTGCAGAACCTGCATTACCTGTTATTGTTGTCTGAACAATATTAGGTTTTGTGTTAGTTATAGTTAATGTTCCTCCACTTGAAGTAGAAGTAAGTTCAGATTCTATACCATTACCTTGAGCAAAAGTTATTGTTTCACCATTTGTAACAGTGCTTGTTTCCGTGCCATTACCTTCTTTAATAATAAAGGATGACATACTTCCTACAGCAGAATTATCAATTTTTGTCCACGTTGTATTTGCAAATACAGCCCAATCACCTACTGCCCAGTCTGTAATACCATCTAAGTTTGTACTACCTGCAACCGATACTATATAGTAATCTCCAGATGTACCTGTACCACTTGATAAAGACGGTGAGTTTGTACTAGCGTTCCATGTACCTTCAAATTGTAATACTCCTGTTAAAGCTGTATTAATAGCTGTTTGTATTTGAGCACCAGTTGCTAAATTACTAGAAGATAAGTTTACTGTACCTGTGTTAGGTGTTAATGTTACAGTTGTACTACCACTTTTAGTTAATGTGTTACTATTACCAGAGTTTATTGTATTTACTTGACCTGTAGCTCCTGTTGCTACGGCAGTTACTCTACCATATGCATCTACTGAAATTGTATCTATTTTTGTACTGTTTGATGTAGAACCATAAGTTCCTGATCCAACACCACCAGTTGCCATATTTAAAGTTACTGTACCAGAAGTTCCACCTCCCGATAAATTAGTTCCCGCGGTAACTCCTGTAATATCTCCTACGTTTGTAGTGTATCCACTATCATTAGTCCATTGAGATATATTGTTACTAGCTAACCCTAAAGTAACAGAACCACTTGTTCCGCCACCGGTTAATTTATTACCTGCAACCACCGCTGTTATATCACCTACATTAGTTGTGTATCCAGCAGTATTAGAAAATATACTATTACCTATTTCACCTGCAGCTTTTCTTCTTTCGGCACCAGCGTCTAATACAATGAATTCGTCAGTATTAAGCATAGTAGCTGTCATATCTGTTAACTCAGATAAATCTAAAGTTAACCCTATAGATGCTGAGTTAGATTGATTAAGAGTAAATGATGTTGCTCCATCTAAACCTGTTCCTGTGGTTACAGTTATTGTAGCATTACTTACAGTAGGTAATGATGCTGATGTTATATATCCAGCGTCATTTGGAAATAAATTATTAGGAACTAAGCTTGGTGTAACTTTAAATTGAGACGCATTTGCTCTAGTTATTACAAACGAGTCAGTTGATATCATATCTCCTGTTGCGGCAGTTAATTCTGATAAATCAACATTTAAAGTTACAGAACCTGAAGATCCACCACCATCTAATAGTGTTCCTGCGTTTACAGCTGTTATATCGCCAGTATTATTTGTAAATGGTAAGTCAGATAAACTAAAAGATCTTGTTTCTCCTGATGATGAAGAGTCTTGACCAATTAATACTAAATCATCTACATCTGGACTTCCTGAGCCAACTGGTGCATCAGCTATTAAGCCTGATGATCCATAGTCTACGCTAACAGTGCCAGTTGTTGTAATTGTTCCACCTGTTAATCCACTACCTGTTGCAACAGACGTTACGCCAGCAGAACTTGATGTTCCAGCTCCAATTAAAGTTCTTATTTCTGCTCCAGTTACACCACTTGCTAGTGTTGGTGTACCACCTCCACTAAATATTCCTGGTTCTGCAAAAGTTGTATATCCTGAATCGTTTGTCCATTGAGATATATTGTTACTCGCAAGACCTAGCGTTACACTACCAGATGTTCCACCACCTGTTAGCTTGTTTCCAGCAACCACAGCTGTTATATCACCCTGAGGTATACTTGGGAAAGTAGTTAAGTTACCTGCACCGTTTATATATTGTGACGATGAACCTGCCATTGTAATAGCAAGAGTACCTGACGAAGTTACTGCTGCACTTGTTGTAAAAGCGTTTCCTGCATGAGATATACCTACACTTGTAACTGTACCTTGTGGATTACTAAATGACGTGGTTAAAGTACCACCGTCTTGTTGTGTAAGCGTAAGAGTTATAGTAGAACTACCAGAGTCACTAAAGCCTGTTATAGAATTAGCGTAGCCAGTATTCCACTGACTAGAATTACCACCTGGTGCCGTTATTGTACCACCAGAGGTTATTGCTCCGGTGG
>UEXM01002453.1_pt1 | contig 13145 bp, 1 predicted proteins | sample 1796661 | NCBI WGS metagenome assembly UEXM01 (sample SAMEA4772469, study PRJEB27181) | metagenome | reverse complement strand
GATATATCAAATCATTATCTTACTATTGCTGATTCGGCAGATGACCATGCTTACAGTAAAGACTTTTTCCGTGACCTCAAAGTGGGCGCATATCTTACTCCAGCACCCGGATATCAAGATATGAATTACAACAGTATCGCTGATAATCCTAGCCTTATCAGTGCAGGTTATGAGAATCGCAGGTCATTCTATTATGATAGGTCAAATGTAATGACCCAAGGTGGTAACACCGATTACGGACTTAAGCAGTATGTTAGCGCTATTGAATTGAAAGCGGGCCCTTCGACTAACCCTCACCTTCCTAAAGTAGTCAGTAAAAGACCCAGAGCAACAGTTGTTGCTGTAACTGGAAGTCCCGCTACATCTCTTACGCTAGACGATGCTAGTTTGTTTCCTATCAGTTCTTCTAACTCTAACTATAAATTCAGAGTTGCATTTAGGAACGGAAGCGGAACAGTCAATCGTGGATTTTACGATAACAGAGTAGACAATGTACTCACGATTGTTAGCCCCGATAGTGGGTTTACGCCCGCAGTAGGTGACGAAATATATGTCGAAGATTTACATGTTATACCCGGAAACGCTACATATCCTCAAGTGTTAGAAACATTCCTCAATAGGGCTTGGGCACATCCTTATTGCCCCGGCGGTCTAAGACAAGGTGATACTGTATGGATGAACATGCACTATACTAATCCTCACGCAATCGAAGGTTTGTTTTGTAAGAGTCGGGGAACGCTAAACGAAGCAGAAGTATGGACTGGCTTCAATGGTGGACAAGGTACGCTTAACAATAACCCTAGAGATAGCATACCTTTGGAGAACTTCTTAATCGGTAACACTTGTATAGAAACTGCTAAAAATCTAGTTCAACATATCAATAAAACAATTGTGTTAAATTATGGGGCTTTAGAAAATGATGCAACTGTACCAGTAGTCGCTTACTTAGACCCTTACCAGTGCACTGATGACTTTGTTAGGATACTGCTGTACGATGTAGGTCATGACCGTGAATTTATTGCATTCCAAGATTTACATATGCAAGTACAATCTAGCCCCGCTGCCGCTAAAATAGGTTCAGATGTAACCACTACAGCAGCCGGTACCATAGTGAATTCAGTTGCTGGCTCAGGTTCTCAACTAGATGTAGCAGCAGGTTTCCCTAGTCAAAATAAATTACTACTCGCTACAGAAAAATCAGACTTTATAGAAGCCAGTTACGCACATGCTTCTGATGTTAATAAAAGTGTAACCGGCGGCTTGTCCGAACACAATGTAGGTGGGCTGGGCAATATAGCCAAAGATAGTTACAGTGTTAGGACTAATCCAGCAGTGGCATCTGCTGGCGATTCAATTACCGACCACCAGATAATAGACTCGACTAGTAGAGAATCATCTACTTTCTTTGATACACCTGACGGTACTAGGGTAATACCTACTTTCTTGGCTATGAAGGGTATAAGAAACACCACTCTTGATTTGACATTTCACGATGAAAGTCGATTACAGTACCTAAACCATTGGAACCAAATGGACTTCGTTAGAAGACTTACTGTTGATTTAGGAGAAGTGCGCCTCAAAGACGGTGTGACTAACATAGAGTCTGCTGCTAGAGAAGTAGTTAGGCTAATCAATCAAGCCGGTGCCAAAAATGGTAAGACACACGCTCGTAGACCGAATGACCAATTCTTAGGCGATGGCTCAAAGTTTGACTTGACCAGCCCCGGTCCTAAATCAAACGCTTACAGTAGCAACACAGACCCTACTGCCACTCATCTTCATGCTGACTTTGCAGCAACCGCCTCTACTCACGACCCTGCTCCATTCTGGGATACAAGCAAGGCCTTCTCTAGTCATGACCGTGGTACTCACATGGGTTATGTAAGAGCGCATTTAGGAAGAGTAGTACTTGACTCAGAAGATAATCCGGGCTTTTCCATAGTAATACATTCAACAGTTCCGGGTGCTGCTGGAAGAAACTTCTGTACTTGGTTAGACAGTAGTAAGGCACAGAGCCCTTACAGACCTCAGTTCCTTATTGGTCACGGTGGTAGATTCAGAAATTACTGGTGCCAGCCTGACGAGGTAACTGGTGAAAACATGCACCCAGCCCCTATGCCTATCAACAGATTCGGTAGACCATTTGCTCCTATTACTACACTCAAAGAGCACCTACCTCCAGAAAACCCTAGTGACCCATTCATAAACAATCTCAATCTAGGAGCAGACGGCATAGTTGGTCCGGGAATATTAGCCGATGCTAATATAGAATTAGTCAGTGGTAGAAATAGCAATACTTTACTTAACGAATCATTTGAAACTAAGAGCCCTTCCTCTACCTTAGTAGACGGGTTAAGAGTGGGTACCAGAGCCAAAGCCAGAATTAACTTTGGTGGCTTAACCCAAGCAGGTATACCGGGCTGGGCACCTGATGTAAGTAGATGGGGTTACGATAATGACGGTTCACAGGCTAATTTCCGAACTAAATATGGCAATGCTTCTAACGCAGCCAGACCCATGACTGAAACTACAGTTGGTACGGCTGACGGTTACATACCTCAAGATGACATGAAGAAGCAGAATATTGGCAAGTCACCGCTTTATGGTATAAGAATGGTTGACCACAGAGGCGATAATCACACCATCCGTTTTGTTTACAGACAGTTTGGTGAGAGTTTCGCTAATGATAATACCTACCTACCACCTACATTAGATGAAGAAGTTGTCATTCATTTTGATGACAGAGATGTCGGTCAAGGTGGTTTTACCATTGGTAGAAATATGGTAGGTACTGGTGAAGTGTGTGGAGAAAAAACAGGCGGGGCACCTAAGAGATTAAAAGGTAATCTTTGGAACAATTATCCTGCTCCAATCGTAGGAGTAAAGATTGCTACGACTTACTCAAGTGGTACTATGACCGTAGTACTCGATGCCCCTTACGACACAAGTGCACCAGCAGTAATGCAAACTCATCCAGACTTACTAGGTTATCTTGGCTTACCAGAAAGCGGTATGTTCCAACTTTCTAAACACGGTACAGATACTACGAATGACCACCAAGGATTAAATTTCTACTATACTAGTAGAACGCACAACAGTTACAGTGGTACTCACAAATTCTTTGGAGTTGTTGGTGGTTCTAGCAGTCACAGTAATGGTGATTGGTTTATGAGCCCTAGAGTTAATTTTACTTGTCTACTAACTGACGAAGTAATGGCTGCCGCTGTAGAGTACGCTATTAACTCATCAAACTCTGAGCAAGAAGGTGTAAAAGCATCTAGTTTCGACTGTACTCATATGTTTGCTCCTGATGGAAAAACATTAGGCGAATGGGGTGTCAGCCCTACCGCTATTAGAATAAAGACAATGGCTGACAACAAAACGCCTCTAGGTAAGTTGTTTGAAGTAGACAGAACCAAAGACTTTGGTTTACTTGACGGTGCTTCGACTGATGCTGCGGTAAGTAGTAAGCACACTGGTGGTTTATCTACAAGTGAGATGGATGCAGGTACTCGCTTAGACATTGGTTACATACCTTCTACTATACTTCAAATTACAACTAAGTATAGAGGAGCGAATGCGAACACGGCTACTCCTGTATTAGTCGATAGTCAAAACAACATGGTCGATACTACGATTTGGCAAAGAAATCTAAGAGGTGAAAACTTCACTGATGTAGCAGGTGACCACATTATACCGAGAGTTGATTCACCTTGTATAGAGGTACATTCTTTTTCAGACCCCGATATAAGTGTAGCGACAAACGAGTCTTGGGCTCTTCTAGGAAAACCTGCCAGTGATACTGCTAATAGTTGGGGTGAGCCGTTTACTATTTGGCATAGTAATGACAACTGGGCATTAGTAAGAAGTAAGGCTGGCGTTGCTGACCCAGAAGAAATTGTAACTATTAACAGCAAAAGTTCCGATTTCCCCAACCCTGCGGCTGGAGATATATTGTGGAAGAAGACTTCTAGCGTTTATACTGATATTAGTACAGATGGTGTTAGAAGAGCAGGTAGTAAACAATCTAGTCCATTCCTTTACTTCCGTGGCGGTAGAGATAGCCCAGACCACTGGGTGCCTCTCTACTTCGGTGGTGGATTTAGCGGTGCGGTTGTCGACATAAACGACGGTACGCAAAACGATTACGGCGAATTCTATACCCATCCTTATTCTTCTGGCCCGACAGGTAGCGCCGGGATGCAGAATATAGGAGAGGTGGCTGGCTCTTACGCACTACTCGATACCAATGCTATGCTGGCTATGTTCCCCGGTACACCTTATCTTGACCAACACAAAGGTCAGAATCATCCTCCTTTCTTCAACCAAGATGCTATACTTACCTTCGACATGGCTAAGGGTGCTAACGCTAAAGTGACAGGTGTAACATATACTGACAGTGCGACTAACGGTAGCCCTAACACAGTCAGTGTAAACATCCCCAGTCCAATAGTTCTTAGATTCGCTCATCCTCACGCTAGATATAGTTCATCGGGGGATACAAATAACCAAACCACCTACATGATATTTGGTCCGGGTCAGGCTTTCCCTCACAATACAGCAGCACATGAGCCACAGGGTGCTGATATAGTTACAACAGGTAATGGTTACAGCGCAGTACCTATTCATTACAACAACGATGCGACTAAAGATACATTCCTACCAAATCAACTGGCTAACGGTGATGCTACTGAGCATAGTGGTTTCAATAGAGGTGCTGGAGGTACGCTTGCTGACAAAGTGGCTTTGGCTCACTTACCTATGACTACTTTCTTCCAGAAAAACAACGAGACTGCGTTTAATTATGTTATGAACTGGCAACCTACCAAAGGTTTCCCGTCAGAAGATGCTAGTGCTACTAAAAGTTACGACCAGACGAATGTAAAGGCTTTCTATTACGAAGGTAGTGGAGCAAGTCAAGTAGTTGGTAGAGTATTACCCAAGCATTTCCATCCGTTTAATCATGTCCCTGTAGCACTTGCTGGAGGTGCTGCAAATACGATAGGCGGTTCTAACTTCCCTAAGACTAGACGGTCTGCTGCTGTTTGGCACATGGATGGCGGATATCATCCGGGTGGTCATTTCTTAGATAACCATGTAAGTAAAAACCCTGACCATCCTACTGGTACTGCTGGTAGAATCGCTAATGGTAGCGGGGCTGCTAAGAACCCTACAGTTTTCAGACCTTGTGGCTTGTTAGCAAATGCTTACTTGGGCTTTTACGGTGGTACACCTACTAATCAGACTGTTGATGAAAACATAGTCATAGTCGATGCAACTCGTGTTCAGAACGCAGAAGAGTTGGCTACTATTATTAGTGCTTCAATCAATACATTCCCCGGTAAAGACCCGCTCAAGGCTATGGGTGGTACATTTATGCCCTCAATGCAAAATGCTCACAAGCAAGACAGATATGGTTGGGTCACAGCAACTGTTCAAAGTTATTCACAAGAAGAAGGCGAAAGCGCTGCTACTGTAGTCATCAATGGTAGTTTTGACAAATTACCCGAATATGGCTGGATAAGATTGAGTGACGGAACTAATGCTTATTACGCACCTTATGTGTCAACATCTTATTCAGCACCTAACTTAACTCTAACATTAGGTAAAAACCCAGATACTACTGGAGGAGTTTCTACTAATTTCAGAAACCCTCATGACCATAGCCAACTGACCAGTCTTGCTGGAGGTACGACTTACGAGGCTTATGTTTGGACTAAAGCAGGTACTCACAGATATAACAATGATTCTGGAAACTCGGCCAGAGACCATATGACTCAAGTTCACTTTAGCGGTTATGTAGACGCAGTAGACCGAACTAAAGCAGTAGGTGCAGTCGGCTGGCATGGGGAGAGATATTCTTACTTCAATTCACTAGATATAACTGGTAACACCTATGCTGCTGGTTTAGGTGCTTGGCATCCTTTCTTAGGTTTCAATCCTTACGGCGCTGCTGAAACTTGTTTGGCTGGCTCTTCTCCTGCTCCAGTGACAGGTGATGGTTTGTCGGCTGCATTTGTATCTGACTTTTGTGTAAGTGGGTTATCTAGTAGACACCTAATAGTGATTAGTCATGAGAGTGAACTACCATTGGTCGCTAAGGCTGACCGTGACAGTATTACCTGTACAGGTGACATGCTGACTATGGTGGGTGTAGGAGACTCTATCCACGCCGGTACTATTGCTTGGGACACTGCTAAAGTTCACAACAAAGACAGATATGTTGGACCTGCCACTGCTGGACCTCATGTAGAAGTTCAAATTCACAAAAACCAATTTAGGCCGAGTGCTGCCGGCGACTATCCTGCCGGTAACGCTTTACCAGCCGACGCCAAATGGCATCGTACTATACAAAGCGGTGATATGGTTAGGGCTAACGCTTGTAGATACCCTACTGGTGATTTGTTTTGGGATGAAAGCACTGTTTCGCAAAATAGTTTCCACGAAAGTCAAAGTGCCTATGCGACTGAATGTATAGGTATAACTGGAGCAACACATTATCTATCATCGAGTGCCAATCAAGGTAATACCGGATTGTTCGGTTATTACAGTAAAAGAAGTGCGGCTAGAAACTTTTTACCAGAGCATGTAGTTTGGAAGCGAATGGATGGCGGCAGTCTTACTATGCCTGCTGTTAATGCTAGAGGACTCGGTATGATTCCTTGGGTAAACAGAAAGGATAGTAGCGCTACTGATTACAAGATGGTGGGTGAAAAGATACTAGGTAATGTTAGATTTAGTTTCGAGACAACCAACGCCGCTATGTTCCCTATCATCCAAGCACAAGAGTTAGGACATCCACAACTAGCCGAGCAGCACCCTCTTGAAATAAGAAATGCCTTACTTATCCCTAACGAACATAAGCAGTTTGAAAGTATGGTTGTAGTAGATGATACTGGCCAAGAGCATCGTATAGAAGGCGGCTCTCCTTTCGGTACCGTCATTATGGACTTTAGGCATATCAGTGACAGAGAGATAGAAGGACTAGCCCCTGCCCTAGCAGGTGCAGGTGTTAATCCAAATCTAAAGATTAGACTACCTAATCCTGACGAGATACCGGGCAATATAGTGATTAGGTCAGGATTTGACAGAATACAGGGCTATCAAAACGAAACGGTTGGCTCTGGTGGTTTACAGCATCCTGCTCAAAATATAACTCAGATAAGACAGATGTTCAGTCATGAATATGCTGGACCAAGAGTTTGGCCTACTTGGGAGAACAACGGTTGGGAACATTTGAGTCAAGATGGCTTGGATATATCATTTACTAAAAGTAACACCAGACTAGGCTTTCCGGCTTCTAAGAAAGAAGGTTGGGAAGACCATACAGACAACAACCCACTCAAATCTTCATTCGAGCCTCACGACAGGTCGTTATATTTCCATGTAACTAGAATGGGTACAACTATGACTCACAGATATGACTTACAAGAGTTAGATTTTGTGGGGTATGATATTTCAGGCGGAACTATAAATGTGAATGATAATCCAGATGCTGGTATTTGGTTAGACAGTACCCAGTTGAGTGGTGGTAGGTATTTCTTAAGAGTCTACAACCCAGAAACTGGCGAAGGTGTTACTGCATCTTACACACATTTAGCATCAAAGAAAGGTTTTGGAACTAGTTCTAACAAAGTCGTATTTAGTCCTGACTTCGAGCAGTTCATGACAGATAATTTTGCTTTAGGAAGACTAAAAGTAGTTCCGTCTTATTATGTACCGGCTGGTACAACCAGAATGTTTGCTTCTCGTAGACTCCGTGACCATAGTGAATACAGTGGTGCAAGTCCAGATATGAAAAAGATAGATTGGTTTGGGATGTACAGTGCTTTGCCTACTAGTACTTCAGAATTAACACAAAGTGCTGGTAAAATTCCACAGGCTGCAATCAGCGCACCTAGAATGACACCTATGCCTATACCGAGAATGGGTCATCATTACATTACTCCTACCATGGCACTTATGCCGGGACACTACGCTCACCCTGCTTACCAAAGTCTATATGACTTACATCAAGCCTGTAAAAGTTCTAGTCACGAACCTTTGTCTACTTCCTTAACAGGTATAATCAAGGCTGACAGAACTAGCACCGCTAATACAGTTGATACACAAGGGTTCAGCAAAGACCCGTTGGTATGGTTCTCTACCCCTAGTGCCCCTTACGGCCCTAGCGATATACACGGTGGTGCGTTTACTTTACTTACAGAAACTAAACTCAAATACGAAGGTTATGGCGTGGCTGCTAGTGTAGGTAACAACGCAGGTTCTGTAAATGCACAAGGTGGTCATACTCTTGTATTAGAGGCGGCTGCTACTTACACACTGAATAACCATTTCCCAGACCCGCTGGAAGTAGGTGCTTATCAGATTATCATTCAGCCGAATGTATTCAAACAACAACTCAAAGGTTTCCATCAAAACCATAGCGATGCTGTAAAAGCACCGAGCGAGTCTGGTTCTAAAGTAACTGAGTTGACAGGTCAACAAGTCAACACTGTGATTGCTATAGAAAAGGATGTGAATACTAGAGGGGCTTATGCGTTGATTCTTTCAGAGGCTATGATGGCGGATGTAAGGGGTTGCGAAGTTATACTCAACGAAATAATACTAGACATAGACCCTGACCCCGGAAGCCAATTTACTAACTTACCACCATTAGCACTATACAACCCTCTAGGTGTACAAGAGTCATCTAGTCCTAACTTTACAAGAAGAAGCCTACCTTACAGACCCGGAATGTTTGCTAGTTCTACTCCCGGCAGAACACTTAACATCCCTTGGTGGAGTATACTTCACAAAGACGGGGCTGCTGCCGCTGCTGCTGCTAAATTTAGATATCTTGAATGGCATAAGCCAGACAATTATTATGAGTTTTGTAGAGCATCTTATGGTTCCGTAGGTGCACAGTTAACATTGGCAGGCTATCCTACTAGTTTCCTAGATATTTATGAACCTCATAAGAGGAACAGGAGTCTAAACCCTCACTGTGTAGTTATTGCTACTGCTCAAGGTAGTGGAGAAATAAGAGTAGATAACGCAGACCTCTTCCCAATAGTACCTTATTATGGAGAAGTATTAGAATATACCAAGAATGGAGTAAGATATACTGCTCCTTATACTAATGTACACGGTACTCTTGCTACTGGTGACCCGTCATTGACTACTAAGTTTAACGGAGTTGCTAATACATCAGCAACTGCTGGCTTCTGGTCTAACTTGGCCGCCGGTGATATATTGACCTTAAGTAGGCCGTATAATTATGGAAGTGCAGAATCAATGTACCTCGATTCTGATACGAGTATAGTTACCCGCAATTTACCTCAGTTAGCCAACGGTAGTAGAGATACTAACTCATTGCACCCGGCAGACGCATTCCTTTCGATGTGGCATCCTAATCTAGGAAGGCCATTTACTTGGTATAGCGATGATGCTTCTAGGGCTATTTACACTAAAGCAGGCGCTGCCGATACACCAGTTGACCAAAAACCATACAATCATGTACCTGAGCACTTTGAAACTATACATTATCACGATTTCAATTATGTGTCAAGTAAGGGTCCGTTTGCTTTGGGAATGAAGTGGATAGCCCCTCCTCACGACGCAGCCGCTACTGGTCAAGTATATACAGCCGCCCAAATAGACGCTTTATCTGACGGTGATGGTACTCTTAATCACCAAGGTGGTACCTCTGGAAGTAACAAATACAACTTCTTCGGAATGTGGCCGGGCGGTAGCCATGGTGGTGGAGCAACTAGTAGGCTAGAATCTTATGGTCACTCTTTGATAGGCTGGGGTAGCGATACCTTTGGTATGGATTGCGAAACTTACCAAGACAGTACAGGTGTTGCCACTCTGAGTTTACCTAACGATAGAAACAGGTGCTTTGGGTACAGAATGGGCGTAAGGCAACTGTACAACAGACCTCGTTGGTCGCCTTACGAAAGAGGCTGGCTAGAGGTAGCAAATACTAGAGCCATGTTAGGTTACTACAACGGTCCACTTATCCAACAAGATTCTAAGACAGGTGGTTGGGACTATGTAGGGTTTGATACTACTCAAGCAGATGTTAATTTCGATGCACTTTATGTTGGTATTCTCGAAAGAATAACTCAAGTTTCTAGTCTACTGGGACAAGACCAACTTGGTCGTCAAGTTAGATATAGCGACGGTAGAAGAATGACTAGTTCATTCGGCTGTCCTGTTAGAACTGTAAGAAACGCTTCTACTGTAACTCGAATGTTTCCTAATGACGAAGTAGGTCAAGGTATAGAAGAATTGGCTAGGGCTCATCGTCATTATATGGTAGACTGGTGGGGCAATACTCGTGGTGAAGATGTCAGGCGTTTCCCTGTAAGAGGATTCGGTATGCGACCATCTTGGGACCCAGAAGACGCTTACAAAGATACCAATGTAACGCATAGACCTGCTGCTAACAACCTATTCGGTGGAGACGGTAGCGACAGACAAAGCGGTAACGCTAATACAGTCAACAACGATGCTACTAACATGGGTGTAGTGGACTGGTTTAATCCAGCCAGTATGCTTAGAGTAGGCGACAGAGGAGACGGAAGAGGCTGTAGATGGCCTACTGTATTCAACGAAAGCCTACTGATGGCTGTCAGTGAAACACATGACGCTAGTGGAATAGTATTGTCTAGTAATACAGCCGAACCTGCCTACGGACAAGGTTTGGTTAGACCTAGTAACAATACACTACAAGTAGGTGAAATAGAAAGAGGCATCAGTGATAGAGTAGACCTTGATTCTGATGATGGACTACTCAAGCCTAGTGCACATGTTGGTGAGGCTACGGAAACTGTTAACGCAGATATTAGAGGTGCTGAACCTGTATCGAGAGATGATGTCAGACTAGGGCTAGATGTAGATACTGTAGCGGAACTTAACGATGGAGTAAGTCGTGAATATGTAGTCATGTCAACAGAGGCTCACAGCCTGCACACTGATAGAGAAGTAGGACAGAGGACTAACATTAGAGGTGCTTACAACTTTGGAAGTCGTACTCTCAAGGACCTAGACATGTCTGCGCTAGATTGGAGTGGGGCACCTGTAACTGGTGTAGTAAAGCACTCTGATGCTCACGCTATGTGGCCACTTGGCGGTACTTATGTGATGGACTGGAACAAATATGCTGGTAACCTAGATGTAAGTAAATGGGGACACGCTAACATCCCACTAGACGGGTTGGCGCTGTGGTTAGATGCCAGCAGTATAACCCCTACAACCTCTGACATAAGTGAATGGAAAGACCTATCTACTAATAATTTCAAATTTACATCTTCTGGTACTGATAGACCAACCTTGGTTGAAAACGATGCAGATTGGAACAATAGACCTTATTTGGCATTTGACGGTAATGATAAAATGTCATTATCTTTCGACGCTGCTTTGAATACTAACCAGTTTAGTTTGTTCGTAGTATGCACTGTAGATAGCGACGACAATACACATCACTCGATAATTGAAAACTCAGACCTTGCTGGTGTTGGTACTGGTAATAAAGGGTGGGTTATGACAGCAGTCACTGCTTCAAACAACGGTAATAACGATATGTATCAAATGAGGACAGGTACAGGCGGCTCACCTACACTCACTGTACAAAATACCGCAACTGGTACTTTAGTTCCTAATACTCCGGGAATAGTATCATTCACTTTATCAGGTGGTGATGGAGCAGGTGCTAACGCAACTAAGACTTTATTTTACAACGGAATACAATCTCCAGTAACTGGAACAGCAGGTGGTCAATTAACAGCGCCTTATTTCAAACATGCATCAGCACAAGGTTACGACATAGGTAACGACCCCACTTACCAACTCACTGGACAACTTGCCGAAGTTATACAGTATAACAGGGCTTTAACAGCCAATGAAAGAAAGTATGTCGAAGACTATTTGGCTGACAAATATGCTGTCTCTATGGAAAGAACAATTAATCCGACATCTAATCCTTATCAAGATATAACGCATCCTAACAAAAACCAGAATTCTAACCAAACTGACAGTAATATACAGTTCTTGTATAGACCTGCATTCGGACTTGACTTCAAGCACAGCCAGATGTTTAGGTCTTATGTGGCGCTGAAAGGTAGCAGCCCTCAAGAGAACTCAAACTTCTACAGGGCTACTGCTGGTGGTAAATATGGTTTCTTTACTAGTGAAGCGCCCGGCGCTAGAGTGGGTGCTTTTAACAGCCCACCTTATGCTCCTGTGTATACTGTAGACCCAGACACAAGTACAACAGTACCTGTCAGTCAAGGGCCTGTAATACCCGGTGTCGATGTCACAGGTTATGATAAGTCAGATATTACCAGCCCAGTCGCCAGAATGGTCATGTCAGAAAATACCCTTGAGCACTTCCGAGCCGACGCAAGTCGTCGTTCTATAGATGATGATGAGGGTGATTACAGCGTTCAACCAAGGCACAGCCAGACGCTACATCCAAAGGGTAGCAAAGGGGATGCATCTTATAATACCGGAGACCATAGTGGGGAGTGAAGCGCATGACACCGATGGATGAGGCTTGGTTGGTGTTAAAGGCAGAATTTCACTTTGAACCTAACTTAAGAGAGATAACGAAGCCTCCCGGTTGGGTTCCGCTTTCAGTTCCTAATAGACCAAACTGGGGAACTGCTGAATGGGAATCTGAAATTGAAAATCACCCTGCCGAATCGAACATAAATCTTGGTCACTATAAATGGTCTGATGAAGTTCGGAGTATGTCAGACGGGGAGTTCAAACTACCTGAATATGCTTATTCCGATGGTGCACCTAACAGTTACTGGAAACATTACGACAAAAAATATAATGAGCACCTAATCAATAGTATCGTCAATACACTTCGACACGAAGGTATACACGAAGCACTCAATAACACACCCGAAATGAGGCAAGCCGCTTTTAACGCATTTAGAGAGAGAAGGGCTGGAAATCTCGCTCCTTATCATCAATTCAAAGTTGTTCATGAAACTATGGCTAATTTCCAGCCCCCTGATTACCAAGGTGATAAAGAAAATGTCAAGACCTACCCTTGGCTTGACCATGATTTGTGGCAAGAGGCTCAGAAAGTTAGACAAGGCGGTTGGGAGTGAACATGGCGCTAGGTAAGTATCTCGCAACAGGTCGCT
>UEXM01002451.1_pt1 | contig 13147 bp, 10 predicted proteins | sample 1796661 | NCBI WGS metagenome assembly UEXM01 (sample SAMEA4772469, study PRJEB27181) | metagenome | reverse complement strand
CAAGGAGGAGGAGGAGGAGTAGGAAGAATAGATTCCACCACCGGCAATATCCCCCGAATTACTCGTAATGACCAAATTTGATAAATTAAGATTAGAACCTGTACCTGCCAGATAAATACCACCGCCTTTCTCATAAACCGTTCCAGCCTGCCCATTTGCATTACCTTTGGTAATTCTAAATCCATCCAAAATCGTGTTCGTATCTAAATTTCCTCCGCTTACCACATTCAAACTCCACAACGATGAGTTTGAATCAATCTCCCCACTCAGAATCGTCTGATTATTATCCCCTTGGGGATCACGAATGCTTTCCGTTCCCAAGAATCCGCCATACATACCTACACCATTTACTAAGACAAACGGGCTTGCTCTATCACCCGTAGTCTTGCCTGCCCCTTGGTCGGGTTTGTAAGTGCCTTCTGCCACCCATATCTCGTCGCCGTATTCCGCACCCGCAAGAGCGTCCTGCAAATACTTATGAGCAGATGCCCAGGATGTGCCGACACCCCCAGCTGAGGCATTGTCATCCACGAAGATAGTCTTCGCATGGCATGGTATTGTAAAAACAAAACCTAATGTTAAAATGGCATAACTTAAACTGAAATGCATGATCCTCTTTTTGCAAAGAGTTACCATAAAGTCAAGCTACGAGGATATGCTAACGATTTAACTGATCTATTTAACTTATAAATCCACGCACCACTCGCGAACATGCGGACAACTCCATTCCTTTTACGAGGCTTACAACCGACTCCTATTGTCCTATTGTCAGAGGGGGTATTTTTTCGAATCAAATTTGTAATTAAAATATTACCAGATGAAATTAAAAGAATAAAAAGTAAAAAAAATATTAATTAATATATATCCACTCTTTAGTGCTGTTTACGTAAAAATAAGGATATATTCTAGGGTTTGACCATATCCATCCATCTTTCGTAGTATAACCCCATATGCCATCTTGACTATCTGGCTGGACATACATCCAGTAGATTTTTGTGTGGTAAATCCACCCACTTGAGAAAGATAAATAGTCTCCAAGCCAAGTACTTTGCCACCCAAGCGAGAAAACATCCTTGGAAGCTTCTTCAATTTCTTCTTTAACTTCTTCGGCTTCTTCTTCAACTTCCTGGATAGCCGACTGGGAGTTTCCTGAAAATCTTGCGTTGCTTACATCAGGGCCAGTAGATTTAGACAATAATTCTTGATCAAAATACTGGGCTGCGATTGTTGTTTCGAGAACCAAAGAAAGGTAATCTTTATTGTCTGACTGAGAATGAATTTCCTCGATTGAGTTATCGGCTTTAAATTGCCAAGATAAAATTCTGAAAGTTCGATTATGTTCATCGTTTCTGATCCATCCTCCACGATCATCTTTTTGGTAATCTATATTCAAGGAGTTATCCCATGCATACCCATAAATTAATGTGTCCTGGGATAAATTTAATTGGCTAATTTGTAGGGTTGATTCGCTTGACACGATCTTGCTATCAATAATCCACGCAATATCAACCACACTAGGATCTACAACATTAATTTCTAAAGTATGAGTATTGTTTACGCTAGAGTTTGTCTCTGTATGGCTGTCTATTGGAGAAACATATTTATAAAGCTGTAGAATAATTTGCTCTCTATTTACCGCGTGAAAATCTCCGGTATTTGAGTTGTTCATTAATCCGTCATACGATGTTGGTTTAAAATAATTTGCTCCTTCTTTTTGATATGGCTCATTAATTTCATATCCACGAAAAGGATCTTTGTATCCAATCCAATGACCCCATCTCTGCTTTGCCTCTTCTGATGATCTTGCCATGTTGAACGCATAGTCATACATATATTCTTGTATAGTAGTTTGGTATTCATCTCCCGCCATGCCTAGAATGTGCCCTATTTCATGAGCCACTATACTGGTCCATGGAGCTGCATAGATTAAGCTCGTAGAGCTTCTGTCGAGTGCTGTACCAAGCCCAAAAACCCTATTCGTTAAAATGGTAGTGCATTCATTCCCTATGTTGAGCTCGTCTGTGATCGATAAGCATTTCAACCAATCATTCCAGCCATCCCAATATCCAAGATTAAAATCAATCCCAAATGCAGAATTGTTAACATCTTTTATATCGTCTGGATTATTTAAAATGCTAACAAGATCTATTCTATGAACATTAACAAAGTTTTTATACCTATTCCAGAAGGCATAGTTGCTTTGCATCCCCGACCATATGGTTTCAACATCTTTTTCATAATCAACCATCTCATCAGCGAAATACCTATCACCGATAAATACTAAATCTAGTCTATTATTAGACGATCCGCTATTATGAATCGTTTCGTGAGTTTTTGCCCAAGTTAAAGCTAAGGGAAGTAGGAAAAATGCCCATAAAAGAATGTAAAAACTTTTTTTTGAGTAGATCATACCATCGCCCCCCATTTGGATTTTGAGATAACGAGTTGTGCTTCACCTTTCGTCAAAATACAACTCCAACTCCATACTCCACTTGCTCTACATTTAATCATAACATACATTTAAACTAAATATCATTAATGGCAAAATTTAATTACCATTTTTTTATAAGTTAACGATTCAGTTATCAAACCCCCCATTGCCCTACTGACAATACGCCAATAGGGACAATAGAGACAATTGAAGCATCATTTGGTTATTAGCTTAACACCTTCCGGGATTCGATCATCGCCAGGTAGTGCAAAGGTTGGGGATGCTCTATTCCCTTTGCTGGCATTCCATGTAACCAGCTCGCCATCCCTAGCCCATTGCATGACCATTCCGGTATCTTGCTTTTTCAACCCGGCCTTCTTGTAAAGGTCGCGCATGGTGCATGGACCATGTTTTGTGAGGGCATTCAGAACTTTTACCTTCTTATCATTAATAGAAGGGTCAAAGTCTTTCACCGCATCTACACATGCCAATTCCCGACCGATGAACCAACGAATAATCGAGATGGCTCGTTCCATTGCAGAACCGTCAACTGGTTGTGCCTTTGCATTTTCAGCATACTCCATGCAATGAATGATCAAGGCAATCCGTAGAGCGTTCTCCGCCCATCTTTCCTGCAAGCCCGATAAGTGCTTGAGCAAGTGTTGATGGTCGATTCTCAGGTTATCCAAATCGACATTCAAGCGAATCGCCTCGTCGTCCATTTGTACAACATCAACCTCAGTTGACCGCCAGTATGCACCCAACAAGCGCTCGATGAGATTGTACCACAACTTGGTTACTTCATCGCTCACCTGACGACGCTCAAGATCACGCCTTGGTATAGGCTCGTCGACATAGGCAAATAGAAAGCGAGAGAGTAACCCACGCCGTCTTATCATCGGGTCGGCAACAAAACCCTCAAGTGTTTGGTCAGTACCCGCCCAGGTGACGCTTAACCGAACCTCCTCCAAATGCTCGTCAGCTGCGACCTTGAAGTTAGTATCGTATGCTTCCCCGGCGAATCCCTTCAATAGAAGTTCACCTTGAAACGAACCATTATTCTTTGCCCCCTTCAAGTCATCGACTACCCCCGAACAGTCGGAGGAAATAACCGCCAAGTATTCGTCGTTATGAGTAAGCGATGTAGCCAGTCCCTCCTGCGAAGAATGCTCCACAACAAGTGTCGTAACTGCCTTCCCTATCTCCGCATCGATTGCCTTTTTAGCAGGAGGCTCGTTGCCCTTACTTTCAGACGCAAGCGCACTCTCCACTCCAATCCTTTGCTTCTTTCTTGCCTCCTTTTGATATTCGAGCATTGGGCGTTGCAACCATTTGAGCAGCGTCGACTTGTTTACGCCAGGATTGGTACATATTAGAAGGTAGAGCAGTCCATATGTTGGGTCGGGGTGCTGGGTACGCAGTTGTACACCCTTACCTAGACATGATGAAGTGCATCCAAGGATAAGTGGCGCGATAAGATCTGCTGGTGCTTTATAGACTCGCACAAGTTCCCCGACAACCTTTTGCATATTCTCTGGCAAAGCCTCGACGGGAAACGGCGTATCCTCGTCAGCCTCGAAAGGTAGGTCAGCAGGCTCTTCTTGGATTAATTCCTTCTCAATTTCGGATAATGATTCAATATTCATGACGGATCAAAGTAATAGCATTTTTGTTCTGCTCCATTACTGAGGCGCACGGCATTTGGAGTCCTCGCTAATTGCTCAGGTAACCACATCCTCCGATCTGCTCCAAGTAGACATGCTACCCTCATAAACTCCCAATCAAGATGCGAGTCACCTGTTGACTTGAACCATCCATGCAGACTCTTACCGCCCGTATGGACCACCATCTTCAACTCTGCCCCAGCCCGATCACGCAAGTACCTAAGTACACTTGCTTTTTCATCGAAACTGAGGGATTCATCATCGGATTCAACGACTATGTATTTCCTCCACCCCGTGGCATCGCGACAATGCTGGGAAGGATTGCCCTTCATGTTAGTACCAACTTTGACCCTCGATGGGTTTGGTACGATCTGATCGCCTACATTACCAACACTTAACCACTCCTTTGCAGGTAATGTCCAGAACCTCCTGACCGACCCACAACAGACCAGCTGATCGGGTTCGAAGAGCATGTTAATTATCTCTTCGGGCTTGGAGTCGAAACACCTGTACGGTGAATTCCTTAACATATCATCCAATGACCATGGCGTTGTAGCAATAGCCCTCCTGATAGAAGCCTGATTGGCCTCCACTTTGGGCAGAGGCATATGAGTATTCCAATAGCTATCCTCGCTCGTCTTGACGAACTTCGGAGCAACTAATATCCCCTCACCCTTGCCTATTGTTTTAATGGTTACGCCAGGACTGTTGTATGCCTTGGCAACCGCGTTCTCTATTTCATTTTTCTGCAATTCTCGCCGCTGAGATGTTTGATTAAACTTCTCGTGAATCAAGTTGACCGAGTCCTCGATGCCCATATCCATACCATGCAGAAAGCTTGCGAGCTTCATGATATGACCATGTATTCCGTCATTAGGAAAGTCATATAGATCCCCTATGTTAACCTTGCCTGTTAGTACTAATTTCTCTAATATAGCCATAATAATATACCTTTTAATTTTGGTCGTTCTACTCCCCTGTAGTTCGACCTTTTTGTTTTAGTTTTAGATGGACTCAATTTCGTATTTTTCCAGAGCGGTAAGTACCTTGCCCGGATCGAAACGAACACTTCCTCCGAATTTGATTACTGGGATACGCCTTTGTCGCACCATGTTGGAAATTGTCCGTGGACAGACTCCAATGTAATCTGCGATCTGTTTGCTAGTAAATAGACCGCTTTGCGTTGTTATTAAGTGTGAATCATGCTTTGTTCTGTGCATGGACTCATATTTCCGCACAATTCAACATCGGGAAAGGTGTGATTAATCAATATCGATAATCCACCCCCTTGAATCCCTGTAATAGAGAGGGATTGGGGCTATTAAAAATTATTTACCAAATTGGGCAAACTATCCTTTATTTCTCTCCTCATTGTCTTCTCGTCTATGTAAGAATCATCTCCATACCACTTCCTTACAAGATGTTCCTCCAGACCTACACATTTATATAACCGATAGTGTCCAAGAGCTTTTAATAGCTTATCCCATGTCCTTATTGGTTGGGTATCATCACCTGGTGCAAAAACATAACCACGCCTCTCTAAATGTTGTTTCTCTGACTCCAATGTCTTATAAATCTTATCGGTCTGATCCCTAACCAAAGACCTAAATTTTGTCTTATTCCAAGTCGGATTGATATACAAAGTAACGGGCGCTTTATAGGTTGGTAACTTTCCCTTAAAGTCACCTAGCTCCACATCTTCATTTGTACCTAAAAATGGATGAAGTAAATCTTCTTCATAATTAAAAGTGTTTTCTTCTTTAACGAACCGCCATTCTCTTCTTTTTTTGGGCGGGTAGCTCCGATAACTCTTTTTATAAAATGAATCTATGTAGAACGGGAACATTATATCACTATCCAAAAAATCTAGTTTATGATTCATAAACATCCTTGTCCTATTATACTCCCAAAGAAAACACATCTCGTGGTCTCGCTCATCCCCCTTAATCAACCCTTTAAAGCGAAAATGATGATCCAAGATTTTTTTACCCTGCTTTTCTTTTAGCAAATCTTCTGTCTTAATTTCCTTCCATTCTTTTGACGGGTGATCCATACCCTATTGTCCTATTGTCCTTATTGTCCTATTGGCAAGTGTAAGTAATAAACAATTAATTATATCTGTATGTAAAACCCGATGGGCAGGTAGAAATGCTTTTCTTTATGTTTTTATACATGCCTTCACCGATAAGCTATCATGCTTACACCTGTTTTATATGTTGCTACACTTTTTCGCGTTATCTCACCTGTTTGTGGGTTTTTTTAGTCACTTGCACCGGTTGAGGCATTGGTCAGAAGAGATGGAGGAGGATACTTAATGATAGAGATTCCCATAAACCAAAGGATTTTTTCCCCTAAACGACAATAGGGACAATTAGTGAATTACAGTGAATTAACATCCGTTAAGCAAAATAACTGGTATAATAAACAGCAATAACCAACCCAATTCAGATAGATTAGAGGGTATCAAACTGGTTAGCGGATGAGGTCGCTTGTAATATTGTTTTTTATCCCAACTGCGCTTTTCACTTTGATACTGCTCAGTTAAACTTGCAGGACAGGATGAACAAATAATATTAGCTGTTCCATCTACAATTGAATGGCTGGTCGGAGAATCCATCTTGTTAATATGATCACAATCTTTACAAGTTACTTCTTCGTGAGAAAAAGTTGAAGACTCCACTATTCCGTTTTCATCATACTCAACATCGTAGATTTTATTGATCTTCATTACTTTTTCTAAGCCCAAATAATACCCAATAGCTAAAAAAGGCAGTTAAGAAGGTTGTAAGAAAAACCAATTCCCAATCAGCTGTCCATCCTTTTACTTTCCGTTCCAAAGATAATATATCTCCTGAATATAACCATTTATGAAACCAAATTTCTTGACCAAAAAACCAAACCGATCCAACCATCCCAAAAAAAAGAATCCATTTGGGAATCTTATCTAAAGACCTGATTCGTTTAATCATCAATAACTAGGTACAACATCCCAAAACTTCTTGCAAGTTTCTGCTGTGACTGCATCAACAGTCTTGACCACTTATCTTATCAAAAATTTATTGATTATCGATTTGCTCATACAAATCCGTAGATAACGCTTGGGCTTTTATTAAATCCAATGGAAGTATAAAACAATTTTTTATCCACTTCTTAGCCTCCTCATCTCCACTTGACGCTGCCAAATTATACCAAGCATAGGAATAGTTTCGATCTTTCCCATCCTTGGTTTTTTCAAATTTTTTATCATAAAGAGAACCAACAAGTTTTTGAGCTTTAACATTTCCCTTTAGCCCTGCTTTTTTACCCCAATCTAGTGCTGATTCATAATCATAGGGCCAAACACCTTCTGCAGAACTAAACATATGTGCAGCATCACTCATTGAATCAACATCCCCCCTTTCCGCTGCCTTTAAATGGTATTTAAGTGCTTCTCGGTAATCTTGGGGCAATCCAAAGCCTCGATAGTATAACATTCCCAGCACTCTTAAACCATTTGTGTGATTGCGATCCGCTAAATAGAGCAAAGGTTTTACTGTCTTTTTGTAATTTTTTTTCTTAATGTCATCATGAATTCGATTGTAAATTATATTAAGATCCCTGTCCTCATCTGGATTATACACATAGCTGGAAACATATTCTGACTCTTTAGCTGGAGATTTGTATTCATTTCTTTGCTCACACCCAAAAAGAAAAGGAAAGATAAAAACGAAACCAATATTGTAATTTCCAAACCATATCGTAAAAGCAGATAAGAAAGCTTGTTTGTTTGTCATCAATAACTAGGTACAACATCCCAAAACTTCTTGCAAGTTTCTGCTATAAATCCATTAAAATTCCCATTGCCAAATTTTTTTTACGGGGGCTAATCGATATAGCGATAACGGATCGGAATTATTACTGACCCCCTCCCCCCTATCTTGTTGTCAGTTTGTTGTCAGTTTTTTTGCTAAAATATTCATATTTGTTCATTCTTGCTACAAACTTGAGAAAATAGAAAACGCAAACTCAAGAACATTGAACGGGGGTTCAAACCCCTTATTTACTCAATATTTCAGTACAACTCCAACCATTTCAAGGCAGTTCTAAAATGGCACGGAAGCTGGGATTCGAACCCAGGACCCTCGGTTTAGAAGACCGATGCCTTTTTCTTTAAATAAAGGGGCATTAAGTATGTGTTGTCACTTTGTTGTCACTTTTCCTTGCTTAACGCATTCATTTCCATCATTTTCTTATTTATGCCAAAGGAAAGAGTTAAGAAAAGAAAGCCCATTGAAATTGATGAAGTATGTGTGATTAGGCATGTACCCAAATTTGACAGATGGGAGTTGGATGCAGGGCTAAAATTTGGAGGATCATCCAAGTACAGAAAACAATTTAAGAAACTGGATGAAGCAAAGATTCACGCTGAACAACTTAGGGTAAGATTAAAAAATGAAGGATTAGGTGGGTTTAATTTATCAAGAGAGCAACAGGTAGATGCCGAGAAAGCCCTAGAGATTTTAAATTCCAAGGCAAGTTTAACAGAAGCGTGTAAATATTTTATGCGGTTCAACAACTTGAATGATTCCGATAAATCAATTTCTGCTTTGGTGGATGAATTTCTTAATCATAAAGATAAACAGAGGTTACTTGGAGAAAAAGGGGCATCTGAAAGAACTATTAACGATTACAAGCATCGCCTTGGCTTACTAAACGAACAATTTGGAGCATTAAAGATTAATGAATTTAAAGAAGATAAATTCCTCGATTGGATTCTAGCAAGGGGTGACGCTCGCGGTTTAACAAGAACAACCAAAGCCTTATTTTCATTTGCAGTAAGTAAGGAGTATCTCCCGGAAAACCCGATGAGAAGAAAGACCCCTGTCCCAAAGATAGGCAAACCAAGTGTATTGGAAGATAACCATTGGCGATACCTTGTCCTTACTGCATTGGAAACACAAAATCATAAAAATTCAAATAGAGGTGAATCTATTGATATGCTTGCATGCGTAACCCTTGGCTTGTGGTGTGGGTTAAGACCAGAGGCAGAACTTAAGAGACTGGATTGGTCTGATGTAAATATAGATGAAGGATTCGTGAACATACATGACGATTGGAAGGTAAAAATTGGACGACTTGTAACGATACCGGATTGTGCGAAAGAACTTCTCAAGCAATGCACCAGGCAAAAAGGGCTGATAATCAATCCCAAGAACTTTAGAAGGAGGTGGGATTGGTTAAGGGAAACAGCCGATGTTATGTCAGCATGGGACAGCGATATTATGCGCCACACATTTGCATCTATGCACTATGGTTTAAACGGAGACAAACAAAAGGTAATTAACGAGCTTGGGCATTGTAATGATAGCATGCTAAGACATTACATTAATCATGGAGCAAAGATGAAAAAGAGAGCTAAGGAGTTTTTCTCCTTCACCGCTCCCCTACCCAGCTCAAATCCCAAATTGTCAGAAAAAATAGCCTAGTGGACAATTGGACAATAGGGACAATTGAACCTCCATTCTTTAGGTTTGTCTAAATTATGTGCAGTTATTTTAATCTACTTACGCGAATAGCCTTATTAATTCCGTCCACCTTCATCTTAATTGAATTACCAGACTTGTAGATTAAAACTTTGGGATTGTAGGCATAATGGTAGTGGTAATAGTACTCTTGCTGTTGCCATATCTGTCCGTTCATAAGCTTTACAATTGTTTCACCATCCCACCCTTCAAATTTCCCATCAACTTTACTTTCAATAGCAACCGGAGATTGGGCGGAAGTAGAAATTAATAAAAACATTAAGGAGAGGGTAACAAAGACTGATAGTTTTTTCATAATTAGTTATTAAATATAAAGAATCTTGTTCATCATTTGCTTAATCGATAAGGATGTCAAAATAAATTAATTTAATGTCTGTTTTTACCAAACTTTACGATAATATAAAAAATATTATTAATCAATAAATGAATCGTATCAAGCTACTCTTTTTGTTCTTAATTTTTAGTCTATTATCTGCCAAGCAGTCGGAACGATACTACCAAACTCAATACGCTGATAAGATTGGAGGTAGAACTGAAGTAGTAATGAAAGATGGTACTCGTTGTGATATTGTTACGAGTACACACGCCATAGAAGTAGACTGTGCAAAGAAGTGGGCAGAAGGCTATCGGGCAGAGCCTTAACTACTCATTAAACAAAGGCAAGAGAGCTGGTATTGCTTTGATCCTAGAGACTCAATCTGACTACAAGCATCTGTTAAAACTTAACACAGTTATTCGTCATCATGGACTAAAGATTGATGTATTTCCTCTCTACGGATCGGATTATCAAACACCAACGATTAAGAGTGGAACAAATGCCTTTTGGATAACATCATCAGGAAAGACTCACAACTCCTCCTGTCGATACTACGGAACTACAAAGTCTGGAAGATACACAGATAACCCAAGCAAAGATAAATGTAAAGTTTGTGGGGGTGATTGAGAAGGGGTTGGCTAAGGACTATGATATTAAGGTGGGTTACATTTACTATTCAACCGCAACCCAAGTATTTGTATCATAACGGTAAAATTTGGTTTTACCGTTATCTGACTGAAAATACATCCAAGCTTGCTCAACTGAATCGTAAAAGTATGGGAAGTTAGAATCATTAGTCCAACGCCAACCTATATTCTCAAAATAAACCCATAGGTTTGTACTTTCAAAGGCTTCGATATAGAGCCAACCAAATTCTGAATGATAGTACCAATTACTTCCCGGATCATAAAGATAACCAAACCAATCAGATTGCTTCCAATTATTTCCTAAATCAGAAAATTCCATACCTGCTTTTTTGAATATTGCAGAAAAGCGCGGGAGATTTGGGATTCGATCTAGGTTTAAAACGAGCGGGAGTGGATTGCCATATATAATCTGCGGGGGATCTGCTATTTGGGATTCAGGATTACTTCCATCTCCATCAGGGGTTGGTGGGGGGGCAGACGACAATATTTGTTCCATTGTGAGTGGTTCATAATATTCCCAATATGAAAAAATGTAGTTATCTTTTGGAATTGCGATGAGTTTAAACCTGTTTTTAGAAAATTGCTTAGAAAGACCGTCACGGGACATATTGACATAACCTTGTTCATTCTCATAGGCCTCATCGATGGCCAAATTCTTAATTTCACCGGATACTTTTAGAAAGAAGTTTGCCTGCACATTCATCTCTTTGCCAACACCCTTAATCGTAATAGGATTTGCAATGCTGCTTATATCTCCGCTCCAAAAACCAAAGGAATAACCATTTTTTGGGGCAGCAGTTAGTTGTATACTTTCGTTGTAGATTAAACTTGGTTTGCCGCCAGTTACATCTCCATGACTATGCCCAGAGTCATAATGATTGGTTGTTAAATTCAGATTCCATTTTTCAACAAAATTAGCAGTGATGCTCATATTACTTTTAACGGTAACATCAAGTGGATTAGTACTACCTGATGCATCTCCACTCCAATGAGAAAAATGGTAACCTGTAGATGGAGTTGCAGATAATTGTGTAGAAGAACCATATGTAAAATCACCACTTCCATTAACAGATCCGCCTGAACTGCTTGATGTATATATTGTATGAATTGCTGATACAAAATTAGCAGTAATACTCATATCTTTAGTAACCGTAAGACTAAGTGGATTACTACTTCCTGATACTTCACCACTCCAATGAGAAAACCGGTAGTCTGTAGATGGGGTCGCTGTAACTAACGAACTATATCCTGATTCTATCTTTATCACTCCGCTATCTACTGAACCTGAATTTTGAGGATGTAGAAATACAGAAACTAAATAAAATGGCCCGGATTTTGTCCCCTCATATGCTCCAATATCTACTGTACCTGACTGGATACGGCTGACACCGAGTAAATCAATAGGCGTTTTTTCAGTAATGTTGCCATCATTATCTAAATCACCAGTATCTGCACTAATCGTATCGTTATAACCAGCATCAATTGCTGGAGAACCTACTTGCAGACGCAATCCGTCGTCTTCAGTAAACCAAATCCCATCTGGGCCGATTGGGTTGTCTATATTGACAAATAGTGGGTCAGCAGCAAAAGCACGGGCATCTCCCTCCCATCCTTGCAATATGTTAAGGTTCGGTTGATAGACAATTTCCTGAGCATTAGGGTCTCCAGGATATGCAGCTTGTACTGCCTCTTCTAAAACATGACTTATCCAAGGACCTGATGATGAGAACCCATGCCCCTCTATGCTATTACTTGTATTTTTCCATAAGATACAGTTGGCCAAGGTCCAGGAGGAAGCGAAGGTGGCGGAGGACCAGATTCCACCACCGTTATTACCCGCCGAATTGCTCGTGAATAGGCAATTGGTCAAGGTCGAGGGTGTGGCAGAGTGGAGGTGGACTCCACCACCGCCATTACCCGCCGAATTGCTCGTGAATAGGGAATTGGTCAAGCTCAAGGGCGAGTAGGAGGAGATTCCACCACCGTTATTACCCGCCGAATTGCTCGTGAATAGGCAATTGGTCAAGGTAGAGGGGGAGGAGTGGGAGTAGATTCCTCCGCCTGATCTACCCGCAGAATTATTCGTGAATGCACAGTTGGTCAAGGTCGAGGGTGTGGCTTTTGAATGTAACCCACCTCCATCAGCAACCGCCGAATTGTTCTTGAATACACAATTTGTCAAGGTCGAATGGGAGGAGGATTTGGAGTAGACTCCACCACCGGCATTACCCACTGAATTATTCGTGAATACACAGTTGGCCAAGGTCAAGGAGGAGGAGGAGGAGGAGGAATAGATTCCGCCACCGTTATTACCCGCCGAATTGCTCGTGAATAGGCAATTGGTCAAGGTCAAGGAGGAGTGGAAGCAGATTCCACCGCCATTACCCGCAGAATTATTCGTGAATACACAGTTGGCCAAGGTCAAGGAGGAGGAGGAGGAGGAGGAGGAATAGATTCCACCACCGGCAATATCCGCCGAATTACTCGTAATGACCAAATTTGATAAATTAAGATTAGAACCTGTACCTCCCAGATAAATACCACCGCCTTCCTCATAAAACGTTCCA
>UEXM01002449.1_pt1 | contig 13163 bp, 26 predicted proteins | sample 1796661 | NCBI WGS metagenome assembly UEXM01 (sample SAMEA4772469, study PRJEB27181) | metagenome | reverse complement strand
CCAAGGCACCTGTCTGCGTCTAACGCACCGTCCGCAATTGTAATATTATCTGTCGAGGCGTTTGCAATAGCTCTGGTTCCCCAGGCTGTTGCTTGGCCTATTATTTCTAAGTTTGTGTTTGTTGTTGTACCCCAAGTACCAGATCCATCGCCAGTAGCCATCTCGTTAAGTCTGAGGTTATTTACATAGGTGCTTGCCATTTTTAAATCCTTATGCCGCTATTATTTCTGTCCACGCGGGGGTTTGTGAAACTGCTATATCACTCCAATCAGGTGTTTGTGAAGCCGTTATACCACTCCAATTAGGTGTTTGTGAAGGAATAATTAATCCCCATACATTTGGTTCTCCAATTTGGCCTGTTGCTGTAACACCCGTTGGGTAAACATTAACGCCTTCTTGAACACTAACGTCTCCAATTGTTCCGGTTGCAGAAACACCAGTTAGTGTAACAGTTCCGGTTGTAACAATAGATTCATTACCAACTGCGCTGGTTGCAGAAACACCAGTTGGGCTTACTACTGCGGTGCCAACAACTTGTTCGTCGCCAAAACCAATAGTTCCCGTTAAACCTGTTTCTGTGACAACTGCTCCACCAGCGGCAAGAACAGTTCCAACTGCGCCTGTTGCTGCAACACCAGTTGGAATAACCAATGCGCTTGCAAGGACGGATTCATTACCTACCGCACCCGTTGCCGCGACGCCCGTTACTGTAACAGGAAGAACAGAACCCCAAGCTCCTTCTCCCCATGTACCGCGTCCCCAACCTGTTTGCGTCGGCATTAATTACTCCATTAAGCTATTCTAATAATAGCCGCACTTGCACTAGCTGCTGGAAATTGTATCGTAAAAGTTCCAGAACTTGATGATTTATCACCACCAAAGTCTAATACACAGACGGCTTTATCACTATTTGTATCGTTATATATTAATGCACCACGAGCAGTTATAGTCGCTGTGGTAAAACTAAGGTCTGCAAAATCTGTAAACCCTGTTGTTCCACTAGATGTAGGTGCGACTTTTGTTAAAGCGCCGCCACCTGCCGCATAACTTCCACTATTACTAACTTCTTGAGATGTAGAATAAGCGGTGGTTGTGGCACCCATTGTTGCCGAACTTGTATATAACGCCAGTTTAAAAGCATTACCATTTGTTGCAAAATTATGTGTAGCAGTCAAAAGTTCTTTTTTGAACGAAGTACACATTGCTTGTGTTATAGCCATTACATTCTCCTTATAGCTTCTGCTAAGTCTTTGTGACCCGCCTCACGTAATTTATGACATATAGTAGCACGTTCTTCTTTTTTAGCCAACTCTATATAATTGTGTAAAAGATTACGAACATTATTTGCAAAGACATGTGCTTGTTGTCGAATAGGTTCTGGCGCTGTTTCAGATACAGAAACAATCTTTTTTGTTGCCATCTCTGCAATTTGATCATTGGAGTAACCACCATTACTAGATGTTACTACTCCGACAGAGCCTACCGTTGATTGTATGTCTTCACTAAGCATGTTTTTCTTTTCCATTTAATTTATGTAAGTCATGTCTTCCTATTAAAACAGGTTCTATGTCTAAGGGTTCTGAAGGTTCTGGAGGAATATACTCAGATTGCTTTGTAATTAAAAGTCCTTCGTTGTTAAACGTTTGAACCAAAGGATCTTCAAGTCTATGATACCCATAAAGTTTTTCATTCTCCGGTATATTTGTATCTAACAAGCCAGAACTATGGGCAACCTCTACCTTAATACCTTTTGATACAGCAATTGCACACCAAAATTCGCAACACGCTCGACCAGCTTCAGCTATCTTTACGTTTTTATAGCTATAATCTATTCCATATAGGCATATTTCTGTAGCTCCATACCATATAGCGTAAGCAATTGCATAAGCCACTGTGTTGTTAAAATAACAAATGTTTAATTCTTTTATTACTTTCTCAAGTGGGTATTCTTCTAAATGATCCACTCTGTCATCAAGTTCACAAGTAACAATAGGTTTCGTGTTTTTCGCCAAGAACTCTCTTGCAATCCCTGTTTGTGTTCCAGCATAATTTGTATCTAAAAATCTAGAGACAGGATCCATCATAAACGTTCTGTCAACTTGTATTATACCACCAATAGAATTAATCCCCCACGTCTCATCATAAACTTCAGAGCATATACGTGACGTTATGTAATCAGCACAGCTATTACCTAAACCTACAATAGCTATCTTCATGTTCGCTCTCTTTCTACCAAGCCTCTTCGGTATGCATCAGAGTTCTCACGAGCCTCACCATAATCTTTTAATCTTATCAATGATTCATTAAACCTTTCTTGATATAGATTCATCATATCAGGTTCGCCTTTCATAAATATGTAGGCTTCAACTAAAGTTCCATATAACATTGCATTAGGAGCGTTCGTACTTAACCAGGTTGTACCAGAGTCCGACCCAGAAGTAAGACTAGCAGGCCTGTAGAAGTAATGAAGCTCTGTTGTATATGACGCATCCGGAGTCGGAGCTAGTAAAAAAGAATTATTATCAAAGTACGCATAATAAATAGGTGCCCCTGTCGTTGCTGGATTAGGTGTGTACTCTTGGAGAAAGTTTACATCCTTTTGTAAAAGAAAAGTTTTAGAACTAGAAACTTCAAAAGACAAACTAAAAGAAGCCAAGTAATCAGTTGGAACAAGTAAGAATTGATTACCTGAAGTAGTAGTTCCTGTTGCATTTTTTCTAAAGTATTGTAAGTCTACAGCGTTTAAAATTCGTTGCTCTGCGGACTCTATAAAGTCTGGCAATGATGAAACAAAAGTTGTTTCTGAATTATCAGTGTAATTTTGAATAGCTGTTTTTAACGTTCCAAATGTATAACTCATGATGTTCCTACCGTAACTGTTCCAAGTTGCCCTTTACATAAAGGAATTAAATCATATTCTAATGTAGTTAAATTAAAAGCAGGAAATTTAATTTCTGCGTTTATCTTGTTATTAGGAGGTCTTGGATTTTTAACTGCTTGAGGATCAGGGCCTATATGAGGAGCATATAGCTGTGGCTGTTTAGGATCAAATTCATCTGGACCCACTAACGCTCCAGTCCACTCTTCTCTCATCTCGTTTAAACGATACCTGAAACCAGACCTGTCTGATATACCCCACGTTTTTTTTCCTGCTGCGTATGCCATTAATTCCTCAAATAACTAGCACTCGGTTGTAATTTAAGCGAAACTCTTTGCTCATCTTCTTCCGCTGCTCTTTGAAACTCTTCTTCATAAACAGCTTTTAAAAACTGTAGTCTATCAGGAGCACGTTTCATAGACATATAGTAAGCTAATCCAGCAACCATACAAGGATAAAACCTGAACGGAAGGTCAGTAGTATTGACCAAAGTATCTGCATCTTCTAGTCTTCTAACATAATAATAAATAACTTGATCAGTAGAGTTTTCAGGAACAGCCCAAAGATTTATTACTGGTGCAATTTGCCTGTTAAACCAAAATTGACTAGGCCTACCTTGAGTAGTTTTATTTGGAAGAGTGACATAATCACCCCTACTAATTTCATCTAATGTGTAGTCAGTGCCGTCTCTACGCAACACAACCTCTAAAATACTAACAACATCTGTATCAAGAGTTATTGTAGCAGTACCTTTAGTTAATGTTACTGTACCATTAGAAACTGTCCAAAGATTTAAACCTCTATTAGCCCAGTCCGCAAACATTAAATTTAAAGAACGTCTAGCAGATCTTGCATCATACCCAGTGCGAACTTCTAGCCCACACCTTTCATATGCTTCTTCAATAACCTCTGCTACATCTAAATTAAAATCTCTTGAACCGGAAGTTGCCATTTAAAACTCACCTTTAAAACCTTTTCCAGAAATTTGAACACCACCAGTACTTGTACCTTTAGAGTTAATAACGCCGCCGTTTTTCATACCTTTAGGCTTAACCTTGCCACCATATCTCATACCCTTTGGCTTAACCTTGCCGCCGTTTTTCATTCCCTTTGGCTTAACCTTGCCGCCGTTTTTCATACCTTTAGGCTTAACAACACCACCATTTTTCATGTAACCCATATTGTTGCGTACTGATGTGGGTAACTTAGCAAGCCCAGGGTTTTTTGCTTTATTAACTTTCTTCATTATTTTTTTCTCCATCGTTATACAAGTTATCAAAAATTCTATTAACGTCTAATGTATAGTCTAAATCCGATTTTGAATAGTGTATATGTTGTGACGGCCTAAAATCGGGTGCACCCTCTCCTGTTTGAAACCATGCTGGATGTGTAACACGAACACGATTATTAGGCAATGCAACTATATTACCCGTCCAAATACCTGCATCTAAAAGCTGCAACACATGAGATTGTTTGTGTTGTGCAGGGTCATCAGCTATTTCACTCTCTGTATAATCTACAGTAAACAAATATTTTGCTGGAAACATTTCTCCATTAATCTTCGCCAACCAAGGACAAGGTGTTGCCCTGTCAAGAACATAAACTGAGTGATGATGTGAAGAACAATCCCAAGGTTGAGCATCATACGTGTCCATTGGTTCTGGCCATTCTTTTAACACCATGTCACCAACTAACGCGGTAATTGGCATTCTTGCCCACATAGCTCCCCCATGAACTGTGTCTTCTTCTTCTCCATCAGCCTCATTTCCAGTAAACACAAGTTGAAAACTTAAACATCTATTAGGCATTGTTGTAACAGCAATAACCATCGCATGTAAAAACTCACCCTCATATTTCTCGTGATTGTGGGTGTATTCACGACGAACCCAACATTTAAAATAAGGAATGTTACTTTGTAGATATGCCATTACTTTTTCTTAGACTTTCTTTTTTTTGCGACTTGTCGCTTTGACCCTTCTCGGTTTACCTTTAGGTTGACCGAGTCTTTTCTTTTGGGCAATTCTACTACTTTTTTCAGAGGCAGACATTTCTTTAGAAGTTTTAGGAGTCTTGCTACTAACTCTTTTGGTAGGCCTACAATACGGGACACCACGCTTTTCTCCTTTTTTACGACCACACGCTTTTCCTGTTTTGACATCTTTCCAATCCTCTTTAAACCATCTCTTTAAAGCTAAACCTTTTTTTGTTTTTCTAACAGCCATTAAAACGTTCTAGTTTCTTTACGTCTATTTTCTTGAACCTGTCCACAACCCGCCGCTATAAAACCTCCTCCTCTAAAGTTTTTAGATGGACGTTTAGGTTTATCAATAGCAGAAATTATTCCACCTTCTGCTTTTTTAACTTTGTTTCCCCAATTAGATGCACCGACTTTACGACACTTCGCGATAGCTCCCGAAGCGTAAGCAGAGGGAAACACCTTATATCTGGCTTTTACTTTTTTATAACAAGCATCTTTTGGCATCGTTTTTCCTTTCGGAGAAGTAGATATTTGTTTACTGATCTGTGATCGAGCTATAGTCATTAGATGTTTTTCTTTTAATAAAATCTTCCCATAAAGTTTTTATCATTTTATTGTTTTCGGAAACTTTAAAAGAAGTTACAGCACTGGTTTTATCAAGTGAAATTAAGGTGAGACACATCCAAGACATAACCCCTGTGACAAAAACTATGATAACACCCGAAACTATTTGTTTTAACATTAACGACATTTCCATCGCTTTCTAGCTTGCCTTAAACGACTGTTGGGATCTTTAGCCGCTTTTGGAAATTTTTTCATTTGCCCAGCAGAACGAGCACAATATGACTTACGTCGTTTAGCATCCTTACTGCCAGGCTTTACCTTTCCCGTAACCGCTGTCTTTAACTTGCTACCAGGATTCTTTCTTCGATAAGCCTTTACACCTGCCGTAGTCATCCCCGCACCTTTTTTAGTTGGGCGAAAATTCTTTTTATTACGCTTCGGCATTTCTCCTTTAGAAGGCATCTTAAATCCTATGCGTGGTAAAACATCATTAGATCCATAGTCGCTACGATAAAGGTCACATAACAACCATCTGTAAACAGCACACCTTCTTCAGGAATAAACGGATCATCTGAAGTGCTATCTGTTCCAATTGATCGAAACTGTATTAACTCAGTTCCAGTAGCACCAGTTTTTCTAATGTTAGCTTTACCTGCGGTTCCACCGGAAACAAAAGAAAATCCTTTTAATCTACATCTTCCTGCAAAAATAACACCAAGAGCATTGTTGTTAATTCCAGCTGAAACGTTACCTGCTGGGTTACCCACTGCCGTTATACTTGTAATAGTTTTAAAGTAGCCCGAACTTGTTGCTGTTCCAGCATTTGCTCCAGTTACAGTTTCACTCAAAGCTGATCCATTCACATCTGTACCGACCACCGTAAAAGAAATCCCGCTGTCGTTACCCGCTGATAAAATTGTAACTTGTCGTCCAGACGCGTTTGTAACACTTCCACCAGAAGCTAAAGCACCGCCAATAGTTAAGGCAGCGTTATTCCCAACAGAAGCCGCTGTTGAAATACCATCAGCATCAAGAGCTACTTCATCGCTAATAATGACTGGGACTATATCTGATCCTGCCATTTGTCTCTCCTTTATAAAAGTGGCAGGGGTTGCCCCCTACCTAATTAAGAATTATGCGATTTGAACGTACTCAATAATGAATGTAAACGATCCTGCTGTTGTCGCATCAACTGTATTAGTGATGTTGCAGTAAATAGTTCTTTCCGCACTTGTATATTGAACAGAAGCTGGTGCAGTTGTACCATCTTGTGTTTGAAGAACCAAACTGGTCACAGTTACGTTATGCTCAACAACGGTTGTACCGCCATCAAGGATTTCATCAGTCTGAGCCGCAACAATTTGTGCTCCAGAGCTAGATGTTCCAACTTCGTAACCAATATCGCCAGTTCCAATTACAGGAGCTGTGTCACAGAATATCTTAATGTCAGTGATGATTGTGTTTGCTGGTTGAGTAAACTCACCAATTGTTGGGCTATCGCCAGCAGTAGTGTTAACAGTAACACCTGTAGCAAAGCCGACGTGTTTTACATATTTGTTAGTAACGATACCTGTTGAAGCAATAACCGCTGTATCAGTGAACGCACCTGTTGTAGAGTTTTTAGATACTACTTTAAATCCGTTTTCGGAACGGACTGGTCCTGAGAATGTTGTATTAGCCATGTGTGTCTCCTCGTCGTGGCTAGAGTCAGTCGCGGGATGCAACTGTCAAGGTGTCTTTACGATACACCAACTTCTTGTAAAAAGAAAGGCTATTTTATTCGTTTGATTTTTCTTTAAGAACCAATCCGAATATAGCGCAAATAATACCTGCCCAAGTTAATATTGGCAGTGTTAGTAAAATACCCAAACCAACACCAACGACAGCCGCAGCTCCATAGCTTGAAGGCTCTTTTAATCTTCCTTTAATCCAATCCATAATTTTTTCCTTATTAAAGTTACAAAAAAGGGGCGACATAAGCCGCCCCGATTCATTCCACAGGGAGGGTGGAATTATGCCCCTGGTGATCCGAAGATACAACGAGGGTCACTAAACCCGAACGAGTAACGCTCACGAGCTTTAAATCTCATGTTACCTGTATCGAAGTCCGCTTCCATGCCTGTAGATAAGGCCATTCGCTCATAGTGGATCATTCCACGAGGAGCATCTGTCATGATAAAAAACGCATCTGTGTCAGTAAGGTAGTCATTGACGGCATAGCCTTCAGGTAACATACCCATTGAACGAATAGCGTTTGTATCATTGTCCGCAGTTCCCACACGTAGATTTGAAACCATTAGTCTCTCTGCAACAAACTGTAGTTGACGAGGGATAATTAGTTTTGTTCCACGTAGTGCAACTTTGAGACCACGCTCATCAACAAAACCAGCAATACTGATTAACGCATCTTCAAGTGAAGTTTCGTTAAGATCAGCAGCAGTGCTGGGTTCATTTGCAAACGTGCCACCATTAGTTAAAGGATGTGAAGCATCACAAAGTGCAACTCCATCTCCTCCAGCTGACGCCCCAGCAGTGAACGCATTGTTCAATACTGCAGCCGCTTTAACCTGCTTGGTGTGAGACATTGATCTAGCAAGAGCACGGGTGTAACGACTTCCGAGGCGATCATAAAGATTATCCTCGATAGCTTCTTCCGTAATCGAAAATGCTAAAGCAATAGTTTCATGGTTGTAACGAGCAGTATATGCTTCGTTAGCATCGTCAAAGTTGACGGCTGAACCTTCTGATTTAGTAGGTGCAGCTCCAAACCCAGATAACATTACCTCTTCTTCAAATGCACGATCTGAAGATTCAGTAGTATAAATTTCTGAGTGTTGGTTCTCGTACCTGTCGTACTCCATGCCAAACAAGGCATTGAGACCAGGCTCTAGCTCTTTCGCTAGTTGTGCGCGTGATATAGCCATATCTTAGTCTCCTATACGCCAGTCGTAGAAACAGTGGCCGCTGCAATGGAGCCAGTAGGCGCATTGAAGTGGTTGTTTATACGAACGATTAGTGGGATACCAGCAGCAGTGAAATCAGAATTGTCTGGATCATCTTGGATGCCCATAATTCTTAATGCCAATGTGTTGGTGGTTGCAACTGTATTCAAGTCCGCTGTTGCAGAAGAAATACCAGTAGTTGTAGAACCACTGTTACCCGTAGCAAAAGCAATGTTTGCGAATACAGATGTACGAACTTCCGCTTCAGTGTTCTGTCCTGCAACAACGTTAGATGTTGCAATCGTGAACAATTGATTTGGATCATCGTACAAGAAGGCTTTGACAGGGAATGTAGAATCCGCGCCAGAACCAGGCCAATAGTTTGAAAATATTGTTTCACCAGTAGTTGAAGAAACGTACTCACAACCTCCGAAAACTCCTACAATAGCGACGTTACCACCAGCCGCAGCTTGTAGATCGTCAATGACACCCGCAGCGAGCGGTATAACCGCCATGCCTTGGAATATTGGATTAGAGTTATCAGAAGCTATGCGATATTCCGTCATCCCGGTAGAGTTGGTCGATTGACCAATTTTTCCTATCGGTCGGAGACCGAAGGAACCGTTAGAATTTGCCATAATAGCACCTCAATAATTATTCGGATTCGCGTTCACGACCTCCGAAAGTTACACGACTTTGCCGACTATTAGTCATCGGCATTGAAGGATGTTGTTCCTTCATGAGATCCTGATCTACAGCTACCATTTTTTCGCGGGTGAGCTTCCCGAAATATTCAGCTCTTTCTTGGGCAGTTTCGACAGGTATGCGACACAGCATCAAGCCACCATTTCCTATAACACCAGCAAATCGACCTTCGTCAATAGTTGGTGCTTCAAAATCCGGATATTCATCTGAACGAACGGGTTCCCATCCTTCACGAAGTTTGGAATGAACATTTGTTTTATCCTCTTCTCCACGAGTAGCAGTTCTTATCCAGCGATGTACAAAACCAACAGGTGGTTCTGGAGCATCAAGATGACTGGGCGGTGCCCAGGGTTTTCTGCGCGTTTCTTTTTCGCGTGTTTCGCTTGCACGAGTTTTTCTGTCTGTCATAATTTTACCTTTTTACATATTTAGCGTATTCTTCAAGTGGTACACCTAGTTTTTTTGCTATAGATACCTCTGAATGAGATAATTTAACCGACCTGCGCCCCGGTTTATTATTGCGAGATGCGGAGGAACCAGCGGATGCGACCTGACTTCCCCCTCCCGATCTTTTCTTCGTCTCAAACTTATGCGGAAACTCTGTACGCATTCGACGATTTAATTCGTTATAGTACTCATCTGTGTTCGCGTCAAACCCTTCTTCAGAAATAAGGTCTTGATGGATGGTTAAAACTGCATTTGTCATAATTTTATCATCACCAAACCAAGTGTTGGTTTTTGCCCATTCTTCTGCTTTAGGATCAACTTTAGGAACAGCTGGTTGTTGAGCTACCTGTTGTTGAGCTACCTGTTGTTGAGCTACTGGTTGTTGAGCAGCTTGATCGACACGCATTTTAGCAGAGTCATACCTTTGTTGCTCTACTGCAATTTTAGCCAACTGTTCTTGAGCAACAATCATTTGATCAGCGTCACCTAGTTCATGAGCCTCTTTGTATAAACGTTTTGCAGAATCAGATTGAGATTGAAGTCTTACTCCATACTCTTGTAAGTAACCGCTGTCTAACTGCTTAACTCTAGATTTTAATTTATTGTTTTCATCTAACAGTTGTTTTGAAATCCTAACAGCTTCTTCTCGATCTCTTTCTTCTTTACGATACTTCGCTGTAATTTTATTAATACGAGTTTGAACTTTTTGCCCGTGTTCTTCTAATTCTTTTTCAGTAATTTTTTCTTCTTTAGAAATCTCATCTTCTTTAGACGACTGTTCTGGCGCTGCCTCTACTTGTACATCTAACTCAGATTCAGAGGTTTTAACCTCAGATTTTTTTTCAGATTCAGGTTCTTCAAGTAAAACTTCTACTGATTCGCCCTCTTCCACTTCCACTTCTAGATTTTCTTCTTCTGCCATTTTCTTCTCCTAGATATGTTTTATATCATCTGGTTCTAACAAGGTTGCAATAACCTCATCATCATTAATAATACGAACTTCACCACCTTCAATTTTAAAACGAGATCCAGAGTATCTGCCAATGCAAACCCAATCTCCCTCTTTACACCAAGGATTGGAATCTTTTCCAAACTTGTCTTTATCTTTGTAAGCTAGTGGACCTATTTTAAGTACGTAACAAACTACTGTAGCAATAGCCTCTCTGTCTCGTACTTCTTCAGGAATGTACAAACCACCTTGAGTTGTAGCTTTACCTTGATAAGGCATAACTAAAATTCTCCAACCTGTAGGTTGAGGCAGTCTATCAAGTAACGGTTTATCTAAAAGAGAAGGATCCAACACCTTCTGGGTTGCGTCAACATAAGCGCTATCAATGGGACCTTCTTCGCTTTTTTCAGCGGATCGTTCCTCATTTATTTTCTGCGCGACGTTGTCAGGAAGATATAATGTCTTCGTCATCGTCTGCGTTTCTCTCCAGCAAGGCTTTTAATTCATTTCTAACATAAGAGAGGCCTCGTATCTCTCCTACCATGAGTTTATATGTCTCCCAATCTTTAGGAGTGTTGTTACAAAGTGCTTCAGATATATCATCCTCACGCTCTTTGATCAACTTATACATATGCTTTGCGAACTTTACAACATCCATTATGTAATTTCTTTCGTAGTTTATATAACCATACACTTATGAATGTATAAGCTCAAGTGCTTGCTCTTTAGTCTCATCATTTCTTCTAGTCCAACCTCGACCAAACGTGTCAAACGTATTTAAAGATCGGTAGAAGCTATCTCGCATATGGTGCATTTGCTCTACTATTTCTGCTGGCTCTACTTCCAACACAGCTTGCAGTGTCATTGGACCTATACCACCATCTTGCTCAACACCTACAATACGTTGTAGTGCTTTAGCAGCGCGACTAACTCCACTATTCACGGCCCAATCGAACGTGCAAAAATCAACCCCAGAAGGAAGATCATCTCCACGTACACGATTCCAATAGTTTTCTTTGTATATAGGGTAAACGTCATCGTGAGTAAGACCTTCCATCTCACCATCCATAACTTGTCGACCTGCATACTGCTCGTAAACTGCGCGTGTTACACCAAGGTTAGTTTCACCTCCTGGATCACTAGGGTGATTTACGTAACCCCCTTCGTGTTCCAGCAGCCAACCCATGCATTGTTCAAAGTTATCTCTCATTTTGCGTTCTTTCTTAGTTTAGCAAACTGACGTGATCCAAACCAGAAACTAATAATACTGGTGAATAGTAAGTTTGTGTCGTCATTCCATATAGCTTGTGCCGCATCGTTAAATGAAACACCTGTACTCATAGAATAAAATAAGCCACTAATTTTTACAGTCAGAAACAAACCCACAAATAAATATGTTACAACTGGTCGTACCGATCCTGATAAAGCCGCCGCAAATCCGGACTTGGCGTTTGCCGCTGCCATTGCCTTATATATTCCCTCTGACTCAGCAATGTCTGCCTTGGCATCTAGCTCATCTAACTTCAGCGAAGATAGCTGTGCGGCGTACTTGCCTTTCGCTTCAAGCATCTTAAGTTCTTGCGCGTCTTTTTGTTTTTGTTGAAACAGATCAAGAATAGAAGGGATGATAGAAGTACCAAACCCTAGCGCTGCTCCTAATAGTGATAACATATTATCCTCCTATTTTAATTTAGTTTTAGATAGAGCAGAGCCTGTTATGTATGCTGCTACTATACCTGTATTTGCAATTAGAAAGGTAGATAAAACTGAAGATATTGATTCCATCCTATCAAGAGAAATTATTGGAAGTAACAAAAATGCTACGCCTACAATAGAAACAATCATAGAAACTAACGCCATCATTCTTTGTGTGTCAGCTTGTTTGTCTTCGTTCTCAAGTCTGATCCAAGTGGCGTGACGATCCATTTCTTCATCAGTTACGACCCCATCTCCATCAGCATCTGCTACGGCATATTTACTTTTTTCCTGTAGTTTCTTTCCTGTCATAATTAAATAACTCCTGCTGAATCTAAAATCACTAATGTAAAAAGTATGTTCATAATAATAATCATAGCTTAACCTCCTTAATTAGACAATGGATTGTCAAGAGCCTCTTGCAAACGCTCATTTAATTTATCCTCAAGTTTAGTCATGTCTTCTTCTATTCTCTTCTCTACTTCTCGCATTGTATCACGAACATCCTTCTCTGTCTCCCTATTTAGAGTTTCAACTTCTCTTATGGCAGATGTCACGTCTTTTTGTACTTGGTTCATCTCATTAAGAACATCTTCTAACACTAAGTCTATAGAGCCTTGTGTAGTCTTTATACGCTCTGAAGATGTCTCAATCTTCTTTTCTAGCTTATCAATGTATCCCTCTAGTTTAAGTAGGTCATCTCTAAGGTTGTTTTTAATGTCTCTAGTGTAGACAATAGCGTCATCTAGCTTAGACAAAACTAATGCGTTTTCAGCTTTGATCTCATCTATGTCTATTTCTTGTACCACTTCTCGTAGGTCAAGATAGTCAAAGTAAAACTCGTAACCTACATACGCAGAGCCAGCTAGGGTGCTTAATGCTGTGACTGCAATACCAATCTTACCAAAGCCAGAAAACTTTACGCCACCTACTTCCATGTCAGCCATAATCTTCTCCTTACTCGAATGCCAGCTCTCGTAGCTTATTAATTTCTTGTTTTAACTT
>UEXM01002448.1_pt1 | contig 13167 bp, 10 predicted proteins | sample 1796661 | NCBI WGS metagenome assembly UEXM01 (sample SAMEA4772469, study PRJEB27181) | metagenome | reverse complement strand
GAAATCCACTGGAGTGATCATAATGACAGAAGAATACGAAGAAGATTACGATTATGAGGAAGATAAAGAAGAAGATCCACAATGGAGACTTCTCACACCTAAAGAGCGAAAGAAGTTATTGAAAAATGCTTTTACTAACGACGACTGGTATGATGAAGGTTCGCTACCCGTTCACAAGGGTGGAGATGGAAATCCATTGTTTGAAGTTCTTTCGGATAGAGTAGGAGCGCCACTTTCAGAAATTAAAAGATACTACGCCGCTTGGCTTAATTCTCAAGGATTTAGCGCAGAAAGCGCACTAAAGAAATCACCAACCGTTGTATCAAATCCTTCCGAAAATCTCGGACAATATATGATTAAAGACGAACCCGTTAGCAACCATCAACAACAAGGAGGCATGGGAGGCATGGGGAACATTAGTGACCCAGGACTTATGCCACCTCCGCAGGGAGGAAATGGCGACTCTATGGGAATGTGGGCGATGATGAACTTCTTAACATCACAGCAACGCATGGCTATGCAACAACAACAATTCCAAATGATGCAAGGAATGGAGCAACGAAAGTTAGACCAAAACCGCGAGGAAAGCCAACGCCGAGAAGCCATGGCTAGAGACCAACAGTTCATGAATCAGCAAATGTCTTTTATGCGAGAAATGATTAAGAAAAGCGGTGACGGAGATGGATTCTTCGATTCTGACATGAAGAAAATCATGAAAGAAAAAGTAGTCGATCAAATGCTAGGAGGCGGAGACAATGGAGATTGGAAAGACATGGTGAAAGATGTTATTGGTTCCGACACTATGAAAGCCGCAGTAGGTGGTATTGGTGGCGCAATTGGAAGTAGAAATAACACACCTGCGGGATACAATGTTCCAGGATATAATCCATATGCACAACCTATTCCACAACAAGCGCAACCACAGCAAGAAATGGTTATGCACAATCCAGTTCCCGAACAACAAATTATGCAACAAGAACCAGTTGCACAACCACCTTCAGGATATTTCGGAGAAGAAACCGCACAACCGCAACCAGAAGTTGCGATGCAAGAAGTTCCACGAGAACCATCTTCAGACGAATACCAACAGGCATTAATGTCCACACTTTCGCAACTAATGGGTCCGTCACTACAAGACCCTAAGAATTTAGAAGCCGTTAAGGAACAAGTCGAAGTGTCAGTAGAGACAACTTTAGTCGAGCATCCAGAACTACTACCACAAATGAAGTTAATCAAGATGACAGAAAAGATTCTACTTATTCTCAACTTAAGAGATATCGGACTAGGCCTTAAAGACCTACTATCCAAGACAAAACCTGGGCAAGCACCAAGTAATCTAATCCTAGCAGTTGTTGTCGAACAACTCCGAGATAGACCAGAGTTCTACAAAATATTCGCTGAAAACACTTACGACGAACTAGTAGCAACAATTGAACCTTTCAAGAATACAGGCACGATTAGTTATGATTACGAATACTTGTTGAACCCCGATGTTGCTGAAGTCTGTAGGCACATGCTAGCCGCAGTAGCCGCAGACGCACAGCAAAAAGGCGCCCCACCTGTAGAAGGAATGTGATACCTTGACTGCACTAGAAGAAGATACGATCGAAATGCGAAAGATTCGCAAATTGATGGCCGAACTTGAAAGTGAAGAAGTCGCTGACAAGTTCCTACCAACATGGGCATACATTTGTATCTTCATCATTCCCGCAATTTTTACTTTCGTAATTATGTCGGAAGTGGTAGATTCAGATTTACTATTTTCAGGAATTGTAGCACTAGCAATCATGAATGCATCTATTAACTCTATTATCGCTATCCTCACTATTAGGCTAGACGGTCATAGTCAAGATGCACTAGACCACCTAGATACTATTATGACAGAGATGGAGAACCTAGAAGAAGTTCTCAACAACGCTAGCGAAAAAGTAGACACCTTTACAACAGATTTAGAAGAAGCAAGAGGCATTTTTAGGAAAATTGGAATGGACTTGGACGAACTCGATCTCGAACCGATTGCCGACACCGTTCAGCAACTAAAGGACAACAAGGACGGACTTAGCGAAGTCCTATCGCACCTAAAGGAAGTAGATGTGTCAGCATATATAGAACAAGCAAAGCGAGTCGATTGGAAAGAACTTCTTGGCGCAGCCGAAGAAATTATGGGATTCATCAAGTCTAAAAACGAAGCACAAGAAAGAGCCGATAACTTTCAACCTGTTCCAGTCCCGCAAATGGACTTTGGATACGACCAAGAGTTCTTTGAAGAGCCAGAGGAAAATGAGTTTTACGAAGAAGACGATGAAGCATTCTTTGAGGAACCGATCGTTGTCGAGCCAGAGAAGAACATAGAGGAAAAACCAAAACTCGTTTTGGCTCCACCGAAAAGGAAGCGACCTAACCTAAACCTTGCACCGCCGCGCAAATCATAGTTCTTCTAACTCGGTAAAACGAACCTTTGTGAATGGTGCTTCATCTTGGGCACATTGTATTTTTTCAGCGATTACACGAACCACTTGGTTATCGTCTAAGAATACAACACTTGAGCAAGCATCCTTTACAAGTTTCATTAGATTGTCAATATCTGGCTTCTTTACTCGCCATTTACGAGGTATAGGAGTTCTTTTTCTATATTGGGACTTAGGTAACGCTATAGCAAATTGCACGAGCATTTCTATCGGGCCAGTCATGGGTTCAGTCCACTCGGCATTGTCCACAGCCTCCTTAGCGCATAGTTTTACAACGGCCTTACCGTCCCTACTTTTCTTGGGATCATAGGCTCTAGCGAAACCACCATGGGTTGAAAATCTTGGTCTTCCTTGTGAGATTGGTTCGCCAGGTATGGTAAATTCTAATTGCTTCATCCAAAAAGACCACTTTACATGGGGTTATCAATATTCGCCACCAAATATCCTTAAACATAAGTTGCACTTCCCAAGACTCATGGAGGACGGCAAAATACTTCGTGTTAAGTTCAAACCAGGAGTTAATCCACAAAAAAGGTTTGAAGGAGTCGTCCGCATTCTTACTGATCTTATAGAAGATGGTATGAGGGACGAGTTTGTCCGAAAGAAAGCAGTCGATATTGTTAATGCCGCAGGTGTTGCAGGACATGACGAACTAGGAGAAATCCGTGCAGTAGTTAAATGGGTCCAACGACATATGGTCTACCGGAAAGATCCTTTCGGAGTAGAATTTTTCCACACTGCACGAAGGATGATTAAAGATATCGAAACCGGCAAGTCTGCAGGAGATTGCGATGATTTTGTAATTCTCGGCGGAGCACTACTAGGAACACTAGGGTATCCTGTTGGAGCACTTATTGTTGATTCAAACAACGACGGTATATTCAACCATGTTATGTTAGTCACCAAAACATTCGGACCAACAAAAGAGTTTGGTAGAAACTGGATTCCTTGCGAACTTATTTATCCGCAATTTAAACTAGGTGAATCAGTTCCTATTTCAAAGGTATATCCATTAATGGCGAATGCCGAAACTGTTAGAGCACCTATTATGAAGAAATCTATTAGAGGCATAGCAGGACTAATGGGTCTAGGTCAGCATAATATGACTAGACGAGAGATAGCAGATAAGCATCCACCAAATACTCACCCTGCACATATTGATGTTATGCATACTATCATGGAACGAGATTTTCATATTAAGTCAAGAGACCAATCATTCAATGAAGCGCATCATTTAGCGAACCGTGGAGGGTTTCTACCGCAACTTATCGACAAGCATCCGTTTCTAAAGATGATGAATAAAGTGATGAAAAGAGGTGAGCGATAATGAACATACCTAAGTCACAAGATGCTTACAAAATACTTCAAGGACCGGAGTATCAAAACATGGGAGATATCTCATGGAAAACTGGAGAAACATGGGGAATTCTTTTTAGTGGGGTAGCCGTGGGGCTGTTAGCGCTAACATTGTTTAACCGCTATTACAAGTGAGGGAAAAAATATGCCTAGTATGAATATTGGACTACAGCGTCGAGTCGGCGCGCTACCAAAGACGCCTGAATTCGAACACCCATCTAGATCTGGCTACTATGGATATAGTCATGCTGGATATAAGGGAAGAAAGCCTACACCAAGATACGAAGGATTCTTCGGCATCGGAAGTGGATGGTATGGCAACGATGAACAAGCCCAAGGAGATTTACCAGTTAATGGTTTCTACGGAGCAACAGGTAGCGACGACGATGCTATGATTGACGCTTACTTGAATGGACATTACCTACAAGGAGCAGAAGCAGAAGCAGAAGCAGAAGCAGATCCCTCTTCCAGCGCACAAACAATGATGGCAAATCAAGTCACTGCAAGCGAAGGATTTGTTCTTTCAAATAACGCTATGATGATTGGCGCGGGTTTGGCTCTTGTCTATTTCCTCTCCCGCAAGTAAGGGGGAGTATAGATGAGAAGATACCGCAACTTTGGATTCCCTGCCGCTAGAAGCGCTGTTAAAAGCGCAAGTGCTAGTCCTGCGGCTAGGTCTCCTGTATCGGTTGCAGTTAGGTCTCCTGTATCGGTTGCAGTTTCTAAACCAGTAGCCAATCCAGTAGTTGTGGCAACGACCAAAGTTATTGCAACTAACAAAAATATGTCCGATGTAGAAAAGCAAAAAGAACTACGAAAAGTCATTTCTAATCCAATTCTAATTAAAGAGCAACCAAAGAAAGTTATTGTTCCAAGACCTCCATCGTTTAGACCCGCACCTTCTCCACCAGTAGTCGTAGTTCCATCAGACCCTCCTAGAGATAGTCAAGGTCGGCCAATTGCGCCAGGAGAAGACCCTGGCATTGTAATAGACGACCCTAGGGAAAGGCTAGAATACGAAAAAGAACAAGAACTGGAGCGACAACGAAAAGAAGAGGAAACTCGTCGCAAAGACGAAGAGCGCCGACGCCAAGCGGAAGAAGCAGATAGACAACAAGAAAAACCAACTCCTAGTCCACCTTCAACTCCATCTCCGCCAGCAGTGGTTAGACCTTCACCACCAAGAACTTCTATAAGAATGCCAACCGCTATTCCTAGAACATATAGTAGGAACATGAGAGTATCATTTAGAGCACCTAGACTAATGCTACCTAAACCTACTATGAGGAAGTTGCAACCTAGACCCACAAAGAAAAAGTGGAACGCTATGAATCCAACATACCCTTCATTTATGAATCGTGTTAAGCACGGACAATTTAGTTTCCAAAATAGAGGAAGAATCTCCCCTCAACTCACACGAGGACACTCACACGCAGAAATAAGAAAGTTGCAGAACCAAGTGAACAAACTTAATGCAGACGCACTTAAGACACGGCAAGATAGTATGCGAGAGCGAAACGCCCTACAATCAAAACTACGAGATTACGAACTATCTCCAGTTACACAACTTAGAGATCAGGCAAAAGGAATCTTTAGTGCTGTAGATGATGCAAGCAAGTTTGCCACCCCAAGTGTTAATGGTGTGCATGGTTTCCCATCAGTAGGAGAGGGATCGAGTAAAGCACTTGCAGTAGGATTCGGATTACTTACGGCACTATTTATTATCGGGAGAGTGGAATGATGTTAGGAGGACCAATGCCAGTTAGACTGCCTTATAGTGCAGACGAATCAATGTTAGTTACTCGTCGTCAGAATAAGTTGGCACGAGATATTGATATCATTAATCAAAAGATTAGAAACAATGTTCTTTCCCGTAGCGAAGGTGCTACAAGAATTCGATTCAAACAGTCCGAAATCGATGAACTCCAGAGATATAAATCTTCAAAAAGAGTTCCTACGGGTCGCCTATCGCCCGCTCCTCGACGACAAAAAGTTATTCCAAGAGGCGGAAAGCCAGCAAACAAATACAATCCTTATGCCACGGATAAAGTAAATCGTGCAACAGGACCGAATGTATTCGACGGCGGCGATATCATGTTCGAAAGAGCAAGTCCAGAAAGCCGTGATAAGGCTTTTAGAAACTCTACTTCTTGGACAGAAGATGATCGAGCAGGCTTTACTTCAAGAGGCAACGATAGAGCCGATGGGAGAAAACCACCACAAGCCGAATTCGATGGAAGAAACAAAAGAGGATTCCTAGAAGCCGATTATTATTCTCGATTCCTAACCAATTATCAAACTCTAAAGGGCAAAAGCCCAAGTTCTAGAGATCGTAGTGGTATGAAAGCAAAGGCAACATCTTACTGGCGTAGCAATCGTATGATGCCAAGTAAGGCCAAAAAGTCTGTCCAACAACAAGCAAAAGAACAAGCACAATCCGTAGCAGATAAAGCAAAAGGCGCCTTTTCTTCTTTCTTCAAACCTAAATCAAGTTCCAAATCAAGTTCCAAATCAAAAAACGATGGCATAGTAGAAGTCTCGGCTTCCTCAGAAAAACTCATTTTGAATTCACGAGTGAAAGATAATCCTCATGGTAGGTCATTCGGACCCACCCTAAGCCCAGGAGAAAAATTCATCTCTGGAAACAAAGCCAAAAAGTATGGAGATACATACTACGGACCTAGAGCACCACAGTTTGCTAATAAGTGGGAGGATTGGAACTCCGCAAACGGTATCGCAGGCTTCGCAGGTATGCCTAACCATCTAATTCAAAGCAGATCGAGAGCACTTAGAGATACAGCACTCATGCGTAAAAGAGCAGGGGCAAGGATTAACTTTGATAACCCCAACATGATTAGGCCACATCGTAGTCAAGCAAGTCCTCGCCAAGTGAAAAGAACACCCGAACCGGTTTCTAGCCTTGCTGGAGGATTGTCTAAGACAAGAAACTCCATGCAAAGGTTGTTGAAATGACGGTATCAAGAAGAGCAAGAGCGTTTGGAAATCTCGGAAGTTTAGGTGCATCACACCAAAAAGTTCCGTTGGCACCAGGCGAAGTCATGCCAAAAATCCGTATAATGAGTGCTTCTATAACATACGGCCAAAAAGAAACACCAATTTGGAATAACGGCAAGTGGTTAGGAAAGAAGTTTCCAGCACGAAAAGATGAAGACTGTTTGTTTAGACTTAGAGTTTCTGGCGCAGGAAAGGCAATCGTCTCAGCGGTTTTCAATGATTCTGACGACAACCCGTGCTACTTATTTGTTAGAAGAGTAGGACCAGGAGAGCATTTCATTAGCGTTCAAATTCCTTTTAGAGAACTCCCAAAGTTTAGATTCGCAATAGGTGGGAAAGTAGACACCACTATCGATGGACGGTTTCTATCTAACAAAGAAAAGAAAGGTTTGTCTAGCAACATGTTGTTGCTAAATGAAACCAAAAATGCATACTACACCGAATCGCTTGGTGGCTATTCGGGTCTAGGGTCGGGTCACTCAGGAATGTCCGATGATTACCATCCTAGTTTTGTTAAGCAGGCATATATAACTCCAAAGAAAACAATGTCCGGACTAAATACAATTTGGTCAGGAAGCCTATCGAAACATAGGTGGAAGACACATGGGTTTTCTGGCCTAGACGAAAGAAGAAATCGCAAGGCCGATAATGATCCAGGGTTTTGGGATCCATCGGCAAAGACACAAAAAGCAAGACAAGATGCAGTAGAAGGACCATTATTTGTTGCGGACAAAAGTGGTTTTTATGCATTTAGAGGCTCAACATACCAAATGCGTTATGACGAAAAAGGAACTATGTTAGGATACGATGCGATGGAAAAACTAAGTCGTGGAATGCCCGCAGGTATTCCTATCTGTATGGTTATGCAATACTTTGTCCACGACCAAGTTAATCCAGGACTTTCTTCCTTTGCAGGTGGACCGTATGATAATCTTGGATGGGGCGTATTGAAGAAAGCCTGGAAGGGCACCAAAAAAGCCGCCTCATGGACGGCAGATAAGACCGTTGCAGTTGTAGAAGATGTAGGAGATAGAACCATAGATACCTACGAAGCAGGAAAAAACTTTGCTAACGACCCCTCATGGGCAAATGCCACTTCGATTATCACAGCACCTCTAGGAGGAAACTCCTGTTGGCATTATGCAGACGATGTTAAAATTCCAGGAAGTAGACTATTCTTCGTAGAAGACAATGTTTTCTATGGATATAGCGACACAGATACATTTGATAGGCCCAGTAATAGAGATGGGCTATTTACAAGTTATGGAGAGGCTAGTGCAATACCGTATATAGTCAATAAATCGGCGACCATCAAATCATCATTTAAGCACAAAAATAAGACTTACAATAAGAAGAGATTCGGAATGAAAGTAGAGTGGTATAATCCTTCTACTAAGAAATGGTCTACACCAATGGTAAGCCCACCATTTAACTTTACAACCGATTCCAAAGGTAAGATAAAAGTCGTTTTTAGATTCCCAAGACAACTAGACCCAAACTCCGACGCAAGCGAAATAGCAAAGGGAATTAGAAACGGCTATCCTGATTATAGTTATGATAGAAATACCATTAAATCAGCATATCCTTATCTTGATACTACTGGTAATAAAATAGCATACTCTCTATTAGGTAGAATAGAGAATAAGGACTCTAAGACAGAGGAGCGAGTAGGATTCACACAAACTATCGGAGGCATATCGTTTAGAGGTAGAAGAAGCATAAGCGCTATTCTTTATTGTGACCCTCCTTCCCACTGGAGATCAGGAATGACACACCCTTCGGGAGTCGGCTCTATGGACACAGGACAGGCATTCGCTGTTAGAATCGCCGACCCTGCAAAGTTCACCTATCTAGATAATCCCGAAGTAGACAACTCATATTATGTTCAAGGAGATATGAAACCAGGAAGCACAGTTGTGATAATCGGTAAAGCACTTGGAACGGTTAACAGCAACAATACAATTTTAACAACAAGAGGATGGGCAAACGGTGTCCCCGCCGAAACTATTGGAAGAAAAGAACCACCGGGAGATACACCCGCATTTGTTTCAGTGAATGTTATTCGACCCAATAGTCAAAAGCCTAGAACAGAAAGAGGTAAAGAAGGGACTAACCGTGCAGACTTTTTGGAATTAGTGGGACATATTACAACCAATGACTTGATCGATAAAATCTCTGTCCCGGGAGAAGAAGTTTTGAAAACAACTTGGAAGAATATCTTCGGGGTTGATTTAGATGTGGCATGGTTCAATAAGATGAAACTCCCGGGTCACGACCCGACCAACCCAGCGAAGTATCTAATCAAAGGTAGCATGGGTGAAACATATTCTTTCCCGTTCTCTATCTCTTGGTTCCAACTACCCCCATATTATACTGGTCCTTATCTTGACTATAATGAGCAAGGGCAATTACAACAAATCGAGGGAAGACCATATGCTATATTCGACCCAGCGAGTCCCGATCAACAACTAAACATTATCTCTAGAACTCCATTTGGAAAGTTAATGCAACAAAAGTTTGATGTTGTTGCAGAAACACAAGAGCAAAAGTTCCTGATCGAAGAGGGAGGATACACTCCCGACGAAGCGTTAGCAATTAATGAAATGAACTATGACGCAGAAGACATGACAGAAATAGCAGACTTAGATGCTAGAGAAAGAGACTTCCTAGAACAAACAGGGCAAACTCATCCGATGGATAAAGATCCTAGGATGATTCGATACACTAATGACTGGTTTAAAGCAAATTACAAGTTTGGAAACAAAGATGTGGTGTTAAAGCCAGAAGTTCAACCACCAGTAATTGCAGGGTTCTCTAATCAAGGAAACTTCTATGTTGAAGATGTCACCGAGAAGTGGGGAACACTTAACGGTGCTGCATATACCAATGATGACTTTGATGTTAATATGATGCCATTACCAATGCCAGAAGATGAAGACGACACACCCTTTATCGGATTTGCTGGACTAAGTGGTTGGGACGACGCAATAGAACAGGCAGGAAATGTCGGTAAAGTTGTAGGAAGAGCAAGCGCTGAGTTTGGTAAAGAGCAAGTAAAAGCCATCGCCGACTTAGACCCCGATGAAATGGTAGCATTCGGGGCTTTAGGACTAGGCGCAGCATTGACAATGGTCGGTTTAGGATATGCAGCATTCTATGGAGTTCCCAAAGGATTGCTCTCTGGTGTCGCGGAGATTAGAAGAGCCGGTGGAAGAAATAAGGCAGATAAAATCCGCGCCAAAGCCGATGCCAGAGATACAACTGGAGGAATCTTTGGTAGGCTAACAAGAAAGCCAGCATCGACAAGATAAGGAACAATCTCATAAAGACATGATACATCGGGTGATATAATGGCGGTCCATGCAGGTATAGTAAATGACATAATCGCGGACACCACTGACCGTGTTAGAATGTTGCTTCGCAATAATGACTTAGAGGTTGCTATGGGCACTGCTAAGTTAAATACGATTCAAAATATTCTAAATGACTTTGTGAATATGGCAAACGATAGTTTCACTCTTCCCGATACAACGGAAGGTATGCTTCGATCGGAAGCAGATGACGCCGTGAACTCTATTGCAAGAGAGATTCAAGGAATTGTTCGTGGACAACAAGTGCAACTTAATGGTATGTTAGGCGCAGTTCAAAGTATGACACCTGCAGACTCTCCGCTATGGAATGAAGTTATTTCTATGGCTGGTGCAGAGATCGATAGAATTGCACGAGTTTATGGTGACAATGTTGCAAACATGCCTAAAGCCCTTCGCAATAAACTAGATACTGATATGTCTAAGGTATTGGATAGCGTTAGACAAGCATACATGCACGACCCATCACCTGGGAATGCAGAGAATATGCGTGTTCAAGTTTCTAATAATCTCATGAAAATAGAAAAGGAACTAGAGTCCGCAGTCAAAGCAACTCTTTCCGCATCCATTCAAAACATCGCCGCAGGTCGCATGACTCAATTACAAGCACTAGAGATAGCCCTTGTATCGGCGGACAGAGGCTTAGAAAAGGCTCAAAGCGCTATGTGGAGATCAGTCGCTTCCGAAGTTAAAGCATTGATTAGCGAATTAACGAAGTCGAACTACCTTGTTTATGATAAAGCGATTAGAGCACAGAAACTTAAGGTAATTGACGGGAAACTTGAACTTCTTGAAAACATTAGAATCAATGGAACTGTCAAGGCTCAAACATTACAAGGCTACTTTGGTAATACTGGTCGCCGTAGTTCCGCTAAAAGATATTCTTCTGGTTCTTCATTAGGAGCAGGAATTACTCCAATGTCAGCAAAACCCAAGTCCTCATTCAAGACAAAGCCACCAGGCTTTGCAGGCTACTCTGGAGGTGGTCGCCCTTTAGAGGACTAGGTTCCGCCCCTAGTGGAGGGGAACCTACGAATGATGCTTTTATCTATAGAGATAAAGGCGGATTTAGAAAGTTCTTTAATTGGGTAGGAACTGGTCTGGGTGTAACTGTAGTCGGAGGCATCGCCCTCGTCTTATACATCAACCGACCGCAAAAACCAAAGCAGGAGAAATTAGTATGATGTTCACAGCACCAACAGGCGAACAAGTTAATGTTCCAGAAGGCGATTATGAAGCGGTTGAAAATAATCCTAACTATACTGTCTATCAAGCAACGACTAGAACAAACCCTGGCGGAGTTCTAACAAAAGTCGTGTATAATAACCCACGAACTAATGTCGGCGGAATGGGGACAACCATCCCCGACTATATGATGCAAGAAGAAACTGATATGAGTGAAATGATGGACAACATGCCATCAGCCGACGAGTATGGAGAAGAAGGTAGAATGAATCCTCCTTCATCGGGCGCAGTCACTTGGAGAAACTTGAGACTACAATCCGCTATTGATGGCGAAAAGAGAGTTAAAGGAAGAGTTCTAGGAACTCTAAGCCAAGCAACTAAGAAACTAGGCAATATTGGCTCACTCGTCGGTAGACTTAACCAAAATACTTCTGTTCGTCCGTATTCGGAGATGCTCTTACTTGCAACCGCCGAGAACTGGTATGACTATGTTCGCAACATGAATCCGCTAGATATCTCCGCAGAACTAAGTGCAGAAGTTTCGCCACAAGATCAACTCTCGATTTACGGATTCATTAAGGAATGGGAGAGCGACCCTAGTCACCGCGCTTTCCGCCGCCGTGTTAATCAAGGCGCTGACATCAACTCCGAGTTTGCTAAAGGACAAATCGCTTACGATTTAATGACGGCAAAAGCACCAAACGCTATGAAAGGTTCCGACTTCTCTAGCCATAGGTATGAGAAGATGTTTAGCCTAGCCCTAGATATCCTTAAGTCCGTTAGATTCAATACTTACAACTATTATACTCTTAACGCTATGCATAATGATGAAGGGGATAGAGTCTTCATGGACTTCCGTTCCCGATATATCCCTCTCGGTGCTGCACATGTCGAAATGATCGAAGAAATGCAAGCAAACATCGCTGGAGGAAAATCATACTCATTCCAAACCACCGCTTCACAAGACCAAGCAATTGAAGCCGATCTTTTGATGCGAAAGTGTGTTTCCGCTTATCAAGTCGGAGATACCCGAACCTGCCGAAGCATTCTCGATGTTCTAATGGCTTATCCGTTTAACTACAAGCCTATGTCCACTAAGTTAGCACTTGCTCACGCAGCAAGTGGCGGATCAGGTGTAGATGCTAAAACTGGAAAGTCGGTTAAATTTGAGCAAGGAGAAATATTTAGAGTTTCATCTGGAGGCAAGAATAATCCGCTAGCACTACCCAAGTTTGCTAAATATCTTGAAGGAAACATGGCTTTCGTTAGTGTCTCGAAAGATGCAGGCAAAATCATGAATGAAGTTAAAGCAGGAAAACTTGGAAAGGCCAATGAGTCTAAAGGCGCACAGTTAATCTTGCACAAGTCTTACTTCGATACAACACCAGTAGCAGTTCTTGAAGCAGATGGCAGTAAGTGGGCAGTAACAGATTACTCCGCTTTCTTAGACAAAGGAACAAAGACCTTTGAAGATAGGAAGCAACGCGATAAGAGAAAGCAAATTCAAGAGGCGGTTAAGTCTAACCCTGTAGGCCGAGGAAAATTCCTTTTCCTAGAAGTCCATCCTAAGTCACAACTCAAGATGAAGAGAGGATCGGGCGAAGAAAAGCACGGACAGTCTAAAGACACATCTAAGTGGACAAAAGGACTTAACAAGCACTTCCCAGGAATCAAACTCGTCCAAGTTGGAAAACTAAAGGCAACAGGAGAAGATGCACCTTTCCGTATCCGACTCCCAATCTCACACTTTAAGCCAGTGACACACCCAACCAAAG
>UEXM01002447.1_pt1 | contig 13168 bp, 10 predicted proteins | sample 1796661 | NCBI WGS metagenome assembly UEXM01 (sample SAMEA4772469, study PRJEB27181) | metagenome | reverse complement strand
TTTTCATGTTTATGTCACATTATTGTAATAATTACATTTTATTACAAATTCTACTTATTTGAGTTCAGCTTTGTTTTTTATGTGATTGCTTGGTCTTTAGTTTATGATTTTTAACTGTTTTTATTAATTAACAATGAAACATACTGTAACCTTTGTTCCTTTCGTGGGACGTCTTAATTTTCATTGATTGCATGGTGATCGTTCGTTAAGTTTTCATTCAGTTAAAGGCGCCTAAGTTGCTCTCGCTCACTCAAAATTCTCATAAAAGTGAGCATTACCAATTTAGGTAAATTTTCAACAAGTAGGGTTTATCCATGAAAAAATCAACTCTTGGTTTAGCTGTAATTGCAGCGATCCCAATGTTCTCAAGTGTTCAGGTTTTAGCTGCAGACGAAGCAGCAAAGTCAATTGAAAAAATTCAAGTAACGGGTTCTCGTATTAACCGTACCGATATGGAAACGGCTAGCCCAATCACAGTAATTGGTGATGATTTTATTGCTAAGAGCGGCTACACCTCAGTTGCAGATGTACTTTCAAACCAACCGTCAGCGGCAGGTATGAGCTTAGGTGGGACTAGTAACAATGGTTCTGGTGGTTCTGCTACAGTTAACCTTCGTGGTATGGGCGCACAGCGTACCCTAGTTCTATTAAACGGCCGTCGTATGGTTTCATCAGGCACTGGCGCTGATTCTTCTGTTGATTTAAACACTATTCCTGTTGCCATGATTAAATCAATCGAAATCTTAAAAGATGGCGCATCAGCTGTTTATGGTTCAGATGCTATCGCTGGCGTTGTAAATATCATCACGAAAAAAGATTTTGAAGGTTCTGAAGTCAATGTTGAAGGTAGCCAAACTACCAAAGGTGACGGCACAAACTATGGTGTTAGTTTACTTCATGGTATGCAAGTGGCTGACGGTAACCTAGTATTAGGTGCTCAGTACACAAGCCGTGGCGATATTATTCAGTCAGACCGTAAATTTGTTGAGCCAGGTTGTTCGTCTTACATCCCAGAAGGGACTTTAGGTGGTAAAGCGCCAAATGGTCAAGGTGGATTCAAAGACCGTGATACATGTTATGACTACACACCGTCAAGCTATGCACAAACACCAAGTGACTTATACAGCGTCTTTACTAGCTTTAATAAAGAACTTGATTCAGACACAACATTTAATGTTGATTTAATGTACACACGTCGTGATTCAAGCCAACAGTTAGCACCACAACCTGCAAGCATTGATTTAGACACTTCAAAGCTAAGTAATGCATACACTAATGCATTTATCGATGAAGATGGTGTATTAGCCGATTCATTAGAGTACCGTCGTAGAATGGTTGATGCGGGTCCACGTATCTATGAGCAAAAAACAGATACATACAGAGCGTCTATTGCATTGCAAGGTCTTTTAGATAACGATGCAAGCTGGGACATTAGCGCAACTTACGGTCGTAATGACTCAGAAGATAAGGTTCAAAACTCAATCCATGCGGGTAACATGGAGCAAAGCATTTATGGTGACCAAGCGCTTTGGTTTAGTGGCGATGCAATTAATCGTGACCTATTAGTATCGAGCAACTCTCTTTACACAGAGTCAAACGAAGGTGGTAATGAGCAATTCATCCTATCTGCGGGTTACAGTGCTGTTACAGAGAGTGATATTGGTTACGCAATTGGTGTTGAGAATAGATTCGAAAGTGGTTTTTATACACCAGATTTAATTACTCAAAGAGGCGAAAGCACAGCTTCACAACAAGACCCAACAGACGGTGATTACTCTGTTCAATCTGTATACTTTGAAGCATCTATGCCAGTGCTTGAGTCAGTTACTCTAGAAGGTGCTGCACGTTACGATAACTACTCAACATTTGGTGGTGAAACAACGTGGAAACTTGGTGCTACTTGGAATGTAACAGATAGCTTTATGGTTCGCTCTGTACTTGCTACTGGTTTTAGAGCTCCAAATGTTGCTGAATTATTTGGTGGTAATACAGGTTCATTCGATTACCTAGAAGATCCATGGGGTAACGAGCAAGATGCACAAATCGAAGTTAACTACACAAGCGATGATAATCTTCAAGCAGAAGAGAGCAGATCATTCACATTCGGTTTAGTGTGGGAAGTTGCTGACGGTTTATCAACTACATTAGATTACTGGAAGTTTGATATTACTAATGCAATTACGCGTTTAGACGTACAAAACGAAATGCGCAACTGTTTTGCTGGAAATACGCAATCATGTGCAGCAGTAAACATTACAGCTGATGGTGATTTATCTGAATTAAGCTCAGCATTAACAAATGTAGGCGCACAAGATACATCAGGTATTGACTGGAATATCTCTTATACAGCTGATAACTACCGTATCAACCTAGATACGACTTACTTAATTGAATTTGAGCAAGACGAAATTGATTACACAGGCACTATTGATGGAAACATTGGTGGTTACTCTGAAATTAAGTCAAACCTTTCAGTTAACTACGATATTAATGATGATATCAGCGTGCTTTACAACGCTCGTTATATCAAAGGTATGGACGGTGAGTACTATGGTGAATTCTTTAGCACAGACGACACTGTTTACCATGATATCTCTATGAGCTATAACTTAAACGACGATGTTCGTTTAACTGGTGGTATGAATAATATCTTTGATAAAGAGCCTGAGTCAGTGCTAGGTGGTAATGATATGGGTACTGTCCCAGAGCTTTACGACGTAATTGGTTCTCGTATCTTTGCAAGCGTAAACGTTAAGTTCTAATTTTAATTCATTAGAACTACTAAAAGGCCTAGTTTTTACTAGGCCTTTTTTGTTGAACAAAATTAAAGAGGCACGTAAACTCAGGTAGATAACCGAAGGAGGCATCATTGTTAAAGCAAGACGAAAATTTATCGTTTGTTATTGAACCGCAACTATCACCGCGTGCAGAGCAGCGTCTCGATCTTTATTTTTCTATCCCAAACGAAATGGGTATTAACGCGCAAACACTCAGCGAAGAGTCTTACTTTAATAACCAATTTAAATCTTTTGTAGCCTATAACGCGAATAACATTCATCTTCCATTGGTACGAAGCCGTTTTGTTAGTAAGAACAAAGGTGAGCAGCAAGATTACCGACAAAATTTAAATCTATATTGTTATCAAGTGCGTCTGGCAATTGATGCCGATATTAAAGATGCGTTAAAAATTCAAGAAAGCGATGAGTTTTATCAACGAGCCATGAAGCTCTGTGAACAAAGCCAAAGCCTACTTAGAAAACTCAGACGTTACACCCCAGATAACGAAAAGCTGATCCCGTTTTATACTAATGCTGATAACTACCTAAGCTGGCAAATTGAACAAACTTTTTTAAAGCTACTTGATGAAGGCCCGCGTAGTAGCGATCACGCTAAAGAACGAAATGACTTATTAAACTTTTGTAAGTCAGAGAGTGAGTATCGAGCAGAGCAGCAATATAATTCTGACTCAACGCTTAAAGACGCCAACAGAATTACTAATAAGATGCGTTTACTCCAGCGTTTAATAGAGCATGGAGTGATTTTACAGCGCCAAACACGCTATCTTAATAGCTATTTAAAGCGGTTGGTAAAAGGCTCTGTAACGGCTGTTATAATGGCTTTTGTGATGGTGGTAATACTCAATGCGCGTTCTACCTTTACTGAAATAACCGCTTCATTAATTCTAATTTTAGGGGTTATTTACGGGCTAAGAGAAATATTTAAAGAAGATATTACCCGTATTATTTGGCGTGCTATTGTGCGAGGGCGGCCAAAATGGCGCTTTATTTTTAAAAACAGTATCACAAAAGATAAAGTGGCGAGTCAGTTTATTTGGTTAGAGTACACCCGGTTTAAAAAAATCCCCAAAGAAGTGAGGAAAATTTTTTCTAAGCGTCGTCAGCAAAACAAACAGGCGGCGCAATGGCTGCATTTTGCTAGTGAAACCCGGGTAAGTGCTAAAGAATTTTTGCCAGGCTACGATAGCTTGCAGCAAACGCTGCAATTTAATCTCGCACCGTTTGCACGTTATTTAAAAAAAGGGGAAGGGAAGCTCTATCATTTAGAAAACAATAAAATTTCTAAACAGGGAGTAGAAAGGCGCTATCAGTTAAACATGGTATTGGTTCTAACCGAACCGGATAAAACGCTCTATCAGCGTTACAAAATCACTTTAAACCGCAGTAAAATAGTCAATATAGAGCTTATTTACACCAGCGATGCAAAAAAAGAGGAATAACATACGTTATTCCTTTGTTGTCCTTATTTATCTGTTAGCCCTTTTTTGCTGTAAAGCGTTACTTTGTCTGATACCAGGGTAATTTCGATGTTTTTAGCGTCATCACCCCAAGTACAGCTAGTATGTAATGTTTTTTCTACACAGTTATCAGCACTGCCTAAAAGTGCTTCAACTTCTGTTTTGTCCATACCAATTTTAATTTTTTCGTAATTTTCCATGCTTACTTTTGAACAAGCAGCAAGACTCAGTGCTGCAGCAATTATTAGGAGCTTCTTCATAATTATTTTCCTACTGTTAATGGTTAAATTTTCGAATTTGTACAATCATACCCATACGAGGATGATCAAAGTAATGAATATCTTCGCTGAAAACGCGTCTAAATTGTGAAAAACGGGCTGATTCTAGCTCACCATTATCTTGCTTTTCACTAATATCGAAATCCGCATTAATGTATAAATAATGGCGTAAATGTATTTTCAATAAGCCATCTAACTCCCATTTCATGGTCGGAGACTGTGCTTCATTAAACAATGGCTCAGGAGTATCAAGTAAGCTAATAAAGTCGGAATTGGCGTAACTAAAACCGGTGTTCATATTGTTTTTTAATTGGTTGCCTGCAAATAAGTGCATACTAGGGGAGCGTGATTTACTTGCGCCTTCAAACCGCCAGCCGGTATGTAATATAGGGGTGAGTCCTTTGCGGTCTAAAGCTTGGCGTTGTTGTTCAAACTGCAGTTGTTCAGGAGCGAGCAGGTAAGTTTGCTCCATCGTATCTTGTACTGGTGCTTGAGGGGTTACTGGCAGCACATCGTAACTTTTTACATAATCAATGCTGTCATTACACGCTGCAGACTGTGGGTTTGAATTAACCAAAGTGTCAGCAAATGTACGTGTTTGAAAGCGTGGGTCACCGTTTATACACGCGTCCATTGCTTGGTTTTTATAAGCAGAGGCCAATAAATCTAAGGTGTTTTTATCTTCAATGGCGTCATGCTTTAAGCTAAAGTCTTCTTGTAAGTAAGGAGCAGGGTGCTGTTTAAATATTAACACCTCTACTTCAAACCAGCGCTCTGCAAATGCAGTACTGCTAAATAAGCAGCATAAAATAACCAGCGATTTTTTCAGCAACATTAATGGCTAACCTTTTTTTCGAAATCTGCAATCATAGCAGTGATCATTTTTAAGCGTTCACGGGCATTCGCCTCGCTAATGGCAAAGCGTAATTTATTTGCGCCATCCATTTTATAAATGTGTGGCGCACTTTGTATCAAACCAATAATGAAGCTAGGATTAACCTTGGTATTTTGACTAAACTCAAAGTAGCCTCCTTTCGGGTTAGCTTCTATTTTGGTTATGCCCAAATTGCTCGCCTGCATTTTTAGTTGTTGTAAACTAAATAGGTTTTTAGCTGCATCAGGTAATAAACCAAAGCGGTCTATCAATTCTACTTGCAGTTCATCAATATCAGCAAGGTTAGCACAACTTGCTACACGCTTGTACATACCTAAACGCGCGTTAACATCATGAATATAATCATCAGGTAACAAGGCAGGTAGCTTTAAATCAACTTCGGTTTGTTTTTGTAATAGATTTTCAAGGGTTGGCTCTTGACCATTTTTAAGCGCGTTAACAGCCTGTTCAAGCATTTCCATGTATAAATTAAAGCCAATGGTTTGCATTTGTCCAGATTGATCGTCTCCTAATAGCTCACCGGCACCACGAATTTCTAAATCGTGGGTTGCTAAGGCAAAGCCTGCGCCTAAATCTTCTAATGAGGCAATGGCATCTAAACGCTTTTTCGCATCTTTAGAGAGCGCTTTAGGGTTACCTGTGAGTAAATAAGCATAGGCTTGGTGATGACTTCTACCAACACGTCCGCGTAGTTGATGCAGCTGAGCAAGACCGAGTTTATCGGCTCTGTCCATAATAATGGTATTTGCTGTGGGTACATCAATGCCGGTTTCAATAATCGTAGTACATACCAGTACATTGTATTTTTGGTGATAAAAATCGGTCATGATCTGCTCAAGCTCTTGCTCTCGCATTTGCCCGTGGGCTGAGGTAACTGTTGCCTCAGGCACCCATTCGCTAATTTCTTGAGCAACACGCTCAATGGTTTCTACATTGTTGTGTAAAAAGTACACCTGGCCGCCGCGTTTAATTTCACGCAGTACCGCTTCGCGAATAAGCTCTTCGTCGCGTTGGCGCACAAAAGTTTTAACAGCTAAGCGTTTAGCCGGTGGGGTAGCAATAATAGATAAATCGCGCATACCACTCATGGCCATATTTAAAGTACGGGGGATGGGGGTTGCGGTCAGGGTGAGTATGTCAACATCAGCTCTCAGGGCTTTAATTTTTTCTTTTTGGCGCACCCCAAATCGGTGTTCTTCATCAACAATTAACAGGCCTAAGTCTTTAAAATTGATGTCTTGTTGAATTAGTTTGTGCGTGCCAATAACCACATCAAGCTTGCCATTACTCATTTTTTCAAGGGTTTCTTTTTGCTCTTTGGTCGAATTAAAACGTGACAGCACACCCACTTCAATTGGAAAATCAGCAAAGCGGTCTTTAAAGTTATCGTAGTGTTGTTGAGCAAGTAGGGTGGTAGGGACTAAAATAGCCACCTGCTTATTATCGTTAACCGCAACAAACGCTGCACGCATTGCTACTTCGGTTTTACCAAAGCCTACATCACCACAGACTAAGCGATCCATGGCTTGTTTTGATTGCATATCACCCAGTACAGCTTCAATAGCGTTACGTTGATCATCCGTTTCTTCAAACGGGAAGCTATCACTAAATTGACGATAAGCTTGGCCATCCAGCGTAAATTTATTACCCGGTTTTGCTTGGCGCTGAGCGTAGATATCGAGCAATTCAGCAGCGACATCGCGTACTTTTTCAGCGGCGCGTTTTTTTGCCTTATCCCACGCATCAGAGCCGAGCTTATGCAGTGGGGCACAGGCTTCTTCACCGCCTGAATAACGACTGAGCATATGAAGCGCTGATACCGGCACATAGAGCTTTGCTTCACCGGCATAAATAATGGTTACAAATTCAGTAACCACACCGGCAGCATCAATTGTTTGCAGTCCTTGATAACGGCCAACACCATGGTCAAGGTGCACAACCGGTTGACCTTCTTTAAGCTCTGCTAAGTTACGAATTAGCGCATCTTGGCTTGCTTCATACTTGTGCTTACGGCGTCTGCGTTGTGATACTTTAATTCCAAGCAATTCTTGCTCAGTAATAATGCTCAGGCTAGGTTTTGTGCTAAGCACGACACTTTGTTCAAGTGGGCTTACAATTAAACCAACGTCACTACTGCTGTTGGTAAATTGCTCAAAAGTATCAAATTCTTTAAATTTTAAACCGCTGGGTTTTAATATGCTCAGTAACGATTCACGTCGACCATCCGACTCAACACTAATGACAACTCGGCCTTTTTTCTTTTTTTGCTCTGCCACATAGCTAATGAATGCGTTGTAAGGTTCATGTTGTTTATGATCAATGCGGACATTGGGTAATTCATTAACGGCAAGGTTTTTATTGCCGGCTTTAGTGCCCAATTTTGCTTGCGATAAACGAATGCGGCCATAATTACCTAAGTTTGAAAATAGCTCATTGATTGGCTGGTACAATTCATCTGGTGGTAAAAGTGGGCGCAAGGGGTCCACACGGCGGTTTTCATAGCGTACATTAACATCGTGCCAAAAGTTATCCGCCGCATGTTCTAAATCGCCTAATTGCATCACGGTCGTTGATTCAGGCAAATAGTCAAAAATAGTCGCCAAGCCATCAAAAAATAATGGCATGTAGTATTCAATACCTCCAGGCCAATTACCTTTACTAACTTGCATATAGACAGAGTCTTGCTCTGCGCTTGCGCCAAACTTTTCACGATAGTTTATTCTAAAGCGTTCTATATCCGTGTCGTTAGTGGGGAACTCATGGGCAGGAAGTAACTCAATTTTTTCTACTTTTTCATCTGAGCGTTGTGTTTCCACATCAAATAAGCGAATGGTATCAAGCTCGTCATCAAAAAAATCGAGCCTAAATGGGTGTTTACTGCCCATCGGGTATAAATCAACAATAGAGCCACGTATTGCATATTCGCCATGCTCCATAACTTGTTGCACGTGCATGTAACCCGCTTGCTCTAAGTTTTCACGCAAAGCGTGGGTGTCTAATCTATCGCCCACTTTAAAATTAAGCGTTGAACCGTATATAAACGAAGCTGGGGCCGTGCGCAGCATCAGCGTTGATACAGGCATAATGAGCACGCTTTGTTGCTCGTTTTTCAGGGTATTAAGCGTTGCTAAGCGCGCTGAAATAATATCTTGATGGGGCGAGAAGTGGTCATAAGGCAATGTCTCCCAATCCGGAAATATCATTACCGGATTATCAGGAAGCAAATACTCTAATTCAGTTTCAAGGCGCAAAGCACTTGGTGTATCTGGCGTAACTATTAACACTAAGTTATCTTGTTGTTTTACACCTTGTGCAATGGCAATGCTCAAGCCACTGCCTAAAAGCTCGCCCCATTGAATTTTATCTTTTTGAGATTTTACCCAAGGCAAGGCTGCCCATTGCTCAAACGCCATTAATTACTCCATTAAATTAGGCTCTTAGCTGCTAAGAGCCATACTATTATTTAGTCGCGATAGATTTTTGTTAAATCTTGATAATGATCAATTCTGCGGTCGCGTAAATACGGCCAGATACGTCTTACGTTCTCGCTGCGTTTTTGATCAAGTTCAACCATTAATATTTGTTCACTTTGATTATCGGCCTCTGCCAATATTTCGCCTTGGGGACCTGCAATAAACGAGTTACCCCAAAATTGAATGCCGTCACTTTGTCCACTCGGGTCGCGCTCAAGACCAACACGATTACAGCTAATCACCGGAACGCCATTGGCTACCGCATGGGCTCGTTGGCTAATAACCCAAGCATCTTTTTGACGGGTTTGCTCGTCTTTATCATCGCGTGGATCCCAGCCTATGGCCGTTGGATAAATTAAAAGCTCTGCACCTGCCATCGCCATTAAACGCGCCGCTTCAGGAAACCATTGATCCCAACACACCAGTACGCCAAGTTTGCCCACTGAGGTTTGAATAGGCTCAAAGCCTAAGTCGCCAGGAGTAAAGTAAAACTTTTCATAAAAGCCAGGGTCATCCGGTATATGCATTTTACGGTATTTACCGGCAATACTGCCGTCTTTTTCGAGCACCACTGCGGTATTGTGATAAAGGCCTGTAGCGCGCTTTTCAAATAAAGACGCGACAATCACGATACCAAGCTCTTTAGCAAGTTCACATAACGTATTACTACTCGGCCCAGGTATTGTTTCGGCTAAATCAAAGACGTCGACATCTTCGGTTTGGCAAAAGTATAAACTACGGTGTAACTCTTGTAGCACAACAAGTTGTGCACCTTGACTGGCTGCATCGCGAATGCCAGCAATTGATTTTTCAATATTGTGTTCAGCGTTGTCACTGTTGCTTTGTTGCACTAAGGCAACTGATAAATTTGCAGGGCTTGTCATTGTGCTGCTCCAGCTAAAAATCCACGAGGTAATTGCATTGTAATGCAGTGAAGACTGCCAAATTGCTCAATAATAGGTAAACAATTTACCCCAATAATTGTGTGATCTGGGTATGCTTTTTGAACCTGTGCTAACGCGCGTTGGTCGTTTACATCGTTATAAGTAGGCACTAATACGGCATTGTTAATAATTAAGTAATTTGCATAGGTGGCGGGTAAGCGCGTGTTTTCATCATCGTACACGGCTTTTGGCCATGGCAACTCAATTAGCTTATATGGGGTGCGATCGGCAGTTTTAAAGCTTTGTAGTTGCTTTTGCATGGCATTAAGCGCGCTGAAGTGCTCATCGCTTTTATCGTCACATTGCACATACACAAGGGTATTATTTGGTGCAAAACGCACTAAGGTATCAATGTGGCTGTCGGTGTCGTCACCTGCTAAATAGCCATGATCAACCCATAAAAAATCTGTTGCGCCCAAGTGCGCTTTTAAAAGCGCTTCTATTTCACTTGGGTTTAAATTTGGGTTACGGTTTTTATTAAGCAAACATTCGCTGGTTGTTAGCAACACACCATGCTCGTTTATTTCAATACCGCCACCTTCAAGTACCATATCGAGCGCTTGATAGTGGTTTTTTTTGCTACTTAACTCTTTTACCAAAGTACGATTAATTTGATTATCTAATGCGCTTTCAAATTTATTGCCCCAACCATTGAAAGTAAAATCATATACTTTTAGTTGCTCAGGTGAGTCAATAGCACTACAAGTAAGCGGGCCATGATCGCGAGCCCACGTATCGTTGGTAGGGGTTACTACAAAATGAACACGATTCAAAGAGATGTTAGCGCTATTTAGCAATGCTGTAATATGCATTTTTAAGGCACTATTATGCGCCACAATAACAAGCTTTTGCTGCGTTGTTATATGCTTAGCAAGCTCAATATATACAGGTTCTACACGGGCTAAATTACCAGCCCAATCTGTGTCTTTATGCGGCCATGTAAGCATAATAGCGTCTTGCTCGGCCCATTCAGGTAAAAGTCTAAAGTTCATGGATTTTTAATACAAATAAAGATGGGGCTAGTTTAGCAGTTCAATTACTGCTAAGTCACTTCTAAATGAGCGTTTGGCTCACAATTTTAAAGCGATTTGAGAAGTAAATAAACGCTAGCTTTTATCGTTTGTACTCTCTTTGGCTTTTTCAAGTTGCTGGCGCTTTTTAAGCTGGCGAGTTTGCGCATGTAAGCTGGCTCTTACAACCAGCTCTTGGTCGCTGTCTCTTATTGATACAAATAACAGAGTATATTGGTAGTGCTCATTATCCTGTTTTTCAATGGCAACCACTTCGCTATAACAATACACTGCAGAGGCCTCGTGTTGTAAAAAAAGTTTAGTACGAAACTTTTGCCCTAATGTATACAAATGTTCACTGGTAAACTTAATGCCGCCACCGCCGTAACTGTCGCAATAGATAGAGTTATCTTCTGGTTGTTCAGAGGCTAAAATATGACTCATGATCAAATCTATTTTGCGCGACTGAGCTTGTAAAAAAGTAGTTAGTTCTTGGGCAATATCACCTAAATTACGCAATGGGCCTAAGGCGCTTTGCTCTAAACTGCTTACTTCGTTAGCAAGTTTAAATAAAGGCGGAATATCAGCCTCAAGTTCAGCTAAGCTTTTTGGCACAGCCGAATCATCTACGGCAAACAGATTGACGCGATTACTTTCATCAATTTGAAAATAAAGCTCAAAATCTGATAATTTTTGATTATTCATACGTAACTCCTATCCGTTAATAGTAGCGTTGCGACTACTAAATTACTACACAACACGCCAATAAAATTAAGCTAAATACCTGTTTGCCCTCATTATAAAAAGCCAAATCAACTAAAATTGCGCTAACTTTCAATATTTACCAAACAGGCATAATGATTAAAAAAGTTTTAAAAGGTAATACGTTTACATTGCACTATGTATGTTAGCAACTAATAAATAACCAATAATTAACAAAACTCCTTGTAATTAGCCCTAAAACTCGTAATCTTACCGTAATAATAATAACAAGGGACTACCCACGTGGCTCGAGGAATTAAATTAGCCAGTACATTCTCAGATATATCCACGCAACTGCGGCGTTTCGTGTCTAAAATTGTGTTACCTGACGATGTTGATGATATTGTTCAAGAAACCTTTGTTAAAAGTTATGAAGCAGAGCTAAAACAAGATATTCAATACACCCGCAGCTATATGTTGAAAACAGCTAAACATCTCGCCCTAAATCATATAGCTAAATGGGATAATAAATTTAGTACTCCTTTAAATCACGAAACTGAACTTCCTAAATTGCTTAAATCAATGCAATTAGAAGATGAATACACCTCTAAAGAGCGTTTTTTATTATTTTGTCGGGCGACTGAGCAATTAAGTCCTGTTGTAAGAAAGTGCTTTATTTTAAAAAAAGTCTATGGAATGAGCCAAAAAGAGATCGCACAGCAAATGCAGCTAAGTCAAAGTACGGTAGAAAAACACATTGCCAAAGGGTTATTAAATACCATGCTATATATGCGCGAACAGTCACACGATGAAAGCGACCATTGCCAACAAAGTGCGGACATAATGAGGGCAGCAAAATGAATAACATCCATCAATTTACCTCAAAAGAATTAATATTAGAAAAAGCATCGCAATGGATCAGTGCTATTGACCGTGGCCTTACAAAAGAAGAGCAAGAACAATTTAAACTGTGGATGCTACAAAGTACTGCTCATCAAAATGCGGTGTACGAATTAGCTCAGCTTTGGGATGACCTGAGTGTACTTAACGAACTCAGCGTATTATTTCCAAATAAACAACCGGCTAATAGCAAAACAAAGCCTGCGTATGTATTTGGCATGGCAGCAAGTATTGTTGCTGCATTAATGTTGTGCAGCTATTTATTGCTAAATATAGATAGCAATTTCAACAAAAATTTAGCCAAGGTAAATTATACAAAAATTTATAAAACAAAAGTTGGCGAGCAAGCAACCTATGTTTTACCAGATGGCACAATTGTACAACTTAATACCAATAGCTCATTGGAAGTCGCTTATAGCCAAGGCCGTAGGCAATTGTTACTAAGTCGTGGCGAGGGCCGTTTTAATGTTGCTAAAGATGCATCACGCCCATTCAGCGTGATGGCCGGTGATAAAAGCTTTACCGCTCTCGGCACTGTATTTAATGTGCAGCGCAATACTTCGTCAGATCTCGAGCTGGTTGTTACTGAGGGTAAAGTGATGAACACCGATCCTAGCGTTGGTGTTAATGATGATGCTTTTAAAGCGTATGAATAAGATGATAATAACAATCATGACATTCGTCAAATTAATACAAATATTATGTTTTACG
>UEXM01002443.1_pt1 | contig 13176 bp, 12 predicted proteins | sample 1796661 | NCBI WGS metagenome assembly UEXM01 (sample SAMEA4772469, study PRJEB27181) | metagenome | reverse complement strand
AAATCTGATCTAATTCCAGTGAATTCTCGATTTGTATAATTAATGGGTATCTTTTTCTTTGGATCTTGTGGCATATATTGTTACCTTTTCAGTTTAAATAGTAATTTCTAACAAATCATTTACTGCGATTGATGGTATTGAATATACTAATCTAAATGATATTTTGTTAGAATCTTCTTCTATTGAGTAAAAATTCACCTCTGTGACGTTAACCGATGGCATATATATGCCTACTTGTTCTCTAATTTTAAAATCTATTTGTGAGTAAACATCGCTAGAAAAATTTTGAAATAAAAATTGTTTTATTCCAACACCAAACTCCGGTTCCATCACTCGTTCGCCAGGATTAGTAAGAATAAGCATTTTTAAATTTTGGTTGATCATATTTTTAATTTGCTTGATCATGCCAAAGCCGTCAGTATTATCAAGTGATAGAGGTAATCTTACACCAATTGAAGCCATTTTGTTCTCCTCTATAAATACTACGCACTAATCTTTTTTGTCACACATACCACCATCTGCGTTAAAAGGATTGCTTCTTAGCATTCTCTTCTTCCACCAAGGGAGAAGTCTTTGACCAGATGCTGGTCTAAATGCAGCAGAAAGTTGAGATATAAGCGCCTGACCAGGGCTGTCGGAATCATCACCATTGGGATCAAAATCTCTTGAATTATAGAAACCCTTAAATAATTTCTTTATCCTAAATTTAGACTTTGTGAATATGTTTTGATCCCACTTATCATAGTGCAACAAAAACAGTCCATTACCGCTGAACAAGCCAGTGCTCCTGTTCTCTGTTGAGAACCAACCATCGCTGCCGTTTCCTGCACTTACATTTATAATTGGGTCGCCCTCGTTATCCACGCCATCATATGATACTGCGATAAAGCGACCGGGCTTAGAGCTAGCTGTGCCTGAATCTTCACCAGCACTGATTTTTTCTCCAATAGACGGAACAAACGCCATATCGTTGTAGATTGCTATGGTTGATAAAATCTTATTAAGAGGAAAAACATATTTGACAACTGCATTAAAATCTGGATCATCAAGTAGATTGTTGACAAGACAAAGAAGAAGTTTTGTATCTTTGTTTAGTGGTTGGAACTGATCAACTGGTAAGTCAAGCGCATCCACTTCTACGTTTGCAACCTTATTATCTTCAACATAGAAATCAAGCCCGTAACGAACACCAAGTTCGCCTGTGATACCAAATGCTAAGTCATTTTCATCAAAAAGGAGTTCCATAGTTCCAGGGTATAAATCAGAAATATTTGTTTCGCTGGGTTCCAAGTCAGAAGAAATTGCGCGGTTAATAAGGAAAGTTTTAACTTCTTCATTGTTATATTTTTTGTCTTCCCCAACTCTAATATATTTACGAATCTTGAACGGTTTACTATCAGAGGTGATAGAATCGTCAAAAGATATATCTCCGATTGGAACTATCACCTTGTTGGCAGACACTCTCAACACTGGATGATCTTCCTCGGTGTGGTAGGAACCCTCCATGTAAATTGGATCTCCCTCTTCATCTATGTGTATATGATAATAACCAGAATATTCTTCCCCATCTTCCGTAATAAATATGCCAGGGGGTGCATATAGGTCACTAGCGGCGTCCAGATCCTCTGTGGGTACTTCCTCAACCTGTTCTTTTATTTCCTTGTCAATGTCAAGCGTAGAGCCAGCAGTCAATTCTTCAAGAATATATTTTCTTATATCTCCCACCATGTCTTCTTCGCTAGCAAGCCCAACATCTTGCATGTTTTTGATATAAGTATCCGCCATAAATTGTAGTTCTTCGACTACCATCTCTTGAAAAATCAACTTGGCATCATCTTCAGTTTCTTTAATTACTTCAAAACTCTTATCGCTTCTGTAGCTCTTGAGTGTCTGGAGGGGTCCGGCATCACCTATATCTCTAGCATCACGGACGCCAAGAATCGTCCTACCATCCTTTGTGCTATAGGTTTCTTTGTAAATTTGTCTATGCTTGTTTATAACTTTTTCAATTCTTGTCAGAGCGTCTACAACTGGTGCTGGCGGATCTGGTAACTGTCCATCTGCATATCTTCTAGCATAAGTCTGGACCGCTTGCTCCAAGAACGCATACCAAAACTCTTCATCTTTAAATGGGTTGAAGAATTCAAAGAAACCATTTGGCTGTGCATCTTTAAAATCTTCTTGCATCTTTTCTATTATGTATTGTGCGTAAAGAGAGCTAAAAGTATTTCTGAAATCTGGCTTAAACTTGGTAAATGTGGCAGAAGCTTTGAGAATATGAACACTCGCATAAATTCTGATTGCTGCGCTTATCAAGCCCTCAATTCCAGCCTTGCCAGGACGCTCAAGAATTCTATTGTATGGCTCTTCTCTTATACAATCAGGATCTGTCTTCAGGCGTTCATCCTCTGGGATTCTGGAGTATGTGCTGTTTATTCTTTCTTGGATCGAGCCAAAGTCAATTACGTCTGTTCGATATGGTTTGCATGGTCCAATTTCTGGGAACATAACATTTACAAACCCAAGCCAACCAGTGTTCTCTACTGGCTTGATGTACACGGGGGGATTGAAATAGTTTCCACCATGTTTGGCAGGGTCTAAGTAATATACTCTCGCCTTGTCTCCGTTATTATATTGATCTCTACTAACCCCTAATACGGCATCTTCGTTTGTAATATCGTTATTGTCAGCATATTCTGCATATGGGATGAAGTTTCCGGCATCGTTTTCTACGCCATACTCCACATCTGAATAGCTTATATCATCGTATTCAGCACCATATCTAAATGCCTTCTCGTTTGTATAGACTTGTTCGGCAAAGTTTTTAAACAACTTGTCCATGATCGCATCGTGTGTATTCTTTATTTGTTGAGCGCTAGGTGGGCTGCCTCCAGCTTTTTCTATAATGTCCTGAAGCATGTATACTTGTGGAATGTAGTTTTTTGCCTTATCTCCGGTCTCAGAAAATCTTCTGTAGGATAGCAAGTCAAGTCCGTCAAGTCCATTATCCGTGGAAAGGAATTCATAAGCTCGCCACTTTAGAATCGCTCCACCTTTGTTTTTATCCTTTTTGCCAGCATCTCCTCCGGCTTCGGCGTAGGCGCCCTCAGCAGCTTCAACTTTTGCTAATGTATTGACAACATTTGTAATCACTATTCTTGCATTGTCATCCTGCCTATTCTTGAACTCGTCATCTTCCTTGACTATATCAGACAAGAATAGTTTCATATTAAATCCATATGAGAATGGAGCTTGACTTTCGGAGTCGGCGGTGCCCTTGGCGTTATCTCTAAACTTTAATTCTAAATCGGCGGACTTCTTTCTTGCCTTGCGATTAAACTTTACTCGTTCTTCGTCAAAATTGACGCTAATGTCAACGTTATATCCCATATCGGGTATATTGAGTAAATTTACATCTCCAAATAAACCATCAAAATTTAAATCTTCAAATGATTTTCTAAATGTTTTGTTATCTCTAGCTTCATTTGTAGAACTAAAACTACTAGCCAAGAATTGCTTTGGCATCTCTTCCATTAGCCAGTCTGCAACCTTATTAGGAAACGCCCCTTGCTGGTTTTCTGTTTTTGCGAAGGTTGTATCTTCGCCGTACTCAGCACCACCATTACTTTGAGCATTAAAATCTACATACCTTCTCTTAGAAAGCCAGCCGCCAGAGTTAAAAGACTTTCTAACGTGTGCTGTGTATGGGTTACCCATAGTGTCAGAAAGCACCATATTCATGAAGCCCCAGTTTCTCTCGCCTGGACCATTCCCAATCATATCATAAGTGTAGGCAATCTTTAGTGCTTCCATGTTGCCGTCAAGAGCGTTGGTCGTTGCCTTGGCAATTGCTTCTGGCTCAAATGGAGCCAAGCCATTATCACAGCCAGGATCAGAAAGCAATGGGGGCAAGTTATTTTCTATGTAGACCGGAATGCCATCATTTAATATCGCTGATAAATCATCAATATCATCTTTGAATGTGTTGCGCGCACTATCGCATAATCGAGCAATTTGTTCTGGAGTAGCTCTTCCTTCAAGTAGTCCAGCCCTAGCAGAACAAAAATCTTCAATTTGTTGAGGGGTTGCACAAAGAGTCGGATTAGCAGGTAACTCATCATCTATATCCAGCCCACGGGCAAAGTCTTTGACTGCTTGCTTAGCGGCAGCAGGCATAAGGTTGCCAACATTACTGAAGAAGCTAGAAATGTTTTCTCTATTGTCAAACGCTTCTGCGAATTGTGGGTATTCAAATTCTACGAGACCCTGTATAACTTTAAGAAAAGTATCAGATGGATCGCCTGTGACCGCATTTGATAGTTCTCGGCGGGTAGTTGCGGCAGACATGTCTTCAGCAAATGCCATCACCGCCTCTCTATCAGCAAAGGCGGCGCCGCCGGCACCCATCTTCTGGAACATGTCAACAATTGTATCATCGATTTGTTCATCTGGAGTATCGGGACCACAAATGCTCTCACGAATTACATCTTTAAAGGTGCTCCTGCCGGTAGCGATACTTGGTAGAGCAGCAGCAATATCCCCAACGGTCTCAAGTGCTTTACATATAGCATTGCCAATAAGCTCACAAAGTTTAACAATTAGCTTAATTATGATTTTTACAACAAGTTTTTGTACCTCTATCTTAATAATCATAAACAGTAGCCTAAAAATGTCTTTTAATTTTGGCAAAAAAGCAAACGGATTCTCAAGCCTGGGGAGACCTATGTGGTTTGTATTTCTACAGAATGGAAGCTCAATGTCTTTTAAGAAGTCTGCCAAGCTTGGATCAAAAATCGGTGGAATTGGGCAATCTATAAGGGCTATTATCTTAGAGATAATTTGTGCGCCGGGAAATTTGTTAAGAATATCTAATAGATCCAATAGATTTTCGCTGTAAACTTCAATTAGGGCGGTGATGTATGCATCCATCACCAACGCAGGATTTAATTCAGAGCCAGCGTTTTGTAATTGAGCCTTAACAGTTGCGTCTCCAACATCAGATTTTCTAGAACTAGCTGAAGGAATCCCAGATGGCGTCATACTCTCGTAAGAACCTTCACGCATCATATCTTTATTTTGCTTACTTACAAGCTCAGGGTTTTCCCAGGGCACCTTAAACTTTGGTTTTACAAATAATTTTGCATCGCTATCAACATCTACTCTAGCGTTTTCGCCTTCGGCAGCTTGGTCAGAAACTCTTTGTGCCTGTGAATCAGGTTGGAAGATGTCACCTTCATTTAGTTTTTTCTGTACAAGGGCGTTAAGCTCTTGTTGTTTATCTGGCGGTAATCCAATGAAAAGGTCACCAAAATTTTCAATAGACATAGCAGTTAAAGCTGCTTTGAGCATACTAGCTAAAGCTTCTTCTAGTGTTAATCCCTTGAACAAACATTGAATAGCATCAAGCATGAGGTCAAAAAGTCCACAAACTCTAATCTTGTCCAATCCGTTTGCCCAGAGCAGGTCCAACTGTCTTGTTGCATCACCACCACCAGCGAATCCTGATAGGATAAGCGCACAGAAATTACCAAACACCTGATCGTTTTCGTCTAATTCTTTAAATGCCTGCTCTATGGCAAATGCTCCAATGTTTTTTGATGCATCATCGTCCTTGCCATTAGGAACAAATTTGGCTGCGTCTATTTGATCAACATCTCTGCCTTGGGCGGCAACATCTTGAGCGCTCTTTGGTATTTGACCAAACTTTACTTTCTGCTCCAACAACTCTTTGTAATCTTCGTTGCAAAGCATTTTGTGAAACTGAGATGCAATCGCATCTCCGAGACCAAAGACATCATCTAATATATCTTGCCCTAATTGTTTCCCTTCAGCAGCAAGGTTTCCTGCTATACAAGAACCGACAGAGTTTTCTGGATCTGTGTTAGTATAGCCAGCATTAATGATTGACTCAATCTCGGGATATGTGTATTCTTTAACAAATTCAAGCCACGGCTTAGGAACACGGGCTGTCAGGTCACGCTCCATCTTTTTCATTTGAGCGAAATAGGCGACCGCAGTACGACTTTTCCATCCTGATTTTCTATTGAGTGATTTTAGTTTTCTTTTGTTAAATACTCTTGGTTTATCACCACAAGACTCGGAGTAAACTTTCATCTTTTTAAGTCTGTATTTTCCAGTAAACGTGAATTCGATCTTTGTTACCTTGTCTTCAAAAAGACCTCCAAGACCCCCAACTCCTGCAATATTAAAACCTTTGTTATTGAGAAACTCATCTAGTTGTGGTAAGAGGTTACTGGTGATTGAAGTACCTGGGAATAACCCAACGTCACCATACTTTTCTAAACTAAACAAGCCGCCAGTTTCTATAAAAATAAGCGAACCACCATCAGTAAATCTATAGACTTTTTCGTAGCGAGAATACAGATTCAAGCCCTTCCTGATACGAATCATATCAGTAGCCATTTCGGTGGCTATATACTCAACGGTGACATCTTCCGCATCTTGTTCTTCCTCCTCTTCGTCTTGTTCCTCTTCTTCCAGCATTGATAGTATTTCAAACGGAAAAGAATATAGTAACTGCAAGTGTGAGCTTGGGAGGGCATCAAGATAGTAATCTTTGAAGTCTACATTTTCTGACAGGGTAACCTTGTTTTCTTTGGTTACACCCTTATCATAAAAATCTAAAAACGCTTCATACACTTCATTGGTATATTGAGCATAAAAAGCTTGAAGATTTGCTTCAGCTTGTTCTTCTGTTGTTGTAGAGTTGCCCCCCGTTGTCGTCTCGGGAGTTGTAATTGCGATTTGATACTGGCATATCTTTTCATTTAGAAACGGCTCTAGAGGTGGACTGGTTTTCCAGTTTGGGACTAAAGCTTTCGGATTTGGAACACAATCTTTACAAACTGGCTGTTCCCGTGTAAGCTCTATCTCACAAATGTCAATAAGTGAGTCGCCATTCCGATCTTGATATTTTAAAAATTTTGATTCTGCCATTATAAACTCTGTATTATTTAGGTCGTCTTAACACTTCTACTACAAATAAACTTATAACCAAAAGGATATAAGTAGTTGAACTCAAAATCGAATGTCTTGGTTAATCTCGTAAGATATAGTGGACTTAACACCTGAGTTGGCATACCAACAGTGTTTGCAGTTCCGATAACTCCTGCGGCAACTCCATGTGGTGGATAAATACCACTTGAGGCAAACGCTGCTGCTGTTACAGTATTAACAGATGTTTGTATAAGCGCAAAATTTGTTATAGCACCTAATATATCATCCAAAATATTGCTCAATTCACGCAAAGCATCGCGAGTGTTATAGCCCATAGCCACTGGTTGTAAGGTTTCGATTGTTTCTCGTGGATTAAATAAGCCACCATAAACCTTTCGCGGCTCTGTGTTGTTACCCGCAATAAGTTCGATTCCAGGGGCAGGTTGGGAAATTTTACCACCGAGTGAGTTAGGCTCACCTTTTAGTCCGAAACCTCTCCAGTTATTTCCTTTGCCTGTTACAATTTTAACTCCTTCTCTACCAAAAATCCTTACACCATCAGCTTTTATTCCAATAGCGCTGCGAGCGCGTGGATTACCAACAGAGCCCTCTACGATGCCAAAGTTAGTATCTATATCAGTTTGTTGGCTTATGTAAATGCGTGCTGCATCAGCAGCAAAACTATTATCAACAAAAGTGCCGTCCTTGACACCTTTACCACCTCTGGCAGACGACATTCTACCAACAACCAAGTCGATAGTAGCGGCGCGGGCGCTGCCCTTCGCGCCGTATCCTGAAGCCATAGAGCTTGGTCTGTCCGTACCTAAGACAACAAACGCACCATTTTTAGAGATTGTCTTTTCGTTAGGTGCGTTCTTGTATTGTGCCCCAACTTCATCAATCCAGTTATCCGAATGCATAATACCGCTATCAGATGGAGTTGAATTAACAGGTTTTTTTTCTTTTATTCTCTGCTCTGTTGTTGAGCCTTTTTCAGATAATTTTTTTGCCATTATGTTGTTCCACTAGAGCTTTTTGCATTGCCCCCAGAACCCTCTAGCCCTTCAGTGGGTTCTGATGCAGTTGGTGTTCCTACTAATTCCTCATAAGTATTAATTGATTTTCCTTTTGCTGCCATTGCGGCGGGTGCCTGGACGTGTGGCTTATCAACCAAGCTTTTCCACGATCCGCCCCACTCAAGTCCGAGAGCGGTGGCTTCAGCACCAAGGGCATCAAAAAATTCTGTTGCCATTTTTGTTGCCTCAATATCACCAGCCGTAGGTGCTTCTCCATCCTTTCTTTTAGTACTTTCATAAGAGCCCCACCCAACTTTTAAACTTGGGCTATCTGGGTGGGGTCTCCCGTCAATGATATCTACCGCCATACCCATCCCATGAAGTCCAGCCTTCGCCTTCCCTGAAGCCCCTGTTTCATAAAGATATCTTTGTCTACCTAGTGACCGCCAAGTTTCATAAACAAGTGGGCTATACCCTTTAGCTTTTAAGTTAGCAACTAATTTATCTACCAATGGTTTGAATTCAGGATTTAGTAAGTTACGATCATTATATACTTTATGATCTGCTGCGGACGTGGCGCCGCTCGCTTCGGCACTTTCCATAATAGACTGAATAGACTCACAAGTATCAGTTGCAGCAGTCGGATCTGATGGGTTTTTTACAACTTTGATGTGAGTGCCTCTTGAAAGGTCATAACTATAGGCATTTTTTTCTAATCTGACCTCAACTAAGGAGCCTATTCTTGGCAACACTTCATCATTTCCGATCTCACCAGAAGAGTAAAAAGTTGTATGAAGGGCTATTATTTCATTTGTCGCGTTTACTTCTCCAGTGTAATTCGGATTACACGGGTCAGGCAAAAATTTGTGTGGAGAATCGGAGCCAATTATCCTACCTCTGTAAGAAAATCTGGATACCTTATTGGTCCTGGGGTCTTCTTTTCCTAAGAAAAACTGTGAATCGTTAGGGTCAAGGGGTATTGGCTGTGAGATAACAACCGCTTGGAAAATGTTTTTATCTCCGTATGCATCGTAAGAAAATGCTCTGCGGATTGAGTTTGAGAATAAATCAAAATTATTAAATCCGGTAAATACCGAAAAATCAACATTATCCTTTATTGTCATTATGCTTCTCCTTGGATCATATCAAAGAGATTTGCCTTGTCATCTTCCGACAGACCAACATCCTTGGTTCTCTCCTTTTGCTTCAGGTTGAGGACTTTAACTAACTGCTCATTGGAACGTTGCATCGTTTCGATGTGTTTTGCAGCAACTGGTGAGAGGGCTCTGTTGTTTTCAGCATTTGAGGCGATTTGATTAGCTAGCTCGTTCAAAAACTCTCGCGCCAATTCTCTATCGGTGCGAATGTTCTCAATGGCTTCTTCCATCAAATCGTCAAAATCTTGGCTCATATACGTCCGTTCTCCCAGTCTTTTCTAAAGTCTCTATAAAGCTCTCGGAACTTATTCAGAGAGTTGACAACTTGCTTGGTATTCAAGCCGGTTATCTCGCGGAGGTATAGGTAAATAGCCTTTTTGTTAAAAATTTCTATGTCGTCTTTGCTCTCAAACAGAACAATGATTGCTTTATAAACACGCTCATCATTGTCCCTCATGTCGTCAACTTCCCAGTTTTTGATGTCAGCATAGAACGAGTCCCAAAACTCTTTCTCTACTTGATCTGAAACCCAAGATTGTTCGGTGGAGAGATACTCCTCTTCAAATCTCTTCGGGGCAGCGTCATAATCAACTTCCCTTTGGTTCTTTCTTTGCTGCTTTTTGACTTTGTGAATAAACCAGTTCTTTGTTATAACTGAAAAATAAGAAAAGGCTTTGTGACCTTTATCTGGTTGGAATTTATCCAGAATGGTCATAAGCCAAATCTTACATTCGTCTCGCAAGTAATCTATGTTTGGTAAGGTCGTGAACTTATATGTGAACACTATCTTATCAACCATCTCATTAAAAGCTGGCTGTAAGAGTGTTTTATAAAGTTCGGTCTTTTTTCTCGCGCAATCTGTTCTACAATACTCAATGATGGCATTTTCATGCACCTTGGTAAAGTAATGATTAACCTTCTTCGATCTGGGTGCTCTCGGCATTTTGTTCCTCTTGTTCATCTAATATGTATACGTAGTCAAATTCATCCATGTATTCTCTAAATGAGCGTGCATGATCCATTAAAGATTGTAGCGTTTGATCACCATAAAACATTTCCATTTCATAAACAACTTTTATGTGGTTGGCAAAACTACCAACAGCATCACGCAAGTCTGCTATTTCATCAGCAATCATAACGAGTTTTCTCACTATGTTGCGAGAATAAACAAATAAAAATAAGTTGATGCTTACGGACACCAACAAAATTAAAGATAGTATCACTTCCAATCTACTCATAAAATCCATTGCTTGCCTCCTCCTTCATGTCTTTTAGAAGTTCCCTGTTTGATTCGATATATTCGTTTGTGAGGTTACCAGTAGCTCTAGAATTGTTTGTATTTTTCTTTATGACTATTGGCTTTCCTAACATTTTTATAACGCTCTCGTGTCCACACAGGGTACATTCTTCTTGGGTATCTGAAATAGAGTGAAGAATTACAAATTCTTCTTCGCATTCTTCACACCTATAACGATAACGAGGCACTACTTCTTCACCATGCTAGTGAGATCGCCTTCGGTAATTGGCTTTTGATTTGACACACGAACAGTCGGAGGATTGGTTACTACCAAGCCTTCTTCTCCTTGTGCTAATTCAAATCCCTGAAGAATTGGAACGATGTCCAATTCGTTTAGTAATGACTCCTGAAGAGCCATCATCACGGCACCAAGTGCCTGATTTGATAGTTTAAAAGTTCCGTTACTCATTTTATCTCCTTTAATTTGAGTTGTCTTTCTTCGAACCAATAAAGGTCCTTATGTTTATTTCTATAAACCTTGTACATGGGGTAGTCATCACTGTAAGAAGATGAGTGCATCTCGGTTTCTATTATAATACCAGCCCCCCAGTCTCTACCGGCGATTCCATCAGCATATTCTTCATGCCAATTTACATAGTTACCTACTTTAAGCATTACTATTCCTCATTTGAAATTGCACGACCGGGCATTCTTTCCCAGTTTCTATTTTTTCTAACTTTATTATTTTTTTGTCTTGTCGCAGCTAACATTATTGCCTTGACATTATTAATTTGTGCTAAAAATATCATTGCATCCAAATCCTTGGGAAAACAATGTCCGCCATATCCAAAATCCCCATCTGGACCTGGGACTGATAAATGGCTTTTTCCAATTCTTTTATCGTATAAGGCATATTCTACTACTTTATCATAATCGATATCCAATGTTGAGCATATTTCATATATCTCATTTGCAAAAGAAACTTTTGTGGCAAGAAAATTATTTATAAAATATTTTGTCATTTCAGCAGTTTTGAAGCCAGTTTTTACTATTGGTGTTTGTGGAAAAACTTTTCTGTACACTGTTTTCAATACGGTAGTATGTGGGCGAAGACCGCCCAAAATTATTCTTGCTTGGTTTTTAAAATCATCAATAGAATTAGCCTCGGTCAGAAACTCTGGATTAAAAACTATATTGATATTTTTGAATTTATAATTTAGCCCCTCACATGTTCCTGGCGGAACTGTGGATTTTATTACAACAATTGGGTTTTTTTTATGAACTTCGGATATATTATCAAGTGTTCTAAGTGAATTTCTTACTATGTTTAGATCACATTCACCTGATTTTTTCATTGGTGTAGGAAGACACTGGAATATTATTTCACATTGTTGTACAATACTGGAAAGTGTTGCCAGCATATCTACTGGACAAACATTTTCATTTATGTCGTAAACAAGTACTGGGTAAGAGTTTTTAAAACCTTCCCTTATTGCTGTGCCTACAAAACCTTGTCCAATAATTCCTATATTCATTGTTCCAACAGCCACCTTTTAACATAATTTTTTAAATCTTGTTTTGGTTTCCAGTTAAGTTTTTCAATTGCAGAAGAGTTATTAGCCTTTGTTATAAGAGCTTCTCCTGGGCGTGGTGGTATATAAACAACTTCTGAATCAAATAAAGAGGCAAGTTCATTTATTGAATAGTTTTTTCCTGTCCCTAACTGATAAATTTCTGCGCAGTGGACCCCTTCTCCCAGCGCTTCAAACGCTGAAACGATATCTGAGACATGTGTAAAATCTCTCCTCTGCTCCCCGGTGCCAGTAATTGTCAGTGGCTTACCTTGCTTTTTCAAACCTTCAAAAACCCCAACCACAGTAGCGTAGGTGCCGGATGTAGGCTGTCTATCGCCATATACATTAAAAAATCTAGCTGTCACAACACTGAGATCATACACTTTATTATACATCTCGCAGGTTTGCTCGCCTGTATATTTAGCAAAGGCATAAGGATTCAACATCGGTCCTGCAAATGCGGAAGATGAGCCAGCATAAACAACTTTAGCTTTTTTTCGCCTTGCAAATTCTAATACATTTGCCGTTCCAATTATATCAGTGGATAAATAAGAAAGCGGATCTTTAAAAGATGGTTGTATTCTGGCTAAAGCTGCCAAATGATAAATCAAATCAAATTGGCAATTTTCATACTTATAGCTATTAAGATTTCTCACATCATCAATCCAGTAGTTAACATCATGCCTTTGATAACTTCTATTACTAGATTCAGAACATAAATTATCTATAACAGTTATCGTGTGTCCCTTTTCTGCTAAAAAGTCTACCAAATGCGAACCAACAAATCCCAATCCGCCTGTAACAAGTATTTTACTCATTTTACAACACCTCTCGCAGTGTGGTAATTTTTTTCAAACCACTGGCATACTTGTTCTAAAGAATTTGTCATCTCAGTAAAGTTGTCTTCTTTCCATCCTAGATGTAGTAATTTTTCATTACTAGAGGGCTTTCTGAACTGACCTGGGGGTCCAGTAGAATCCCAGATGATTTCATCATTATAGTCATAAATAGAACATACCATTTTTGCTATTTCTTTTATTGAAAACTCATTAGTATTTCCAATATTTAATGGCTCAGCACTATTATAATTTTTCAGAACAAATAGAACTATTTTAGCCATGTCAGGCGAATAAGTGAATTCTCTCAAAGGGCTCCCATCTCCCCACAAAACAACCTGTTTACCAAACTTTTTAGCTTCATAAATTTTTCTTACTAAATCTGTAATTACGTGTGAA
>UEXM01002441.1_pt1 | contig 13179 bp, 18 predicted proteins | sample 1796661 | NCBI WGS metagenome assembly UEXM01 (sample SAMEA4772469, study PRJEB27181) | metagenome | reverse complement strand
CTATAATTTTAATTTAATGATAACTTGGATGGTCTGTCCATCTTCCGGTCTTTGAGTTATAGTAACCTATTTCGAAAGGAAATTTCATACCTTTTTTTATCATTCCTCTTCGAATGACACAAGGATGTGTACATTCGTTTATTGAGGTACACTCATAAATCGTTGCCGCGTGCTTCTGATGGACTACTGGTGCATCTATAATTTGCATGCCAATGCCTGCTCGGCCGTAGTGTTCTTTTAACACCAGATCACAGGCTCCCGCCGAATTGTATGTTCTCATGTCGAGAACCTTTTTTAAATTTTCCTTCTTGATTGCCCCTAGATATCCGTAAGCCGGCTTTTTGGGTTCTCCGTATAAACTCTTATCTGTTAACAAATGAGCAATGGCGCCCAAAAATCCATTTTCATCCTCATGGACCTCAGGCGGGATGGCAAGATTTAAGACGGGAGATGGTATCACAACATTTTGATCTAAACTACCAGCCTCGGCATGAGCTACAATCTTCAACAGTAAGTTAGGATCGTACCAGATAACATCACAGGATTGAAAGATTGCATAGTCGATGTCATCACCGATGAGTTCAAGCATTTGAGCTGGGAGGTGCTGAAACCCAATAGACTTCTCATTCCGATGTAGGGTGAACTGTCGTTGGGGAAAAACTTTCTCGATTATGGGTAATGGATCTTGCTCGGGAGAACAGCCATCTACAATAAAAACAAAGTGAGGGGCGATATCATCCAACTTGTTTTGCTTTTTTATGGAAACTAAAGTGTTAGCCAAACACTCATTCTTATTATGGATAGCCATCGCGATGGCAAACTTCATTTGTGTCATTCTCTTCTCCTTGGTTACACCATATAGCGATGATTGGCAGCATACTGTTCGAGCGAACCAATGAACTCTAACATCTCCGCAGGTACCACATCAGATAATACAGCTTCAGTATCCTCAAAAGGAGTGATACCTTGATCAATTAAGATCTTACGATCCCGAGAAAAGTTGCTAATTCCGTCGAGATCCACACCTAACTGCCAGTTCTCCGAATCGTTCCACACAACTTTTATCTCCCCGCCATTTGCAGTGCGGGCAGCATTGATGAGGTCACGGTCGACGCTATTGGTTGCCGCAGGGCGACTTCTTTTCAATAAGTCGGTCCGGAGGGACATATTAAGCGCACACTGGTGCGCATAGCCCGGGGATGCATGATTAAAGGTAGAAAGCTTCTGCAGCTCTAGTTGATAGAAATAACCCTTTGTGGACTGTACCCAGCCGGCGTCTGGGTCTTGGGTAAAGATATCATACGTCTCCTTAAGACGATAGGGTTGGGAGTAGCAATCTGCTGCTTTTAGAAGAAAGCAACTGGAACTGTCCGAACTCATTTCTGCTAACTTTTTCCACTTATGTGAGAGGTGAACCCATTTTTGAGTAGCTACATATTCTAGTCGAGTACAGCCCACATCTTTTAAGCGAGGAACAAACTCCTTGATGTTATCGAGTCCATAGGCATCATCTTCTTCTTCAATAATAAGAAGCTCCCACTCAAAGTCAATGTCCTTCTGGTTGGCTAGGCTTTCAAAGGCAGCACGTGCAGTCAGGTTGCTTCGATACATGGGTAGTCCCACAGTTAATTGCGTCATTTTTTTATACTCCGGGCCGGGTTGCCTATTACTATATCTTCAGGGGGTACATTTTTAGTAACCACGCTTCCAGCTCCTACTTTTGCTCCGGCACCAATTTGTAAATTAGGCAAAATAGTAGAGTTGGCTCCTATGGAGGCGCCGCTACCAACTACTGTTGGGGGCTCTTCTCTCCATTTGCCCTGTGAAGGGGCATATTTATCATTTGTGAACACTGCATGAGGTCCAATGAAAACATTATCTTCAACAATAACATTTTCAGGGATGAAAACTCCACAACCTATAGAACAATTCTTACCGATCCTCACATCCCTGCCAATCTCGGCGAAAGCTCCAACTTTAGTGCCGTCGCCAATCGTGGCAGAATCATAGACATTCGCAGATTCATGAATCATTCTCTATTGTCCTGGCGATCTCCCAAGTGATAAGCCCGGGCTTTAGGATTAAATGCGATAGGAAACCCACACGATCTAATTGCCATACTCCATGCCACATCTGGAGCGGCACCATAGACCCCAAAGGGCTCCACAATAGCCAACAGGTCGCGGTGAGCAACACAATTAGCCACATAGGCCATGGGAGACTGTTCGGTCTCTCCGGTATGAATATCGTAAGCTAGCGGTCGGTGAGTCAATTTTAGTTGGCGGCTAGGGAATTGCATCCAGTCCTCACCAAATTCATGACGGTTCCCTGCTTCATCAGTCAATCGGAAACCATATTGTCCCGCGGGCTTGTCTACCAAGTAGGTGGTCATCTCTTCTAGCCATGTATCGTCTGGGAGGATATCATCTGCCAGAAACACTACCCATTCCTCTGGGCGAGTTGCTATTCCTTGTCTCCACTTTCGGGACATATCTTTATCCCAAGCCGTGTAAACGGAAAAGGTGCCTCCAAGGTCTTCCACTACTTTCTGTAGAACGGCGTTTTCCGGTGAGACTAGGGTGTAATTGCCGTTGGTCAATTCAATACATTTAGGGATAATTTCGTTTACGAGAAGCTGCTCTCGCTTAGTGTTACTGTTTGTTATTTGTACTATACCAAAATCCATATTAATCCCTAAATCAAGCTCGACATAGCAATTTCTTTGAGAGAATTGTCATAGAAGCTTTCGTGTAAATTTTCCTCCAGAATTGCATTGCAAAACTGAGCGTATACATTCTCTTCGCTAAACTTCTCCAAGATATATTCCTGTAGAGCTTTTGCTTCCTTACGGTAATGTACCTCTTTTTCGATAGCATCGCCAAGTGCCTTCTTATAAGAGCTTTCTTTGGCAAATGCCCACATAGAATCGGCTTGGATGACACCGTTCCATACGGCTTCTTTCTGCACCGGTAGGAGGTTATAATCAACTCGGTTGACTCTTGGATAGCTTTTGCCTTTCTTGTTGGGTTTACAAATAAAATCCATGTGCCCTGACCATGCGACGGTCAAGAGAGGTAGTCCATTGTATGCTGCCTCAAAAAGCGGCAAACCATAGCCTTCGCCATGTCCAATATTAATAAGCGCCTTCATGGTAGGATGCTGGTACAACCATGTTAATTCACCCGGAGTCAGTTCCCCATGAATTAAGTATATCTTGCACTTGCGGTTTTCATAAGACGCTAGTACATTTTCCATGCGCTTCTGCGTTTGTTCGCGATCGATAATGGAGTCGGATGCAGTATTCGTTTTTACAACTAGTCCAACCGTCTCGTCATCTAAGAATTTTTCCACAAACCACCGAATAGTATTCTCCATGTTTTTGCGGGGAGCCCACTGGGAGAGAAGTAGGAAGTTGTTCTCTGTAGCTAAGTTCAAATCCATCTCAGTTGCCTCTGTCTGGCGTACTGGATAATTGACTGTTTCGATTGGAATATTCAGAGATAATTCGCCAGCTGGGCGACCATCAGGCTGAGTCATCGTGTAGTGTGTGTTCTGGAAAACCTGTTTTGAGTGGTCCGATACTACCACCACTTTATCTACAGTCTGATTAGTCTTCTGCAGCCAAACCGGAGCAACCTTGGTCGTTTCTATACCCGCCGTATAACCAATGGTAATAGGAGCAAGACGCTCAAATTCGTTGGGGACTGTTACTGGAATGGCTATATCGAACTGCCCGCCCTGCTTTATATAGGCATCCGTGGCTATACCACGTTGGGCTATCCATGCATAATCTTCAGAATTCATACTGATTTGCCCGGTTCTTCCCCATGGCATGTTTTTTACATGAACTTCAAATATATCTTCGCGACTCCGGAGCGCTCGGATAGCAAAGCGCGTCTGTTCGCCGTATCCTGATCGCGACAGCGCGGGTCCTCTAACTAGTACTCGTTTTTTCATCTAATAAGTCCTCACATCATATGATTTGTAGCCTTCTCGGCTGTCCCATGACCCTTTTTCTTCAGACAGCGAAGTAAACAAGTCATCCCAGCGCTGAATAAAATCATCGAAATTAAAGTGTTTCTGGGTGAATTCTCTGCCTGCGGCTCCTAGCTCGGCGCGACCGGCATTGCCCATCTCATACAGTTCTACCATTGCATCTACAAATTGTTCTTGCTCTATGCGATCTTCATAAATGTAGGGAACTCCTTGGGAGCCGATGATTGCCTTTGAAGTCGGCTCTAGACCTCTTCCGAACCACTGGTCGCCGTCTGTAACTTGGAACTGTAACCCACCAGTCATAGTGACTAAAATAGGTGTCCCGCAGGAGAGGCTCTCAAGGGTGCCTAATCCAAAACCTTCAGCATCGGCAATGTTGGCTGTCACATCCGCCATGTTATACATTGCAGCAAGATCTTTTGGTGCTACTTTCTCCCGGGAAAACAGAACCTCGCCGTTAGTAAGCCCCAATTCATGGATAATCGCTTCCAGATCCTGTCCGTGTACATCCTTAACATCTGTGTGCATAATAAGAGCAGCTTTATCATGTCCTACCTTATCTAAAAATTCCTTGAACCACCAGATAAGAGTACCAGACTGTTTACGGCGTGCATTTCTATTATTCCAGAAGACCACGAATTTATCATTTAGCCCCCTCTCAGTGCGCCATTTGGTCACTGTTTCCTCGGGTTGTGGTTTGAATACATCGCCATCCACAGCATGGGGGATATATGAACTATCAACTTCGGGTGTGACGGTTTGTACAATATCGTGGGTTAACTTAGAAATACATGCAACATGATCGTTGGCTAAGTACCAAGGTCTATTGAATTTAGGATAAGGATAGTTATCCCACACATGATAATAAACCATAGGGACATGTTCCCGGATTTCGTTCTCAATCTGCCACAGCCACCCATAAAAGCGTGGATCGGTCATAAAATACAAAATGTCGGGCTTCTGTTGGTATATCATAGCACGAACCATATCGGGGGTACCATATCCATCGACTGGCCAAATAATCCAATCATTGCCCCACTGTTCAGTCTTCTGTGGCTGATGGTCATTGTGCTTAATAGCTCCGCCAAAGCTGACAAACTGATACTTACCCGTTTTGAGCATCCCTTCGATAATATATCTTGTCTGTGTTCCAACTCCCGAAGGGGATAAGGGGTGGTCGCTGATCGTGAAGATCTTAATTTTGTCTGTCATTTTGTCTCCTAACGACAATGTTCGGTATTTAGGAGCTTGCAAGGATATGGCTTGTGACATTTGAGCCTGTTTTTTATTGCAAACTTTTTAGTGATATTATAGATCGCTTGATATAGAAGTTTAAGGGCGTTTTCAGTTTTCTTTTCGCCGCTCGTTACTCTGAACAATTCCACTCGGTTCTTTTTAGCGGTTCTCTTAAGTAAAGCAAAGTGGGTTTCGACGCTTGCAGGGTCGATTTTATGCTTCTGACAAAAGAAGTGTTTGTACAAAGTAAGTTGATACGCCACTAGCTTTTCAGCCTTTTTTCGCGAATCCCATCCCCAAGAACAGGTCTTCCAATCAAACAGGTGGTAAGTGTCGCCTACCTTCACTACTGCATCAACGAATCCCTTAAAATAGATGTTGAAGTTTTCAATGGGCACATATAACATCTCTTCAGAGGAAAACACTTCATAGTCTCCGAAGTAATTTTCTAATGCCTCTTCTACCTCAGACAGGATAGCTGGTCCAGCAACCTTCATATCTTGGACACGGGAAGCATCAAATTCGATATTCTTTTCCAGAAGCGCTTGTAGGCGTTTCGCAAAGCCCAGTTGAAATACTTCAGCTTCATTGATGTCTTCTTTGAGAAGCTTCTTCTCGCACACATCATGAATAGCGGATCCGAAGGCTGTGTATTCGTTACCCTCGAAGGGTGCGACCTTCTCAACCCAGGCTTTCTTATGATAATGAGGGCATTGTGCCCAGTCCTTTAATTCTGAATAGGAAATGTGTTCGCGCTTATGCATCGAGTAACTCCTCAATCTTCTGGTGAAGGATTGGACTCACCTTGCGGAGCACCTCTGGGCTATCCAGAAAATACTTTTCAAAGCCATTGGCAAAATACTCTTGCAGAGATGTTGCACCATAGGGGGATGCAAAGAGTCCCATTGTCAAACTTAGTAACTCAGGATAGCCCACAGTCGATGAGAGGAAACTGTCAAACTGGGGACTATATTCCAAATATTCATAGTACTCGGAAGGTATCTTATATCCACGGGCGCCCAAAATATTCTTCAGAGTCATGCGCTTGGAGTGAAACTCGGATATCAGCGCAGAGTCGTAAATATGCTGGGAGAACGTGTCCTCTAGGGAATGAGCAATCTCGTGAATGATGTTTTCAACAACGTCCTCGTTTGTCAGTTCTTTGTTGGAGATATAGATTGCGCCGTCAGTATATGCAGCGTTTCTATCCTTAAGTTCCTTAAAGTCACCGATATAAAACACATCAACATTTCGAAGGAGAGCCGGTGGGAGGAATTCCTCCAAGTCAGCACAAAGTTCGGGGATAGAAACACCCTCACTCACCTCGTTCATTACGAAAAAGGGAATATTAAAAATATAGTATTCCATTAATCTTCCGTAGGAACAGTTTCAGCAGCTTGGGACTGCCGCCATGCTTCCGACGCGTCATTGAGAGCTTGCTCATATCCACGTAAGAAGTTTTCCTCTGCAATTGCTAACAGGAACTCTGGGAATTCCTTTGCAAATACTTCAACTGCCATATCGACAGTGACGTCTTGTTCAGCATTGACAGTTTCGCCAATGTAATTAACAACGAGGCGCTTAAGACCGGTCTCGTCGGTTACAGGATTTTGTAAATCCGGGTTTTCGTTTTCCATTTTAATCTCACAAATTCTTTGCGGCGAAGGTAGCGACCCTAGAGCGTTCCCCTTTCAAGAGGGTAACATGAGATGCAAGTTCAAACTTCTTGAACTTTTCTACTGCATGTGTCAACCCGTTCGTGGTGGCATCGATATAAACATTGTCAATCTGTTCAACATCGCCTGTCAGCACGATCTTCGTTCCTTCACCTACTCTCGTTATTATAGTCTTTAATTCGTGAGTTGTCAAGTTCTGTGCCTCATCAATTATAATAAAGGCGTTAGAGATTGAGCGTCCTCGAATATAAGTGAGAGCTTCTATCTCTATTGTACCCTTTTGCATGTAAATGTCAAGGGTTATTTTATCATTTCCCATGAGAAATTGGAGATTATCTTGGATAGGCATCAACCATGGGGACATCTTCTCTTCCATGGTCCCCGGAAGGAATCCAATGTCCTTTCCTAGCGGCTGTACGGGGCGTGAGACGATTATGCGGGAGTATTTGGCTGCCCGTTCCTCTATGGTCTGTTCAAGCCCCGCAGCGATCGCACAGATCGTCTTACCGCTACCTGCTTTGCCGATGGCAGTGATGATCTCGATTTCGGGGTCCATTAACGCGTCGAGGAGAAAGGACTGTTCCTTATTGCGAGGTTTAATCCCCCATACCCTATGCTTCGCCCCCAGAAGCTGTCGCAGAGGAGTAGCGTGGTTTATAAATCGAGCTAAAGCGGTCTTTTTTTCATTTGCATTAGAAACGAGCATCAGATATTGATTAGGATGTAGGGTTTGTTTGTCGAGATAAACTTCTTTTTTTTCATAAAACTGATCTATGACTTGATCGTCCACAAGTATTGTTTCATACCCAGTAAAAATGTTCTCACTACTGTCTACTACCTGCTGATTCTGAAAGTCTTCGCAGGGAAGCCCTACGGCGTCGGCAATCACACGCATGTTAATGTCGCGAGATACTAGAATAACTTTTCGTGTTGATTCTCTCTGCTCTTTTAAGGCTGTCGCTATAATAAGATGATCAGGAATTTTGATATCTAGATCGGATGGAAGATCCTCTTGGGATATTCCGCTCGCGCTGACGGACTTAACAATGCCTAGTCCTTTGCGGATTCGAACGCCCTTTTCTAGAGATCCGCTAGATCGGAGTTCATCCCAAATGCGAATGATTTTACGCGCTTGAGACCCAACTGCGTCCTGACGCTTCTTATGTTTGTCGATCTCCTCGAATACCTTTAATGGAACGTGGATATCATTGTTTTTAAAAGCATAGATACAGTCGGCATTTGTCAAATAAACACTTGTATCTAATACATACGTTTTCTTACGGCTCACACATAGCCCCTATCTACAACTAACTAGGTTGCTTCTATTAATAATCGCTCGACTTTGTTACATCACCACTCTGTAGCACTTCTACGCGGCTTGGCTGTAGGTCAGGATTCTCCTCGTCATTACTATCAAGAATCATTCCCGCATCTGTGACAAGCGTCGAAGAGCTTTGAATCTTCCCGCCTCCGATATTCCACAATAACTCAATTCCATGCGATGCACAGACATCCATCTCGGGTGTATTATCTGTTTTACGGTCTCCGCCATTGGCGAAATAGGTAGGCTTAATGCGTTCTAGTGCTTCACATACTGTGTTATCCCTGTCATCAACCCGGGCAGTGTCCTTTACTCCTTTAAATCCCTGCAGGATCTCACAGCGCTCTTCAAAGGGCATAAAAATATATCCCTTCTTTCTCATAAGCCAGTCGTCTGAATTTACAATGACGATTACCTCTCCATGTTGAGCGGCTTCTTGAATCATTCGCAAATGTCCGATATGTACTGGATCGAATCCGCCTGAGACACATACTGTGTCATAAGGGGTTTGGGGTAATTTTGTCATAAGAAATCCTTTTCCGTTATTGGCTGCGGCGGCTGGACTCGAACCAGCGACAGGCTGATTAACAGTCAGCTGCTCTACCAACTGAGCTACACCGCACTCCTTTAGAGTATACACCAACTCTAATAATAATTATATCCATAATGTCATGCATTGTAATGATCCACCAGACTTAAGAAATTCGCTGGTACTGATGTGTGTGACTTCGTATCCTCGTATTTCTAACTCTTTTACAATCTTTTGTGGTCCTAGCGGCATCAATACTTGATTCTGGTACACCACGGAATTGCAAGCAAAGTGAGCTGCATCTGTTACATCAATAGGAATGAGGTCAGGTATATTCTTTTTCAATTTTTTTATCGCCGAAGGCGTGAATGCGCCAGGATAGTACATCGCACAATGCTGGTTTAATAAGCAGAAACAAGTGTCAAGATGATAAAAATTGGGATGATCGAGTTTCAGGGGAATGAGTTCCATGTCTAGAATTTTTGCCGCGCGGCGAACTCCACCGAGGTCCGATCGGACTCCGTAACCAGCAAACATTTTGTTGCCCCACGGTACCGTGTCTCCGCAACCTTCGAAGCTAATCTTTTTAGGTAAACGATAGGTCTCATATCCCTCATTCTGGAACCATTCTTCGTAGAAGTCTGTCTCTTCCTGGCGCTCAGGAAACCTGAAGTTACTTAATACAACACGGTCGCCGCGGACTGTACCAGCATTGGCCGTGAATACTATATCTGGGAGATGTTGTGGTTGAGTGATGGATTTTACTCTGACTCCCCAGTTTTCAATAGCAGCTCTAAGGAGCTTCCATTGGTGCATCGCCTTTTGTTTGTCAACTGATTCACCCTTCATCCAGGGATTAATCGAATAGACGACATCGAAATGTATGGGTGGACAAAGCAGAACGGTTTCGGTCATGTAATATATAGCCACCTAGAGGAATTATTGGAGCGGGTGATGAGATTCGAACTCACGACCTCCGCGTTGGCAACGCGATGCTCTACCACTGAGCTACACCCGCTTAAATGGTCGGAGCAGCAGGATTCGAACCTGCGACCCTCTGGTCCCAAACCAGATGCGCTACCAGGCTGCGCTATGCTCCGATATGGTGGGCAATGAGGGACTCGAACCCCCGACTTCCTCCGTGTAAAGGAGGCACTCTAAACCAACTGAGTTAATTGCCCAAAAAAAATGGTGGAGGTGATAGGGATCGAACCTACGACATCCAGCTTGCAAAGCTAGCGCTCTCCCAACTGAGCTACACCCCCCTTGTTTTGGTGCCGGCACCATGAGTCGAACACGGGACCTGATGATTACAAATCAACTGCTCTACCAGCTGAGCTATACCGGCTGATCTACCCAAAGAACAACGTAAGGTAAATAGTTTTTAGGACTTATTACCTCCACAGGAATCATATTATCTTGACGGACCCAGTGCAAGTCTTTAACTTGGATGTCTAGACTTAATTCGTAGGGATTGTCTTTTTGAGGGTAATGAAAATTATAGTGCCCCCGTTCAGAGGGGTATACAGTTGTGCCTTTTGGTAATATCATTGGTTCATTATACTAGGTCTGACCCCAGAATTCAAGACAATTTGACAAATATGTTCTAATCTTTCAATATGTTCGAATGCGTCCCATGGATTCTTGCCCACGGCACAAACTCCATGGTTGCCTTGTCCCACTACATCGTATTGCAATCTTCCGTTAGCGAGTCCCAGGGCTTTTGATGTCTCATCAGCAAGAGCCTGAGAGATAGCTGGGAGGATGGGTACATTAGGACCCACGCGCGTGTACCTATAGATTTCCGGAAACTGAAGTGCCATGCTTTTGAGATCCCATCCTGCGTACATGGCTGCCACAATGTGAGTAGAATGTACGTGAAGTACACAACGCGTTGATGGGGCGCCTTGAAGCAGCTGCCAATGCATTTCTAATTCACCGGAGGGGTTAACCCCCTCTTTAAGGGTTAGCTTCTCATTAAGGATTTCAAGGGTCTCGACAAACTCTGGGTGTATCAAGTTCTTCCTTACTCCGGAGGGGGTGATATAGATCTTTTTATCCGCGCTTCTGCGGACCGAGCAATTCCCGTCACGAGTGGTTATCCACCCGCGCTTGTAGCACTCTCTCATTACATCGCCGATTGCTGTTATCATTTTAGTTTTGGAGTTACAACAAAGTCCGCGTACGGGTCTTTGCGTGGAGGGTTGGGATCGGTATTATATGTTACGATTGTGTATAATCCATGCCAGTCTAGAGGAATCTTTTTTCGCAGATAGGAAGCATCTTCTTTGAGGTCGCAATGAGCATAAAGTGTTAATCCGAGAGTGCCGGGACGAATATCGAACATTGCATCAGCACCCCACTCTAATGCGGCTTCAAGTATTAGATCATCTCTTTCCAGGGGGGACACTAGTTTTTCTTTCGTCTAGTTTTTTTGTGAAGCTTCTCAAAAAGCAATTTCTTCCACAAGGTTCCCTCAATTTCCTCTTTAGACATCTTTAGAGAATAGAGACCCGCTAGAATAAGCCGGATCTCTCGATTTGATAAATATACTGTCTTTAGAAATGCAGGTAGTTTTTTATCGTTATGCTCAGACACTACTCAGTGCTCCCATCTTCTATAAATAGTTGGGTGCGCGCTTTATGGCTACGCCCTCTACTATAGTACCTACATGAAGGTGTCATCTATAATACAGGAAAGGGGAGGGTTAGTTTAGGGAAAAGTCGAGGTGACCGGTGGCGAGTGTCCAAAGAAGAATAGCTATAGCAATCGACAAGATCACAAGTGATGGGTTTTGTTGCGCCCACCACTTGTGCAGGCGCAACTTTAACTCACTCACTTCTTCCCTTTGTAGGTAAGATTCTCACCCTCTTGTCCTACCCTTTTTCCGGGACTTCTTCTCCATCTCAGCTACCATCGCCTGAATCTCGGGGTCGACCCTAGACTTCACCGCAAAATAGCGGTTATTAGCGCCGCCCTGCCAGTGTATCTTAATTTGAAGACTGCCATCTTCCTTTTTCAAGTCTTGGCGCTTTTGGTTTGCCTCTTCATAGGTTGCGCAACGTGCGCTGATAGTCCATCGGGGACCTTCTTTAGTCATATTTTCTTCTACTTCTTCAGTACTCATTTTGTTTCCTTCCATAGATAAGTCGCTGTCATGGGCCAGTAGATCTCTTCTCCACTATCCACTACTTGTATTCTATAGACTGTGATGGATTTGTCAAGCACTAATCCAATAAATCTTCGATTATGTCCATTGATGTCCTTACGGGCCGTATCAACACACACTACTAGGTCGCCTACGGACGCTTGTTTTCTAAACCTTCTTTGTCCCAACCGCTCATGGTCCACTTTTCGTTCATCAGGTGATTAATCTTATTAAAATGAAGAAATCCAAGGGCATGCCCCAGTTCATGTTCCAAGACTGTTTCTCTTACATCGTTTCTCATATAGATCTTTGCATATTCAATTTTATTAGTAAAATTGTTGACATAAAACTGGGTCTGAGCAAGAGATGTTTCCTCTAGTGCAACCCCCTCCGTCACTAGATGAATTACGATATGTCCCCGGGGTTCTTCGGCTGTGCATATAGTTGTGTTTTGTGTCTTGTATTGGACCTTGAAAAACCTGTATCCTAGTTGCTCCCAAAACGCCGTAGCACTCGCAACCTGTACATAGGAAACCGGAGCGTATTCACACACCACGATCGTGGGAGGTAGAGACCATGATGCTATCTGGGGAGGTCTCTTGTCGACTAAAGGGATGCGTTCAAAATTACCTTTGTAGTCACTAGCTGATGCTGGAGTCGCCAACGATAAAACAGACCATGCAAAAAATACCACGTATACGATAAAGCCCATGGCTATTTGTATAATATCTTTCATGTATTATTTAGTTGAACGTACCAGTTTTATAATAAACAGTACCAAGAACACGGGGAGAATCTATTTCTGGAGGGATAAACAGAGTTAAAACTTTGTGTAACTCTTCTTTGGGGCGCCATATCAACTGTAGTGTAGAACTCTCCTCATCCCAGATCCAATCGAATTCATTACCTAGCTCTCGTTCATAAGAGTCATAGCAGTTATAAACTCCCAGAGTCATACTAGCAATAAGGGTGTCATGCAGAGTATGCCCACTGTTTAAGTTGACATTTTTTCCGCAAATGGAAAAATAGTTATTGCCTTCTATATCTTTCTCTACTGCCATGCTGACATGACCACTAATTAACTCTGTTTCTAAGTTTTCATCACACCAAAAGATAGGTGTGGGAGGCGTTTGGTTACTACTCCACCAACAGGTCATTGTAGCATAGAAATCGCCGTATTCTTGTTGTCTAATATCTTCTTCAGTTAGCTCTGGTCCACAAGCAGTTAAGAAAAGAAATAATAGTATTAGATACTTATACACTCTATTATAAC
>UEXM01002439.1_pt1 | contig 13183 bp, 13 predicted proteins | sample 1796661 | NCBI WGS metagenome assembly UEXM01 (sample SAMEA4772469, study PRJEB27181) | metagenome | reverse complement strand
TGCAGGCCCTTGGAAAGCAGGGAGACCTCATCACAACGAATCTTGGCACAGGGCGAGGCTACAGTGTGTTGGAGATGGTTAAAGCATTTTCAGCTGCTTGTGGCTGTGAGGTGGCTTACGAGATTGTGGATCGCCGTCCGGGAGATGTGGCGAGTTGTTATGCGGATCCGGCCAATGCGGAAGCTGTACTTGGTTGGCACGCTACACGTGGCATTGAGGACATGTGCCGTGACCACTGGCGCTGGCAGGAAGCGAACCCTGATGGATACCGCGATCATTGATGTTGTCCTGTGTGGTAAAAAGGTTTGATTTGTGAGCTCTAACGGAACGCAAAGCCGGATAGCCGGGCTGTTTACTGGTTCGTCTGTTTATTTGGTGTCCAATATCGCTAACGCGATGGTGCCTTTTCTGTTATTGCCACTTTTGACTCGCTATCTAGCGCCAGAAGAATATGGACTTGTGTCCATCTTTCAGGCGCTGACTACCGGGCTTTTGGCGTTCGTCGGGTTAAATACCGTGGGGGCGGCCATCCGGCACTACTATGACGTTGATACCAGGGCGCAGTTGGCGCGCTATGTCGGTGGATGCTTCAAGATCCTAGCGATCAGTGTGTTGGTTGTTCTGGGGGTAATGCTGGCTTTACGGGGGCTGGCCGTTGATCTGACGGGGTTGTCCTCTGAGTGGCTACTGTTGTCTGTGCTGGCGTCAGCGGGCCTTTTTGCTGTGAATATGCGGCTGGGGCTATGGCAGGCACAGGGGAAGGCTTTGGCATTTGGTTCTTTGCAGGTGTCTCTTGGTGTATTGAATGCCGCTATTACCCTGATTCTGGTTATTCCATTCGGATTGGGCGCCGATGGCCGAATGGCTGCTATATTGCTGGCTCCTCTTTCACTCGGTTGCATCTCTATTATCCTGCTCCGCAAGGATGGCCTGCTTGAGCTGAGACAGAGCGGTTCTGAAATGAAAGAGGCGCTGGCTTTTGGTGTGCCTCTGGCACCGCATGTGCTGGGGTTGTTTCTGCTGTCCGCAGGTGACCGTTTTGTCATCAATAGCCTCCTGGGGGCAGAATCTGTAGGCATATACATGGTGGCTATGCAGATCTCTCTTGGGATAGGGCTGGTCTTTGACGCGTTCAATAAAGCGTTTGTCCCATGGCTATTTGCCCGTCTCAAAAAAGGCGAGCAGGCTTTGCGCCAACAGATTGTTGCCATCACCTATGGCTGCTTTGCGGGTGCATTTATGATGGCGGGAGTATTGGTATTGGCTGGGCCGATACTGGTTTATGTATTAGCAGGAAAAGACTATCATTCCGCTTTGGATTACCTTGCGATTCTGGCGTTTGGGCAGGCATTCCAAGGTCTTTACCTGATGGTGACCAATTATGCCTTCTATGCCAAGAGAACGGGGCTTTTGTCGTCGGTGACGATGCTGTCTGGTGTGCTTGGTATCGCGTTACTGTGGATTGTGGTTCCCATTTGGGGGCTGCGCGGCGCTGCCATGGCATATCTGGTGACAATGGCAACCCGATTTTTTCTTACTTGGGGCTTGGCTCAGTATTGTCACCCAATGCCTTGGTTTTCATTTCGCAAAAATAGCTAGCACTAATGGATTTTATCAATGCTTTTTGATTCTACAATTTTGGTAACGGGTGGCACAGGCTCCTTCGGTCATAAGTTTATTCCGATGACGCTGGCAAAATATAATCCCAAAAAAGTCATAGTTTTTTCCCGTGATGAGATGAAACAGTGGGAAATGGCCAAGTTGTATCAGGGGGATAACCGTCTTCGATTCTTCATTGGTGATGTTAGGGACCGCGAGCGTTTGTACCGTGCCCTGGACGGGGTGGACTATGTGGTGCATGCCGCTGCGACGAAGATTGTTCCCACCGCGGAATACAACCCTTTCGAATGCGTTAAAACCAATATCAATGGCGCCATGAACCTGATCGATGCCTGTATCGACAAGGGTGTAAAGGGGGTGGTGGCGCTCTCGACGGACAAAGCCAGTAGCCCTATTAATCTTTATGGTGCAACCAAGCTGGCATCCGACAAGTTGTTTGTCGCTGGAAATTCCTATGCTGGTGGCCACGAGACAAAATTCTCCGTGGTCAGATACGGCAATGTGATGGGCTCCAGAGGGTCGGTGATCCCGTTCTTCATGTCCATCAAGGACAAGGGCGTTTTGCCCATTACCGACCCACGCATGACCCGGTTCATGATTTCATTGGAGCAGGGCGTGGAACTGGTTTGGCATGCCTTTGAGGATATGGTGGGTGGCGAGATCTATGTGAAGAAGATCCCATCAATGAAGGTGACGGATCTGGCTCGGGTTGTGGCGCCAGATGCGGAGCAAGAAGTGATCGGCATTCGACCGGGCGAAAAACTGCATGAACAGATGATCAGTGAAGAAGACGCCTATTACACCTATGAGTATCCAGAACATTTCAAAATTCTGCCTACCATTAATGAGTGGGCAACATGCGAGAAGCGAATCAAGGACGGGACCAGGGTTTCCGAAGGCTTTGTGTACGCGAGCGACAATAACAGCGAGTGGATGTCAGACGAGGAGCTGCAAAGCTGGATTGACGACAATTTTGGTGAGATCGGGAAAATCTGATGATTCCGTATGGTCGCCAGGATATCTCCCAGGCTGATATCGACGCTGTTGTTGAGGTTCTCCAGTCAGATTTTCTTACTCAAGGGCCCAGGGTGCCGGCTTTTGAAGAGGCCGTAGCGTCTTATTGCTCCGCCAATCATGCCGTTGCCGTTAACAGTGCCACTTCGGCTCTTCACCTTGCCTGCCTTGCTCTGGGGTTGGGGCCGGGCGATCGACTGTGGACCTCTCCTGTCACGTTTGTCGCTTCTGCGAACTGTGGCCTGTATTGTGGCGCCAGTGTTGATTTTGTGGATATTGATCCACGCACCTATAACCTGAGCCCGGAAGCCCTTGAAGCAAAGTTGAAGGTGGCAGAGAAGGACTGCGTGCTGCCGAAAGTGGTGGTAGCGGTGCATCTCTGTGGCCAGCCTTGCGATATGAAGGCGATCAGCAAGCTGGCTGATCAGTATGGTTTTCGGGTAATAGAGGACGCGTCCCACGCTATTGGCGGACGGTACGATGGCGAGCCTATAGGAAGCGGACGCTATAGCGATATCACCATTTTCAGTTTCCATCCTGTGAAGATTATTACTTCCGCGGAAGGCGGCATGGCGGTCACCAACGATAGTGCGCTTGCTGACAAAATGCAGTTATTACGAAGCCACGGTATCACCCGTGATTCCCAGAAGATGACACATGTACCGGATGGCCCATGGTATTACCAGCAGGTTGATCTCGGCTTCAATTACCGAATGACGGAGTTGCAGGCCGCGCTTGGCGTTAGTCAGATGTCGCGGTTGGATGAGTTTGTCAGTCGTCGTCACGAATTGGCAGGGCGCTATGATGAATTATTGTCGACGCTCCCTGTCATTACTCCCTGGCAGCACCCGGACAGCTATTCGGGCTTGCACCTGTATGTGATTCGAGTTTCTGGTGGTCCGGCATGTCATCGCAATGTCTTCGAACTGTTGCGGGAGCAGGGGGTCGGTGTGAACCTGCATTACATTCCCGTTCACACTCAGCCCTATTATGAGGCGCTGGGCTTCGCTGCTGGGGATTATCCTCAGGCGATGGCTTATTACTCAGAAGCCATTAGTCTTCCGATGTTCCCTGGATTGAGTCGTCAGGATCAAGATGCGGTGGTGACTGCCTTGGCCAAGGCGTTGGAGGTTGCGTGAGACTGGCGGTTATCCCTGCACGGGGTGGCAGTAAGCGAATCCCCGGGAAGAATATCAGGCTATTTCTTGGCAAACCGATGATTGCCTGGTCAATTGAAGCCGCCAAGGCAAGTGGTTGCTTTGATCGGATTGTGGTTTCAACGGATGATCCGGATATTGCCCAAGTCGCCAGAGATTTTGGAGCGGAAACCCCTTTTTTGCGTCCTCTGGAACTTGCCGATGATGTATCGGGTACAACGCCGGTTGTACAGCATGCAGTGCAGACATTAATTAACAGGGATGGCCCCGTAGACCAGGTCTGCTGCCTTTATGCTACCGCTCCTTTTGTGCGTCCCGAGGATCTTTGTCGAGGGCTGGAGACGCTTGAGAGTTCCGGGGCCGATTTCGCTTTCTCTGTGACGACTTTCCCTTTTCCTGTGCAGCGAGCCCTTCGGTTCCGGGATGGTCGTGTAGAAATGCTGTATCCCAAGTACTTTGAAACCCGCTCTCAAGATCTGGAAGAGGCATGGCATGATGCAGGGCAATTTTATTGGGGCAAAGCCAAAGCCTGGCTGGAGGCACCTGTTATTTTCTCCCCCCGTTCTGCGCCTGTTGAATTGCCGAGATACAGAGTTCAGGACATTGATACCACAGAAGACTGGATTCGTGCCGAGTGGATGATGAAGTCGTTAAAAGCGATGGAAGAGTACGAGGAATGAAAGCGGTTTTTCGGGTGGATTCTTCGACGGAGATGGGAACCGGGCATTTGATGCGTTGCCTGACGCTTGCTGATGCTCTTCAAGAAAGAGGTGTTCGCAGCGAGTATGTTTGCCGTGAATTGCCTGGGAGTTTGATAGAGCTTGTTGTTTCAAAGGGATTTGAGGTTCATTCCCTTCCGCAGCCTCAGGATAGCCGCGAAGTGCATTATGCAAGCCTGCATGCCTCATGGCTGGGTGTTTCCTGGGAAGAGGATGCCAAGCAGACCGCCGCCATTTTGGCGGGCACCAATCCCTGTTGGTTGATCGTGGATCATTACGCTCTGGACGCAAAGTGGGAAAGCGCTGTGTCAGCGTATGCTGAGAGGTTGATGGTGATTGATGATCTGGCTGACAGGGATCACTACTGTGATTTTCTGCTGGATCAGAACCTCGGGCGCAAAGCGGCGGACTATTCAGATAAATTACCAAAACAATGCAGGGCCATGGTGGGCCCTAGATATGTCCTGCTAAGAGAGGAATTTTCCAGACTGAGGAAGAAAAGTCTCAATAGGCGGCAAGGGCAGCTTGAACGAGTGCTTGTGACTCTCGGTGGGGCAGACAAGGATAATGTGACATCAGAAGTCATTGCTGCATTAGAAGCGTCGAGTTTGAAAGATGATGCTGTCATTGATGTGGTTGTTGGTGGAGCTTCTCCCCACTGCCAGACGATAATTGAACAGGCCAGCCAGTCACGCCTGAATGTGAAAGTTGGCGTCAATGTCAGTGATATGGCTCAGCGCATGGCTGATGCGGACGTTGCCATTGGTGCTGTGGGCGGCACAACCTGGGAGCGGTTTTGTATGGGGCTTCCTGCATTGCTGGTTTGTTTGGCTGACAATCAGAGCCTCTTTCTTGAGCCGCTTGTTAGCACGGGAGCTGCCAGGCTTTCTTGTCTGGAACACCTCAAAGTAGATATCGCAAAGTTTATTAACGATATACAGGGCAGCCCAGCCATGTTAACTGAGATGTCCAAAAGGGCATCACTGCTTGTCGATGGGGAGGGGGCTGGGCGCGTCGTTGATACCATGCTGGAGCACGAGAATGAATAAAGCGGTTTTGGTTCCATTTTCACACTCAAACTCCGAGACCGTGCTTGCATGGAGAAATTCATCAAGGGTACGGGATAATTCCATTGATGATGCTGTCATTACAAATGAAGCGCATGCTGCATTTCTTGATCGGCTGGCTGCGGACACCTCACGGCGATATTTTGTAGTCGAGATCAATGGTGTGCCTCAAGCAGTTTTGTCATTTATTGGTATTGGGACAGAGCAAGTAATTTGGGGGTGTTATATTGCATCAGAGAAAGTTCAGCCTGGCATGTTCCCAATGCTGGCATGCATAGGTATCCGATACGCATTCAATTTTAAATCAACACGCTACCTTAATAGTGAGGTGGCGGAGCACAATACTGCACCGCTTAAATTCAATGCTTTTCTAGGATTGAATGACGTTGAAGCAATTGAAAAAACAACATCAAGCGGCAGAAAAGTGTGCTTCCACCAGTTCAGCCTGCCTGCAGATCAGGTGGATTGCATTTTGGATAAAGCAAGAAAGGTTATGACTGCGTCTAGAAAAGAAATGTTAGATTCATTCGAGGTAAAGAAATGAGTAATCGCGATCTGATTATCGAACTATTTAACGAGGCTCTTGAGGCGACTGATTCTGAACTTGAGGCTCCGCTTGAAGATAATACAGTGTTGCTTGACAGCGGCCTCGATTCCCTTGGGTTTGCGATCCTTGTGGCCAGGCTCGAAGAGGAACTTGGTTTTGACCCCTTTGTCGAAATGGAGGAGGCGATCTATCCAACCACCTTTGCCGAATTCGTCAAGATCTACGATGATCGATCAGTTAAAGGTTGAGTTGTGACGGATTGTTTGAGTTCTTTACTGAGCACGATCAGTGGCGACACGGTTTTATGGCGCTATGGGCGTGAGTTGTTTACTGCCGAGCGTTTGAAAGAAAGCGTAAAGGAGTGTCAGGCGCTGGGGTTGCCTAAAGCAGCTCGGGTCGCTATTGAGGCCGAAGACGTTGTTGCAGCATTGACCTGGCTGATTGCTCTCGATGGGATGGTTTCTTCAGTTTTCCTGGTTCCTTTGTCACTGTTAAGGTCTTCCGAGTACGAGGTATTGCGTGCCAGGGCGGATTGTACCCATGTGGTTTCGACTAGTGGGGTGAGGGAGATTTCCGGTGCAGCTGCTTTTGATAATGAAGAGACGGCCATCGGAACGAACTGGATCCTGGCTACCTCGGGGACAACGGGAATCCCAAAGCTGATAAAACATACAACAGCTAGCCTTACCCGCACGTGCAAAAAAGACATTCGCAAGGGGGCAGAGTTTATTTGGGGGTTGGTTTACGATCCATTTCGGTTTGCAGGATTGCAAGTAGTGCTGCAGTCATTTTTTTCTGGCTCATGTCTGGTCATTTGCGATCCACAAATGACCATCAAGGATACTGCTGATTCGCTAACCGTGGGGAAGGTCAACGCGCTTTCGGCCACTCCTTCATTCTGGCGAAAGCTGTTGATGAGCGGTGAGGCAAAGAGTCTACGATTGAAACAGATTACCCTTGGGGGAGAATCTGCAGACCAATCTGTGCTTGATGCGCTGACTCGTGCATATCCTGATGCTCGCATTGCACATATCTATGCTTCAACTGAAGTAGGTGTTGGGTTTTCTATCCGAGACGGAAAGGCTGGTTTCCCTGCAAGCATGCTTCGTGAATCTGGGTCTTTCCCGCACTTCACAGTTGGCCCAGAGGGAACATTACTGATCAGGGTGCAACCAGATCTGGTTTCGGAGAGCATTGACGGCGCATCATTACAGGATCAAGGTTTTATCGATAGTGGTGATCTTGTTGAACTGTCAGGTGATCGTGTCTTTTTTCTCGGTAGGGACTCTGGTGCGATTAATGTTGGGGGAAACAAGGTAATTCCCGAACAAGTAGAGTCCGTGATTCGCGCTGTTCCTGGAGTGGCTGAAGTTGTGGTGAAGCCTAAGGCTAGCGGGGTTATGGGGCAGCTTGTTGTGGCGGAGGTGGTGCCAGAGCAATCTGATATGGACAAGAAGGTTTTAAAGAAAGCGATTTCGGCGTATTGCAAGGAAAATCTTCATAATTACCAGGTCCCTGCTTTGATACGGTTTGTCGATCAGATTCAGGTAAACATGACAGGAAAGATCAAACGGACATGAATGAAACGAAAGACACCGTACTTGTAACAGGCGGCACACGTGGTTTAGGGCTGGCGATCTGCAAAATGCTGGTTCATGGCGGCTTTAGGGTTATTGTTGTAGGGCGAAATTGCTCTTCTGACTGCGAGACCTGGCTACAAAATGAAGACAATGCGGTATTCGAGCCATTTGATTTGCTCAATACTGAGGAAATCCATAAGTTTGCCCGTAGTATTACCAAGAAGTACGGTCGGCTTTACGGTTTGGTGAATAATGCCGCGCTCGGTCTGGACGGGGTTCTTGCCACCATGCACGAAACTGAAATCAGCAAAGTGATAAAGGTGAATGTTGAAGCCCCTATCCTGTTGACCAAATATTTACTTCGCCCAATGCTTATCAACCAGCGTGGGAGAGTAGTCAATATTTCTTCAATTATTGGCAGTACCGGGTTTAAGGGGCTGGCAGTTTATGGTGCTACCAAGTCCGCACTCAATGGTTTTACTCGATCGCTTTCTCGTGAGGTTGGTAAAGCCGGCATTACTGTCAACAGTGTGGCGCCGGGCTACATGGCTACAGATATGACCGAGGGGCTTGAAGGCGAGAAACTGGAATCAATCAAAAGGCGAAGCCCGATGGGAGAGCTGGCCCAGGTGGAAGATGTTGCGGCAATGGTAAATTATCTTTTGTCAGCTGAAGCCTCGAGAGTGACGGGTACGGTTATTACGGTTGATGCCGGCAGTACTGCTTGAGCGTTATGGCCTTTCGAATTTATTTACCCGATTATTGTTAGCGGAGAGAGTAATGTCCAAGCCGAGCATGCGGATTGCAGGACGTAATATTGGTTGCCAATACCCTCCGTATATTATCGCGGAGTTGTCTGCTAATCATAATGGGAAGTTAGACACCGCACTTCAGATTATAGAGCAGGCCAAAAAGTCTGGGGCAGATGCCGTTAAGTTGCAAACCTATCGGCCGGACACGATTACCCTTGATTCAGATGCCGACGATTTTCAGATCAAGGGTGGCCTCTGGGATGGTCGATCTCTTTATGAGCTATACGAAGAAGCTCACATGCCTTGGGATTGGCACAAGCCTCTCTTTGAACATGCAAAAAAGGTAGGAATACCGATTTTCAGTTCCCCTTTTGACGCAACGGCGGTTGATTTGCTTGAGGATTTGAGTGCCCCTGCCTACAAGATTGCTTCCTTTGAGGCTGTCGATCTTCCACTGATCCGTTATGTAGCGAGCACCGGTAAGCCGATGATTATATCTACCGGTATGGCTGACTCTGACGAAATAGCAGAAGCCATTGACGCAGCTAAAGGTGCCGGTTGCAAAGAACTCGCGATACTTCACTGTGTGAGTGGGTACCCTGCTCCTGCGGAGGACTATAATCTTCGCACCATCCCGGACATGATTGAACGATATGGCCTGGTGACAGGGCTTTCGGATCATACCCTGGATAACACGACAGCGATTGCAAGCGTAGTGCTGGGTGCCAGTATTATCGAAAAGCATTTCACGTTGGACAGAAGCGGTGGTGGCCCTGACGACTCCTTTTCTTTGGAGCCGAAAGAACTCACTGAGCTTTGTCGTGATAGCAAGACCGCCTGGTCTGCTTTGGGACAGGTGGATTATGGGAGAAAGTCCAGCGAGAAAGGGAATGTGCAGTTCAGGCGCTCTCTGTATTTTGTCAAATCCATGCAAGCGGGCGAGATCATTACCGCTGATTCCATAAAAAGCGTTAGGCCAGGTTACGGGCTCCCCCCTAAAGAACTAGAGTCGCTTATCAATAGACGGTTAATGGCTGATGTTGAATATGGTGTGCCGGTAAGCTGGGACCTGGTTGAATGATGTCATCTTGGGCATTCTTTCAGGGCTAGACTTTTCGTGAACGATATTGACTGTAACCTCTTTCTATTGACCGGTGCCGAAACCTTTATAGGGTACCTTCCTATAGCCAGACTCATGGAGCGCGCTTGTGAGACTAAGAGATGAGCACTGGGACGTGAAATTTCGTGGCGTCACTATCTGGCCATATTTAAGGTTCAACTATCAGGAAAAGAGAATTACGGCGTACAAGAATAACTATCGGTTCAAAATTTCCGCTTTGCTGCTTCCTGTTTTTCTTGTCATTCACAGCTGTCTACGAAAGCGCCCTGTTGTATCTGTAGTGGCTAGATCCGGCATGGTGGATTACGTTCAGACTGAGTTTGCCTCTGAACATGTTCTTCTGGTTTTTCGTTCTGAGCAACTGCCTGGCAATGCCCTGTTTGTTGAGGCTATGTGGGTTTTGTTTCGAAAGTTAAGCTGGCGATTTGTCAGGTCTGAGTATGATGATGTTTGCCGCTTTCTGGATTCCAAAGGGATTGAAAGCCGAAAGTATGAGTCTGATATCAAGACAGCCATTGGCGACTATTTTTATAATTACTTTATCAGCTTTTTTGTGCGTGGCCGTGTTTATTACACGAATTGTCTAATTCCCAAGATCGAACGCTATATGGGGCTAATGGATTCTGTTGAAATTCAGCATGGTGTTATCCATGAAGAACATATGGATTATGCGAATATCGAAAGCAAGTATATTAAGAACTCGCTTTTGGTATGGAGTTCACAGTGGGAGGAAAGGCTCAAGAGTATTGGCTACGGTGGGGAATTGATCGTCGCTAATCACGACTATATTTCTATCGATGACAGAGTGGAAAGGAGTGGCATAACCATATTTACGACTGTGGATGAGGGGTACTCTTGTAAGGTGGATGCCTTTAAGGGCAGTTTTCCTGTTCGGTTGCAAAAACACCCAAGAGACTACTTTTCATACACGAACAACCGTTTTGTAGAGGTTGTTGCTGGAGAAAAGCTTACTGCTTACGCTATTTGTCACGATACAACATTGATTTACTATTTTCTCAATAATTCTGTTTTTTTTGTGTACTTGCTTTCACCGAATGAAGATGAGGCTGTTGTCGTTCGCCGGATGAATGAGAAATATGGTGCGAGTTTCCGTGAGAATTTCCTGGTTTCTGATAGTGTGGAAGATGCTTTGAAGAAGATTCGCTTGCATGAACAGGATCAATGTCGGTTATCATAAATCGTTATTCTGTTCTGCAGATGCAAGGCGGGATCAGTTTCTTGTGAGACGGCGTCACCGTAAATAGCGGTAAGCGATAACTTTCAGCCACCCCGGTACAAGCCTGACCACAGCCCTGAGGGATGACGTTACCAGGAACTCTTTACGGTTGATGAATCCTGTTGCCAGCATATAGCGATACGTCCTCAGTTCCCCTTTCAGCATATCTATACCCCTGCGTTTGATAAAGGCTTCACCTGTCCGCATTTTCAGTAATGGCGTCTGAAGGTTGTGAAACTTGTGTCCAGCCTGAATAAGTTTGATCCATAGAAAGTAGTCTTCTGGGTATACCAGTGGATAGCCTCCAGCTTCTTTTACAGCTGACTTCTTGAAGCCGCATACGGGATGATTGATGGGGTTTCTTGATTTGGCGAATTTCACAATATCCTCATGGTTCTCCGGGATATGACGCATTACGGAGTAATTTATGTTGCTGCTATCAAACTCTTCCATCAGTGCCCCTAGTACATCAATGTCACTGTGATTCTCAAGGTATTGGGTTTGAACCTGAAATCGATTGGGTAGCGCGATGTCGTCAGTGTCCATCCGGAAAATCCATTCATGGGTGCAGTGTTTTATCCCGGTGTTCAGAGCAGTGGCGAGTCCCTGATTGGTGGGGAGCTCAACTATCGAGAGGATTGGGCCGGCGGTATGGCGTATTTTCTCAACTTCGGTTTGCAGATCAGTGGGGATCGGTCCATCAAGAACCAGAACGATCTGGTTTGGCTTGAGAGTTTGTTCGTCGTAGATGGATCTGAATGCTTCTCTGAAGAAAGACGGATTTTCTCTGCCGTAAAGTGACATGAGTACAGAGAAACTAAGTTTGGGTTTCATTCTGGTTCCAGAAGGATGTTTTTTTGCATGTATGGGTTGGCTACATGGCGCCAAAGCCCGTGGCTATGGTCCTGAGTGTGCGGATAATAATCAGGAAGTCCAAACTCGGCGAGAGGTGCTTGATGTAATAAAAGTCATTCTCGACTTTTTCTCTCGTGCTTTCTGTATTAGTGGCATACCCCTGGTTCACCTGTGCCCAGCCTGTAATGCCCGGTCTTACAATGTGCCGATAGCTGTAATAGGGCACCTCTTCTTCAAACTTTTCCACAAAGCCTGGCTGTTCCGGACGAGGCCCGATCAGGCTCATATCGCCTTTTAGTACGTTAAAAAACTGGGGTAGTTCATCAATGCGGAATTTGCGGATGAAGGCTCCAAGGCGAGTGATGCGGTGGGCGTCCTGGTCGGCAAACTGAGGTGCTGCATCGTAGTCATCATGGGGGCGCATGGAGCGGAACTTGTACATTTTGAAGACGCTGTTGCCCTTGCCAATACGGTGCTGCACGAAAATCGCGGCGCCGGGTGAGTCGAGGCGGATCAGTATTGCGACAAGCAGGCAGGCGGGTAGCAGTATGGGGGCTACCAGAAGAGTTATGAAAATGTCGAGGGCCCGCTTGGCGGCAAGGTAAACGGGGTGTGGCTGGAGGTTGCCCAGGTCGGTGCTTTGTAGGGTGGACAAGTTCACTTTGCCATCCAGAGTCTCGGTGACCTTGCGGGCATTAAATACGGGGATGCCGGTGATGTTGCAGTGGCTGATGAAGCGAATCCAGTTTGCCGTGAGTTCGGCATCCATATCCACCACAATACCGTCGAAGCGGGTGCCTCCCAAATCCGGGGTGTGCAGCTCCCGGAACTCCAGGTTTTTGGCATTGCGGGGCAGTAATGTGTTGATGTCACGTGTCGGTATGATTGCGAGTTTCAATTTGCGAAAGCGTCGGCTGATCGCCACACCGAGTATTTGTACCAACAGCAAAAGGGTTGAGCCAACGATGAGTGAGCTGCGGGCGTAGCCGAGTCGGAAAAGCAGTACAGCGGCAATCACCAGTGCGATGGAGAGCAGGCTGGTGCCGAGAATATGAGAGATTGCCTTTTCGCCGGCAAACTTGGCGATATGCTTGCTCAGGTACACGCTTATGACGTAAATCACACCGAGCAAGCCCAGAGTGGTTGTCTGGTTGTCGTTCTGAACCCAGGCTTGATAGCTGATGAACTGGGCGCCAAGCAGGATGGCGGCCAATGCCATAATGTGGCCAATCATGGGGTTCAGCAAAATCCGCTCATACCACCGGTTATGGCGGGAGGGGGAAATGGTGATCGGGCCCTTTTGCATGCTCAGTTCATTCCGGCTGGAAAGTGTCACAGCCTGTCTCCGTGTTATCGATAACCTTCAGGCGGGTGTGAATTCTACCATGCTCGCAAGTATCCACAATTCGTATGGGGGAACGGATGTGGGTGATTGGCTTTGAGCTTTGAGTTGTGAGTGAAGTCAAAACCAAGTTGTCGGGCAGAATCGGGGGGGGGGCTGCTGCTGCGTGGATG
>UEXM01002438.1_pt1 | contig 13184 bp, 16 predicted proteins | sample 1796661 | NCBI WGS metagenome assembly UEXM01 (sample SAMEA4772469, study PRJEB27181) | metagenome | reverse complement strand
ACTAGAGCTTGACCGCCTATTACAACCTATGCAGTCATGCTTGGTAAACAGTGTGCATGATAGTGTGGTAATTGACACACACCCTGATGAGATAAATGACGTGTTAAGCATTATAGATTTGCTTAATGATAACTTGAATGATATAATTCAAAAAGAATATGATATAGAAATGAATGTACCACTACTATTAGAGTCTAAGATTGGTGACAACTGGCTTGACATAAAAGACGTTTAGTGGTATAACTTGAGTCTTAACTTAGTATGCATAGAAAGGATAAAATATGCAAGAGAACGCAGTAGCATTAAAGGTAGATAACATGAACTTGGCTGACGCAATGGGCTTCTCTGCCCCTGCAGGACAGGCACAGTCTAGCCTAGCTAGGATTACAGGAACAGTTATACAGGAGGTTATAGATGGTAAGGTAGCATCTTCCCCTGTGTTTAAGATTGTGACTGAGGAAGACACAGTGTTCGCAAGGAAGGTAGAGGTACGCCTGTTTGCTGAACGCCAGAAATGGCAGCGCTGGGATAGTGAGAACAATACTATGCAAAAATCTGTTATGTCAACTAACTTAAATCACGACATGAAAGATACTATTGGCACGTTTAATCTTGGTAGACCATCAGGTTACATCAAAGACTTTGCTGCACTACCTAAAGATCAACAAGACCTGATCCGTAGTGTTAGCCGTGTTAAGGTTGTCATGGGTATGGCTACACTAACAGATGCTTTCTACGAGGGTGGTGCTCCTGCTGATGGACATGATCAGGAGTTTGCCTTTGTCATGGATGTTAAGAACCGTGACAGCTTAAAGTCTATTGACACTACAGTAGGCAAGCTAATCAAGAAGCGTATCAACCCTGCAGAGCAGGGCGTAGCTTTGTTAGGGGAGACACGCAGTCTACCAAACGGTAATCCTTACATGGTGATAGCTGCTTCACTCAGTGACTTTGTTGGTTTGCAAGAAGGTGATAACGATACTCTGCAAGATTTTCTAGACTACGTTGGTGCTAACAATGATTACGTTACTACCAAGTGGGCAGAGAATAATGTAGAAACTATATCTGCCAGTGAGCAAAACATTGTAGCTAACATAGTAGATGTGGAGGACTTTGAATAGTGAATCATCCTGCTGAAATAGCACTGCACCAGTATCTAAGAAACTCTATTGATGGTAAGTCTAAGATGTCAAAGGCTATCATTAAAAAAGTAAAAGATGATATTGGTGCGGCTCTTGAGAAACAGTTCAATGAGCCTGAAGGTAAGCGAGAGTTTAAGCTAAGGATGTCCAATGTCGGGCGTCCTAAGTGCCAGCTTTGGTTTGAAAAGAATGATCCAGTACATCAAGATGTATTCCCTACGTCATTTAAGATTAATATGATCTTTGGAGATATGATAGAAGCACTACTGAAAGGTTTGTTACGAGCTTCCGGGGTAGAGTTTGGTGATAACAAGAAGGTATCACTGCCTTTGTCTGACACTGAGGAAATTGCTGGTGAGTATGACATGCTACTGGATGGTAAGATAGATGATGTTAAGTCAGCTAGCAACTGGTCATACGAGAATAAGTTTCTAGACTTTTATACGCTTGAGAAGGGTGATGGGTTTGGCTACGTGCCACAGCTTGTCGGCTACTCTGAGGCAGCTAACAAGAGTGTAGGTGGCTGGTGGGTTGTCAATAAAAACAATGGTAGCTTCAAGTATGTATCAGCAGCAGAGGTAGACAAGGACAAAGTTATACAAAAGATAAAGGATGTCCATGAGTACCTCAAGAGTGACGCACCATTTGAGAGGTGCTTTACAGATGAACCAGAGTCTTACAGAGGGGTCAACAGTGGTAACTACAAGCTACCTATGGACTGTAACTTCTGCTCACACAAAGCTAAGTGCTGGCCTACGCTGAAGAGCTTACCATCTAAGGTGTACAAAGGTAAAAGAGAAGCACCTGTCGTACACTACACTAGACTGAAAGGCGAATACTAATGACAGAAGTAAAGATAAACGACAGACAATACGACACCGACAGCATGACAGAGGAACAGCTAGACTTGTTGAACGTCTTACAACAAAACACTGTCATAGCTAATCAGCTAGACCATCAGATACAATGTGTTCGTGCTATCGGCAAGGTAAAGCTAGAAGAACTTGTTAAGTCACTAGATGCCCCCAAGAAAAAGACATAGTACTAGGAGGTATCGCAGTGGCTTAGAAGATAATGTTGCTGCGTATCTTAAAAAACATCAGAAGAAAGTCAGGTATGAGCGTTTAAAAATAGAGTGGGAAGACCTACGATACAGAACGTACACACCTGACTTTATGTTAGACAATGGTATCATAATAGAAACCAAAGGCATCTTTGACGTAGAGGATAGACGCAAACACTTAGCTGTCAGGAGACAACATCCAGAGCTAGACATTCGTTTCGTCTTTAGTAACTGCAAAGCAAAGCTGTACAAGGGATCAAAGACAAGGTACTGTGATTGGTGTGACAAGCATGAGTTCAAGTGGGAACACAGGGTTATACCTGAAGCTTGGCTAAAAGAGAAAGGTAAACTTATAACAGTGAAGACAATACTGTTCAAAGGTAAAAAGAAGGTGACAACATGAAGTATGTAATAGGAGATGATGAGGTAGCTTTAGTTTTAAAACCGTGTTCCTTTGACAATAAAGGTAAGTGGACAGGTGAGATGAACACTGGGCTTGTGGTAGGAGAAATAAAACTACTTAACTCAGAGGATGTATCTTACGTTGTACATTTAGCTACACTTATGGGTGCTTTTTTAGAGCTTGCACAACATGACGATGAGTTGTATAATGCAGTAGAAGAACACAGAAATGATCTAATAGGCTTTGAACAACAAGAAGAACAGCCCTTGTACGAAAAGGTAGAGGGTACAGACGGTAAGGTTCTAAAGCTAACCAGATTTACTAAGACACAAGGAAACGCATAATGAGTGTAATAACTATGGCAGATCAAACTATTGACGTATCTGATATAATAAATGCTGACACTACGTTTAACTATGACAGTGTGAATAAACCAGCACACTACAACCTGACTGATGGTATAGAATGTATAGACTACATTAAGCAGGTGTTAGGGCCACACGGTTTCGTAGCTTACTGTAGAGGTAACGTAATAAAATACAACCACAGGGCAGCGTACAAGAACCCTACACCTGTAGAGGACTTAAAGAAAGCACAACAGTATTTAACATGGGCAAACGAAACACTAAAGGAGATACACAAGTGAACGGCATGAACAAAAAGTTTAGCGTTACATTTCTATTGGAGGTAGATGAAGCGTGTAACGTACTATCAACTGTACAAGATGCACATGAGGAGGATGTGCGTGACCTGATACACAATACGTTTCACGACATAGACGATGTTAAAATAGACAACTTAAATATTAAGGAGAGGACATGATCAACGCAAGCGACATAGAAGCGTTTGAATACTACAACAGAGTAGACAACGGTGAAGAACTACCTACAGACTACCAGACCTTTATACATCAGTCTAGGTATTCTAAGTGGATGCCAGAAGAAAAGAAAAGAGAGAACTGGAGTGAGACAGTACAACGCTACATAAGCAATATGGTTGACGGTAAAGTATCCCCGGCAGAACAGCTAATGATAGAGGATGCTATACTAAAGCTAGAAGTAATGCCATCCATGAGAGCCATGATGACTGCAGGTCCAGCAGCAGACAGAGATAACACATGCATATACAACTGTAGTTACTTACCCGTAGATGACCCTAAGTCCTTTGATGAGGCTATGTTCATCTTGCTCTGTGGTACTGGTGTCGGGTTCAGTGTCGAGAGGCAGTACATCAACAAGCTCCCTGAAATTCCTATTCTCTATCATTCCGATACTACTATCATTGTTAAGGACAGTAAGGAGGGGTGGGCTAAGGCGTTTAGACAAGTGTTGGCACTCCTGTGGGCTGGTGAAATCCCTAAGTGGGACATGTCTCTTGTACGTCCAGCAGGTGCTAGGCTAAAGACATTTGGCGGTAGGGCTTCTGGCCCAGCGCCTTTAGTTGATCTATTTAGGTTTACTACACAGACGTTTAAAAATGCTGAAGGGCGTAAGCTTAGTGCTCTAGAGTGCCACGATATTATGTGCTTTGTAGGACAGATAGTTGTGTCTGGTGGTGTAAGACGCAGTGCTATGATCTCTTTGTCTAACCTTAGTGATGATCGTATGCGCCACGCTAAGTCAGGCCAGTGGTGGGAGACAGCAGGACATCGTGCTCTAGCTAATAACTCTGTGTGCTACACGGAGAAGCCAGATATGGAATCATTCTTACGTGAGTGGACATCTTTGGTAGAAAGTAAGTCAGGGGAAAGAGGGATATTTAATCGTGAAGCATCTAAGAAACAAGCTGCAAAAAACGGTAGGCGTGACAGTGAGTGGGACTTTGGGACTAATCCATGCAGTGAAATCATATTGCGTCCAAACCAGTTCTGCAATCTTACTGAGGTTGTGGTTAGGGCTACGGACTCTATTGACGATCTTGAAAGGAAAGTCAGAGTTGCAACTATTCTGGGAACAATACAGTCCACCTACACAAAGTTTCCATACTTGCGAAAGGTGTGGCAGCGTAATACAGAAGAAGAACGTCTGCTTGGTGTGTCACTCACAGGGATAATGGACAACCCATTAATGACTACAAAGAACAAAGGTCTAGAAAAAACATTGGAGTACTTAAAAGATGTCGCTATTTCTACTAATGCTGAACTTGCTAGCAATCTCAATATACCCCCGGCTACTGCAATTAGCTGCGTTAAACCATCGGGAACGATCTCCCAATTGGTTGACAGTGCGTCTGGTATTCACCCTCGCCACAGTTCATTTTATATCCGTACTGTACGTGCTGATACCCACGACCCTCTAACTAAGTTCATGGCTGATCAAGGTATACCTAACGAGCCATGTGTTATGAAGCCTGACAGTACAGTAGTGTTCAGCTTCCCTATCAAGTCACCAGATAAAGCAGTCCTGAGAGATGATCTAACAGCCATAGAGCAGCTAGAAACTTGGCTCATGTATCAGAGACACTGGTGTGAGCACAAGCCCTCAGTGACGATTACAGTGCGTGACGATGAGTGGCTTGACGTAGGTGCATTTGTGTACAATCACTTTGATGAGATGAGTGGTATATCTTTCTTACCTCACTCAGATCACACGTACCAACAAGCGCCCTATCAAGAAGTAGGCAGGTCAGACTACAATATGTTAGCATCACTTATGCCAACTAGTATTGATTGGTCTAGACTATCTGACTATGAAGAAGACGATAACACAGCAGCTATGCAAACACTGGCGTGTAGTGGTGATAGCTGTGAAATAGTAGACTTAACATAAAGGAGAAATAAAATGGTTGAGTTTTTTGTAGTATCTATAATTGCTGTTGGAGTAGTAACAGAGGCAGTCTATCCTGCCATTAGTAGTGGCATTGATATGGCTACACCCTATGTTAATCAAGGCATAGATGCAGTAAAAAGTATCATTAAATGAAGTGGATACTAGTCCTTATCTTTTTTAATGATGGACTACACTACGCACAAACACAGCCTTACTTATATGAGAACTATGATATATGTCAGGTTGCAGCAGATGAGGTAAAAGAAGTGTACGTAAAAAATATGCCCCATGAAGATGCAGAAGTTATGGCTTTTTGTGCCGCACTACCCCGGCGTCCATGACCATAGAGAGTGAAGCAAAAGAACACATGGAAAGAAAGCAAAGACTTTTTTATGAGGGACTATTGAGAAAACTAGAGCCTGTCAAGCAACACATAAATGAGTACTTGCCTAACAGCAAGAACAAAGATAGGGCTTTAGAAAGGGTAGATGATGTAAGTATGATAGCTAAGTATACTGCAGAACTACATGGATTAAAGTAAGACTAATCTACTTTAGCACTAGGTGGACACTGCTGGTTATAATCCCACAAGACTATGTGGTAAGGCCAGTAGTAATACCTAGTGCTAATTTCTTGTGGGCATCTGTACTCACACACTTTGTACATTGTGGCTATCGGAGCTACTCCAAAGAATATACCAGTTAGAGCACATATCACAGGCCAGTTTTGATTTTAAGATTCAAGTGATCAATGTAGGACTCATATGTTTTAAGTTCTCTAAAGTTAAAATCTTTCAGGTCTGCATTTACGCCTAAGCTTTTCATATACTTCATAGCTTTAGATTGTTGTAGCTTAGTTCCTTTAGTAGATGCTCTGTACCTTTGCTGATCCATGTAACCAGTAGTACCTACTATATCAAAGTGTTTTCTAATTTCATCCCTAGCTTTTTTTAGTTCATACTTTACACGGCCTCGCCTGTATTCAAGATCACCCTCTTTAAAATTCTTACTTTTAAGCAATCTTTGCATACGCTTTTCTAATACAGGCGCTAGTGTGCCGTTGAATATCTTGTCATACGCAGGTATGTTTGATCGTTGATCCTGCTTCCAAGACTGTAGCTCTGTCAGTGTATAAGCCTGTTCTGTAGCAGTTTTACCTCTTTTAATATTCAACCCCAGTATACGGGCCAGAGGATTAGCGTCATAGATATCACCCTCTCTGCTGGACACACGTAGGTTCTCACCTGTTAAGGTGTCTGTCTCACCTATCAATGCCTCTATTATATTGTCAAAGTACTTAGTGGATGACTGTGTGAATTTATCAAACCCCTCAGCTTGTCTAACATCTTTAGCTATGTCATTGTCTGCGAGAAAGCCTACTGCTCTATTGACTGCATCTAATGGACGTGTAGCTCCTGCAGCTATGTTACCTAAAGATTTATACAAACCATCTAGCTCTGCTCTTCTGTCACCACTACCAGTAAAGAAATCAAATACATTAAATAGATCGTTACCAAACTGTGCATCTCTTGCTACTTGTCCTATAGCTAGCTGATTAAGTATCTCTTCTCTTAGCTCTGGTGGAATAGCTTCTCCTTTTTTAAGAGATAGGTTAGCCCCACGCCCCACAGCTAAGAATAAAGAAAAGGGAAATACGTTTCTAACATCTATAACAGTACCGCTAACCTCTACTTCATTTACACTTAATCCTTTTTTCTGTCTCTCATCATCCATCTGCATAGCCATTACTAATGCAGAACTACCCACAAGAGAACGAGCAAATGCTTCATTAGTTTTTATACCGGGTTCTTTTTTAACTATGCGACTAGCAACCCCAACAAAACTTAGTGGACTCCACTGATACGCAGTAGCTACTACGTTATTCATAAATCTGCCAAACGGTATGACAGTACCAAGCAAAGGTGTGTTGGATGCTTGCTCTACAAACTTAGCAGCAAAGCCTAGATACTGATCGTCACCTGTGTAGTCTTTAGAGAACACTGATCGTAATGTAGTATCTACTGCACCACCTATTACATCATCATCTAGCTTAGTAAGATCACCAGACTTTAGCACATCAATCAAAGTTGTATCCTCATGCTTTAACCTAACGTACTTATCTAGCTCAGTCATAAACATTTGTGACTTAGTGAATACATCCTGTACACGTACACCTGTTATGGTCATAGCAGCATCAGCAAATACCTCTGACTTTTGAAGTATACCACTGTCCATACTCATGCCATATCTCTCTGCCGTTCTTTCTACACCGCCACCTATTGTTTCAAACAGTAAACCTTTAACTTGTTTATTATCGCCTAGCTCATCCATCAATCCCATGAACGACTCATAGGTTGACATAGGGTCAAGAAAGTTTTTCATCTTCTGTGTTTGTACATCTCTGTATACACGAGACTGTCTGAATAACTCTTTACTTAACTTAGTATTTCCTACACCTGCTGCTGCAACACCAGCTATACCTAACTGCCCAGAGGCAAACAGATCAGCTACACCTTGTCCTGCAAAGAACTGGGCGTAACCAGCTACGTTAGCTGCAGTTGTAGCTGGGGATGAAACTAATAGACGCTTCCATATGTTCTGTGCGTATGCACCCACCTTAACCTTTTTAGTTACACCAAGTATGCCCTCTTCTTCTAAGGTATCTCTTACCTCTTTAGAGGCTAATGTCTTTGATAATATCTCATTACCTGACACAACACCAGCGTCTGTAGCTCTACGCACACTAGCCATAACACTAAGTGTGCTACCTGCCCCACTCGTAGTGGCTGCTATGATGTCACCTAGCTCTACAGGCAGAGATGCAGTAGACCCTAAGTCTATGCTAGTTTCTTTTTTAAATAACTTAGACAATACTTTAAGTTCTTCTTCAGGCATGTACTGCAGGAGGTTAGTCATTACATCAGATACTTTTGTTTTCTTAGAAAACTTAACTCCGTTCTCATTAAATATCTTTGCTAGTCCACCTATTTTCATTGGTCCTTTTGAATCAGCCTTGTCTGCCTGTGTATACCCTAGCATTATCTGGCTAAGTAAACTCTCAGGCATTATTTGATTGCCCTCACCTCTTGCTAGTGCCTCTTTACCTGATCTTACCTTTTCACTCCAAGACTTTATAGCACCCTGCATCTCTGTAGCTGCTCTGTCCACAGCCTCTTTAGCTAAGAGGGGCTTACCTATAGCTTCTCTTTGTAGTTTATTTACTAGTCTTTGTTGCTTCTTTATCTCTGGATTTGGAGCATTGTTTTTCTTTAGTTTCTTTAGTGTTTCTTTAGCTGCCTTAAACCTTTTAAGCGGAAACTCTTCCCCTCTAGCTGATGATCTAGCACTGTCCATAGCTTCTGCTAGTCCAGAGATACCATCGAACTTACCAAAAGCAAAATGTAACCCACCACCTACACCACCTAAAGTTAAAGATAATCCTGTTTGCATTGCACTGTACTTGTCTTGAGCACCAATATCTATATAGATATCTTGTATTGCTACATCCTGATACCCAGCAAGCAATGAGTCAATAGCGGTAGTTTGTAGCACAGCTTTTTTAGCTGCCCGTTTAGTGCCAAACTTAACGACATTAGGTTTCATTAAACCTTTCTCAAGCACAACTTCACCACCCTCAATGGTAGCCTGTTTAGCTGCCTTTTGTGCAGCCTCAAACTTTATCTTAGCTCTAGCTGTCTTAGCTGCACTATCAGCAGCCCTAGTCATAGATGCTTGTGTGTATCCACTACCTGCCAGCTTTGCAGTCATGGCCTCTGCTGCATCTAGGCCAGCTTTCTCTGCAGCCTCCTTAGTTGCACCAGACTGTGCAGCTTTCCTAGCTGCTGCTGCTACAGCGTTCTTTATAGCTGACTTACTGGCTGTACTAACACCCAACGCACCTGCCTTACCTAAGCCGCCTGTAGCTAGCCCTACGTAGTTTGTAGGGTCACTTGCTATGGATAGTATATAATCTTTCACGCCATCTACTGCACCAAACACACCATCATTTACAAACACGTTACCTAAGCTGTCGTACAGATCGTATGCTTCTTTTGCTATAACTTTAGTATCCTCATCTGCCTTACCTATGAACCTAGCTTCACCTGCAGTAGCAACTATGTTACTATTAAACCTACGCATACTGTCAACAAAGTCCTCCACCACAGTCTCCCTGTCTGCATCTCTGTAGGTAGCACCCTTCTTGCTAATCATATACTGTCGTATTTTGTTTAGCCTGTCTCTTCTGTACAGATCATCTTTCTTTAGCTTCTCACCTTTACGATTGTCAGGCTCAAACATCTCATCAAACTCAGTGTTATCTCTTTGCACAGGTGAACCAGGGCCTAGCTCTTTAGGTGCATCTAAATCTATACCATATTTTTTATAAATGTCTGCTGCTGTTGTCATTGTAGTGCATCCTTCAGGGCGTTAGAGAACTTAGTGCCTTTAGTTCCAAAAGCATCTGTACCAACTACGCCTGTCTTTAGCCAAGCCTTTGCTCCACCATGCCCTTGATTGTGGGCATACGCAAGAGCAGCTAGCTTTTCTTTTTTTGATAGCTTTTTGTATAGTGGGGAGCGCATCATATAAGAGTGATTCTTAGCTGTGTATGCAGCCAGCGCTTTCTCCTGTAAGTCTATGTCTGATCTAAAAGATACTCTAGACCTTGTGTCATGTTTAAGTGGTGTACCCAATAGCGATGCTGCATCTATCTTAGCGACCTTACCTAGCTGATACCTACCGTCATAGTGATTATTCTTACCACCTTTAGCAGAGTAATCACCTGCTGATTCTATCTTAGCTAGCTCTTCTCTGTAGGTATCCCATGAGCTTTTGTCTACTCCTATCTTGTCAGATACTAAACCATACGACACGTCTTCCCAATCAGCTTTAGGCTTAGTCATTAGTCCTTGCTTATCCTTTGTAGGTTCCTCTACAAGCTTACTGTATTGAACATATCCACCGCCCGTTGCTGGTGAAGGTTCTGCATATTGAGAATAAGAACCCATATCTTCAAGACCCACGTTCACGTTGCTTGGGGTAAGGCCCAGTACCATCATCGTCGTAGAACTTACCACCAATGGGAATAGCATCAAACGCCTTATCCTTTTCTTCCTGTGTATCATAGCTGTCTAACCTTACTATACTGGATTCTTCATCGGATGTCAAACTTTCTACATCTAACTTCTTACCTGTCTCAGGATCATGGGTATCTCCAAACAACTCATCCCATTGATTTGGTCTAAGATTTTTTGGTATTCTCATGCGTCCTGCTAGTATGTCATCTCTGTCTTCTCCACTCATACCTCCACCAAGTACAGTAGTAGAGAAGCTACGCTCTGGTCTAGGAGGTACACCACTAGCTATATTACCTCTATCATCCATATAGTAAGTTGCTTCTTCTACTTCTGGCTCCTCCGCTTTTTTTTCTTCTTCTGATGCCTTGATAGCACTGGCAAGTTTTATATTTGGAATATTACCAGCAAGGGCCATGTCTTTTAGTATAGTATCTATTTCCTCTTCTTCTAAGGCATTACCGCTTACTGACAAACCTTTTACTGTACCATTTGCATCTACAATAATCTCGTGTTTTATACCCTTATGACTTACACTAAATATGTTTTCAATATCATTCTTTGCAGAAGTGTTAGTCAGTATATCCTTTACTATTTTTCTTTCTAGGTTATCTCCTTCCAAGCTACCATAAGTTAGTTCTCCCATTTGTGAAGGTGATAAATATCTGTTTAACACATCTCCCATCTTATCTAAGTAAGTAGGATTACTTTCTGTTAGAACCTGTACTTGATTAAAGATAGCTTGCGATTTATCTATTGCTGCTAGCTCCCTCGCTCTAGCAATCTCATCTTCTGCATTTTCTCTTTGTGCTTGTTTAACGTAGTAGCCGCTATCTTGTTTATTTGAAACATCTCTGTCGATAGCACTTAACATAGTCATAAAACTACGTGATGCAGAGGACGCATCAAAGTCACGAGTAGGTGTAAACGAAAAGTACGTACCCGGTGCAACACTATCGTAAGCCTCTTGTTTAGACATTTCGTTTATGTCCATCACAGAGTACCCATCATAGTACGCATCTTTATCTAGTTGTGACCTGACTGATTCATCTAAGTCAATACCAAACAAGGTTTTAAGTACACCACGTTTAGGGTCTGTTGTACTGCCCAGTGATGGTTTGCTTAGTGCTGTGTTCATTTGATAGAACTCTTCTGATGCTACATCACCGTACTCAAAGTTATCATTGTAATCTATTAAAGATTCAACTTCATACTCATCAAACTTTTGTCCGGGTGTAAAGTCACGCCTCTTTGCCTCTGCTTGTGCAGCAGTTGATAAGTCAAACAAACCTTTAGGACCAGATGCAATAGCTGCATTAATATACTTATCATCAAAGCCCAGCGCTCTTAGCCTAGATATTTCAGACTTAGCTAAGTTACCTAGCTGTGCAAGTTTATCTATCTTACCTTTAGATGCTTCAGCATTTTCTTTTAGTTCTCTTTTGTAGTCTCGTGCTTCAGCAACTCTTGTATTAATCTGCTTTGCTGAACCTTCCAGAAACGCTGTAGCAAAAGCTTGTGCATTAAATCCCATAGTTATTTATCCTCTAGCCATTAGGCCCATCTCTGGTGTAGCCTGTTCTTGTGGTTCTTCTTGTAGCTCTTCTGGTTCTGCGCCCTCTTTAGGAGGTTCAGATACCTGCTCTAACTCTTCTGCTTCAGGTGGCGGCATGTCTTGTGCAACTTCAGTTACCCCCTCACGGCCTACATCTTGAGCTAAAAAGTCTGATATCTCTCCTAGCAGTTCTGTGCCAGCATCCTCTGTACCTTCTTCTTGTGCCTTACTTAATGCGCCTATCAACACTACCTGCATACGATCTCTTTCTTTTTGATCTATTTCAGCTTGTGCATCTTTATTTGTAAACTTATAATCTATCTCGTTGGCATCAGCCACAGCAGCTAAGAACTCCATGATTACAGGCTTTACCAGTATGGCTACATCTAACGTGTGTGTACCTCTCATAACTTGTGATAGAGTTAAGGCTTCAGCTATAGGGTTTATAGCTATACCAGCTACTAAAGCAGTCATCATATCATCCAGAATTTCTTCTCTGGCTAACTTAGTTATGTAGAACTGTGTTGCTTCTTCCACTGTGTTTAACCGTGATGGGCGCTCCCACGGCCTCTCACCGGGTGCGTGTGTGAATAGTGAGTTACCCGGTATGGGTGCTCCAAACTGTGTTACTGCCATCTTATTTTTCCTACTTAGTAAACCCAGCGCCAAAGTACAGACCTACTATGGCTGATACAATGTGTGTATCTAGGGGAGTGATTACAAATCCTTTTGCCATCTTCCATTGGATAGCTTCTTCAGGTCCAAACAGCCAGTTTAGAAAACCGCCCTGTACCTCTGTGTATCCTACATATACACTGATATCAGGATACCACACTGCGACTAGCTTTGGCAAGACAATAATGCTAAACACTGCAGATAAAGCTATAAGTCTACGTGTCCAAGCAAAGTGCTTATCATTCTTACCTGCATCTCTAGCTCTGTTGACTTGCTTGGCATTAAAGTTAGCACGTTCCATAAGCATCTCATTCTGAGCTTGCTTACCTTTTATGCTCTGCCCCCATATAGACATAACGCCACCCAGTATGGTAGAGAACAGCATGGTAATTAATTCTAAGGGTAATCCAAACATTAATTAAAAAGACCTTTTAAAGCTTTTTTTGCTGAACTAAATGCAGGATCATTAACAGCTAATCGTTTATTAAACTCAGGAGTTATCTC
>UEXM01002436.1_pt1 | contig 13197 bp, 10 predicted proteins | sample 1796661 | NCBI WGS metagenome assembly UEXM01 (sample SAMEA4772469, study PRJEB27181) | metagenome | reverse complement strand
TACTAAGACGGGAGGATGCTGCGGCTGCACGATTAGTGGAGGCTGCCAGCATATTCATCTGCACAACTGATTGTTGAATTAAGCGGGGTAAGAATATCAAACCCTTCATTACACTGATTGCGCCAACAAAGGCAACTCTTAAGATGGTCACACCCGCTGCCAAACTAAGACTAGAGTTGCCCGCAATAGTGTCGGCAATCTTAGAGAACACTTCCAATACAGCACTCAAGGGCTTTTCGACCATCAAGAATACTTTTTCTGTGATGGCTCCAAACTTCTCTTGAAGGGTGTTCATCCTCTGGGCACGTTCAGCCGCCTCTAACTGTTCCCTTTGATATTTCTGTAGTTCAACAGGGTCACCGAATAATCGGGATGCTGTTTGGACGTCCACTCCCATTATCTCCGCAACCATTTGCTTTTGGCGTTTATGCATGTCGTTGAAGTTTAGACCTCGGGCTTGAAACTCTTGCCTCATCAGGTCTATTCTTTCAACGCCTTCTGCTCTCATAAGCTCCATTGAGTTGAGTTGCATTCCGAACTGGGCGTTTAGCTTGCCTGCTAGGTCAGATGCTCCCTCAAAGGTATCACCCAATTCTGAGATGTTGAACATATCACTGGTTGACATACCTAGTGAGCGTGCTCGCCTTTCTAAGTTTCTAAATACTTCATCTCCTCGTTTGCCAAAACGAGCTAGTTCAGGTGCCAGTTGATTAAAGTCTTTGACTATCTGCCCTGTGGGGACACCTATCTCTTGAGATAATCTCTCGAAAGATAACACCGTAGAGTTTGCAGCCTCGACACTCATTCCCATCCCTCGGGTAAGAAGGTCAAATGAGGCAGCGGTCTCACCTGCCTCTACTCCCAACTTAAGGAACAGGGCTGCGGTATCTCCCACCATTCGTCGAGTAGAATCACCTTCTGCTGCAAAAAGACTGAACTGTGTAGTTAAGCTTCCGACTATCTGCCCGCTTTCAGCCAATGTTGTGTAAAGACCATCACTTGCCTGCGCAAGGCTTACCATATCTCCACGGAAAGCTCGGGTGTATCCAGTCGTCTTGGCTAATTCAACAGAGGCTTTATCTAGGGAAGTTATCATCCCAATAAGGCTAGAGGTCACTCCCTTGACAGTCATAATGCTGTCGAGTTGAACTCCTGTCAGTTGCTCCGTAGAGGACTTGAGGAATTGTTGTGCCTTACGAGTACCTTCTAGTTGTTTTTTCTTTGCAAGGTAGGCTTTCTCTTCCTTGCCCATAACGGCGATAAGAGAATTAAGTTCTTCCTGTTCCTCTCGTATAAGAGGAAGACCTTTTTCCTTGTTCTTGATTTGTTTTTCTTCAAGTTCCGTTACTCGCTTGAGTACTTCAATCCGAGTAAGCTCTCGCTCAATACCATTCTTGGCTTGTACTTTTATCTTCTCTTGTAATTTGAAGCTAGACTGAGAACGTAAGTACGCCTCTTCTTCTAAGTCATTGAGTGCCTTGCGGGCATTGGCTTCTGCTAGAAGTGTGTCGAGCAGCTTCTTTCGTGCTGTTTCGTTCTTATTTGTCTCTTCGGTATTTCGCTTGGTAGACTCAGTACTTTCGTTAGTCTCTTCAGGTGAGATAGGTTTGTTGTCGTCGCCGTTTGCCACTTCTTACTACCCCTTCCTAATAGGCCAATTGATGCCCGCCTCTCTTTCAAACCTGCGAATAGCCACATCTAGCTTAGACTTTTGTCGGTAAGTCATAGGGTCGTCAAGACCATACTTCTTGATAAATTCCATATAGCGTTTTTCGTTTACTAGCGCATCAGTAAATCGTTCGATTTCTATTCTGTTGCCCCGTACTCGCACTGGAATACGGCGACCCTTAAACATCTTAGAAAGAAGATATTCTATCCAAGCTGCAAATACATGGAGAATATTTTCATTGAGTTGCTTCTTTACTTCACCCAAGTCTAATACTTTGTTATCAAAATCTTCATTCTTCACGAAAAAGCCCCCCGCTGGAGCGCACCTCTGCGCCTTAATAAGTAGTTAAAGAAATAATTTATTACTTAAAGCGATGAGTGTGCCCCTTAGACTGGCGCTGCGAATCTTCCATCGCTTTATTCTCATCTTCTTTTTGTTTGACTATACGCTCTAAAAACCATCTTCGGACTTGAATAGGAAGGTTATATGTCTCAAAGAAACTCCACCCGCCATAGTACTTCATTTGGAAGCACTCTTCATAAATCATCTCTTTGTACTGTTCATCCAGGCCAAAAAAAGTCCAAATTCAGCGGAACCTCCATGTCCGCTGAGTAGTTGCAATTAGTGCACTCGAAAGTTTGGGTTAAGTCAATGTTGGGGACTATCGAAGAATATACTACTCGGAGGTGCCGGGCATCCCTAGCCGGCATTTGATTCGCAAAACTTAATAAAGAGAGGGGGTTAGCATCGCCGTTAATAGAAACTGCGATAGAACGGAACCAATCGGTAGTAGGAGAAGATTCAATTTTCTTTTTAGCTTTTCGGTCAGCTTCTTTGAGAAGAGCAATCTCATCTTTACCCGTCAATAATTTACACTCTACTGTAACTTGCGTCATTGGCAAGCCTATCAAAAAAGTGCTGTTAGCAGTTTGTTCAACCTTATGATACTCTATTGAGCTTTCAAACGGAGTCACCTTTGGTTCGCTAATATCAAATTCAAATACGTCCGTCTCATTACAGGAGGGGCAAGTAACCTTTGTTTGATAATTATCGCCATACCCAGTAGCCCGAGCAGCAACCAATAACGCATTTTTGTCGCCAACCAACATCTCTGAAAGGTCGATAGACTTGTCTACGAAAAGATTCTGAAGCATCCTGTCCAGTGCTATTCCTTCCTTGAGAAGGGCACGAGACGTGAGGATGTCTTCCTCCTTGGCTGTCATATATTTAATTTCTATTTGTTCCACGCCGGACAAAGGGTGACCGTTAGGGTAAAACCTTCCTTGGCTAGGCAATTTTACAAACTCTGTTGGGATAGACCAACTAAAGCCTTCGCCGCCTTGGGGCGAAACAGCAGAAACCGGAGCCGCAGGTGCATCATCAATGCCTACGGTCTCCGGTATCCCTGTACGGTTGTCATTTCTACTCATCTATGTAACCTTTCTATAAAGCATCGCTATGATACTTCATATTTTTTATAACGTTAAATTATCCCGCTTGAGTTCTAGTTCTGCCTTTTTGTTGGGTCTGAGTAAGCTCTGCCCAATCAAAAGTAATCTCGACAGTTACTTCATTCATCTCATCGCTGGAGTAGTCTAACTGACCACCAAAATCTACTGAGGTAATAAACGGATTTACTAATCTCCAAGTCTCAATCGGGTTGCCTAAGTCATCGATTTGTTTGATGAAAACATCTCCGATAGCCTCGTGGATTGCCTTCTTGGACAAGCTCTTGGCAGCGATAGTCGAATTGGTAGGATATTTGTATCCGCCAGCACCCAATACATCAAGGAACTGCCAGGACAAATCCGGGTCAACTGGGTCAACAAGCGTTACAGTAATTGGGTCCCAAGTAATCCGTCCAGGATACTTGAACACATGGTCCATAAACTGATGCTCAATAGTAGATACAGTAGCTTTTGGCTTTGCGGCTGTTTTTACAGTCCACAACGGTATCTGGTCATCGTTACCTTTTCTAGAAAAACCAAGCGAAAATCGATAGCGCCGTTTCGGTTCTGTTTTTACATCACTCCAAAATAAAGCCATTATTCTGTGTACTCCTTGTAATAATTAGTTCTTCCAACGATTTATTCGTCGAAAGAAGCTCCACTGTTTGTAACTACGAAGTCGATAGCGAAGAACTCTACCGCACGAGTTGGTTTCACCAGCAACTTAGCATAGATAATGTTGCGGTCAATCAAGTCAGGTGTAGTTGTCGATTCGTCCAAGATTAGACGGAAGTCTTCAATACCAAACTGAGACTTGACACTCTCCAAGAGGGGAGTTGCTTGACCCAGGAACCTATCCCAAGTTATTGATGTGTTAGGTCCGAACAACAATCGAGAAGCGATAAACGATATTTCACGCTTCAAGAAAATCATCAGGCGACGTACATTGATACGGTCCAGGGCAGATGCTGTCTGCTGAAGCGTCTTCTGTCCAAATATTACAATGCCTTCGGCAGGGAATTTGGCAACCGGATTAATGTTTGTTTCATATAATGTGTCTCGTTCGTCCGAAGACAAGCGGCGAGATACATCCAAGACCGGAATACCAGCCGCACCTTCACTAAGACCACCACGGGTGAATCCAGCAGGAGCGAACCAAGGAGCTTGGTTTCTATCCGTTGAGGAGAGAACACCCAAGGCTGCTACTGAAGGCGGAGCCCACAGTACTTGGTTAGTGCTCGTGTCTTGAATCTGCACCCACGGGTAGTAGGTAGCACCGTAGCTGTTATTGATGCTACGAGATGCCAGATTGTTGGCTGCTGCTGTTGGTGTGTTTGCAGCATTTCTTGCTTCTGCCGAGCCAGTATCTTCTGTATCGGGGGTATAAGCAAAAGGAATATCGATGAGGGCTAATGCGTCTGCACGGTCCTCAACCATATCCAACAAGTAATCAGTTACAGTGGTGTTTGTCACCCCTGGAATCGTGATGGCATTCATTTGTACACCATCGGCATCAGATGCAATATCAATAGCTTTCTTCAGGGAGAAAAGAGCATAATCATCTTTTTCATCTGTTGTCGTGATGCCGCTATTTCTGAAGGGCTCTCTTTCTGTAATGTTGTAGCCATCAGAGCCACCGAACAAGACAGTAGTGAACCTATCAACGTTGCCCGAAAGCGGGCTCTTGTAAGAGTTGCCTGCCTGGGCTGTAATGCTCAAGCCGTTCTTACGGTTAGAGCGTGCATAGGTATAGCCAGCGCCAGCCGTTCCTGCAACGTTATCCAGAGAGAATACCCAAGAGATAACCATTGGGTCGCTGCCCGACAGTGCCGAGGTCTCAAAAGCAACATCGTGAGAAGTGCTAGAGGGGTTAGTGTTTGTCGAGGCGTCAAACGAGCGAATTCTCAAGCAATCAGGAATCTCTTCGCTAAAGAAGGTATCTGTAGCAGTTCTTCCTGTCCAAGCACCCCAATAGGTGCTACGGGCTGACTTGGGTGTTCCCCAGGTGCTTCCTTGACGCAGCGGAACTGTTGGGAACTGAATAGAGCCAGACCAGTCAGCGCCTGCGATGAAGGGCACAGAACCGATAGTGTTGGTTCCTGAGCCGAATCGAGAGTTACCCGAACCGGTGATACCACAATTCTGTACGGAGCCACGGTTGGGAACACCAGAATTTAGGTTAGTGTTGCCGTTGACTGCCGAACCAGAGATAGTTCCTCGGAAGCTACCCTGATTAGTACCGTTACCAGGCGTACCACGGTTCAAGTTTGTGAAGGTTATAAAGTTTTCACCCGTTGTATGAGAAGCTGTTACAAATATCGTTTCTGCAACTCGGGACAGGTGGATGGTGCTAACAATAGCAGCATAAAGTGCATCCGCATCACCATTCTTACCTGAGATACCAATATTGGTCGCTGTACTGGTAGCCGTGGTTGCGTCGAAAGTAAATGTCTTTGCCGTGCCATCCGAACCTGTCAACTTAAGTGTTTGGTTGCTCAATTCACCAACAGTAGCACCACCAGCACCAATAGTGGTAGTGCTCAAGGTATAAGTCTGAGTTGCTGCGGTACCTGGGGCATACAGTACATCTTGTTCTGCACCATCGTGTCCCGCACTACCTAAAATATTGTGGTTACCACCAGCAACCATGGACTGGGCACACTTGCCAGTACCACGAGTACCAGATACCGGCAGACCCAGCAAAGGACTAAAGCCACTAGAGTATCCTACAACACCAACGTCACGATACTTAAGGGGTCCGAAGACACCGAACGGAAGAAGGCGGGGCTCCAGCGTACCGGCTGCCACGTCCTCATCCATCACGACTCGGATGTAATTGGAGTTATTTTCAAATTGTCCATACTCTACATTGCGTTGTTCTGTCTGGCTGTATACTTGATACTTGTCACCAATGATTTTGGCAATATAGTTCGGCGAGGCGGGATTGAGATTGAGTTCGTCAAATCGCTCGATAACTTGAATTTTGTTATCTGTATCCGAAATAGCTCTTACCAAGACCGAGAAGCTACCGTAAGTTTGATAGTTTCCTTCCGGAGCTTTGATATTGGAGATAGATATTTTTACTTCCCGCTGAGTAGATTCGCCAGCCGTAATGGCTTCGAGGCGGAATAGTTTTTGCATATCCCGAGCGTTGTAAGCAGCGGTGTTATCACTCAAATCTTGAGAGATGAAAAACCCAGTTGTTCCTCGGGTTGCAGCGCCTTCAAAATCATTCTGCTGCACGGCTACAGTATTATTGAAATCACTAGCAGATGCAGTGTTTCTCATCATTGGCATCATAGCCGCATAAAACTTGCCGCTGCTGATAGCCGAGTTGAGCACGCCTATAGAGTTGCTGCCCGATGGAGTCAGTGCCCGCTCAAAGCTTTCGCCCAAGAAGTACACACCGCCGTCATAAAAGTTACGAGTAGCAGTTGTAGTAATAGCACTATTAGTCACGGTGGGGTTTGTGTTCATCACTTTGCGAATAAAGTTTTCACTGTTAGGATTAAGACTCACAGTAAGGGTCTTGTTGCTATTCGGCACCGAGCTTCCAGTGATAATCAAGTTAAGATTATCAATGTCCGTCACCTCATATATGGTTGAGCCCGAAATGCTCACCATAGGAGTGGCGGCTGAAGCACTAGCGGCAACAGTTCCCGACACCAAGATACGTCCTGAGTCAAGATAGAACTGCGCAGCGACAGCACCCGACACAACGGTGCCGATAGAAGCTGAAGGCCATACACACAGAGCGTAAACACCGCCGGCATTATTGCCTGTGTCGCCATTGGCAGTAATAGCGCCGACTTTCCAGCCAGCCTTACCTGCTGCGGAAGCACTACTGTCCTCATCACCAAGCACACGCATGAACGAGATAGGAGAGCCGTTACGAAGCCAAGCTTGAGCAGCATAGGCAGCATAAGTTGGGGCGCTTTCGTTGCCCTCTCTCCAAATATCTCCTGATTTGCCACCCGGAACTGGGTTGCCGAAGGTTTCTACAAAAGCAGAGAAAGAGGAAACTTGAACTGGCTTATTAGCCGGTCCTCTCAGGGCACGCCCAATAATGAGCGGTCCAATATCGGTTGGTGTAGCGGGTAATTGAGAATTATCCACCTCATCAATAAAAACACCGGGTGAAATAAACTTAAACTTTCTGGAAGAGTTGTCAGACATTTATTTTTCTCTCCTTGTATATAATCATCTTTTTTGACGTATTCTAAATATAACTTGTGGTCCCGCAGGATGCACAAATCTCTACCTTTAAATAGTAAGCTAGAAACCCAAATACCTTATTCTTCTTATCGCCTATATTTATCTTTCCGATTGGCATGAAATTCTGGTATATCTCCCACAATCGTCTGCTCTCTACCTAGGGTTACTTTAGCTGCTGATTGCCTCCGGATGACTGCTGGTCTTTCAGAGTTTTCCTGGGCATCAGTGATGTGACCCAGCACCCGGATAGTAGTGGTTGTCTTGAAAGTACGCTCGTTGGTATCCAAGGCGGCACTCGTGCCTTCGTCATTCCAATTGGGGTCCAAGAATGCCTCGTAGTTGTGCCCTTGGTATGTGATTGGGAAAACAGCCGGTGTGGTGAAACGGGTCAAAAAAGGAGCCAGTATTTGGTTCATCTGTTGTCTGTAGTTGGAAACGATATGCAAGTCATAAGTAATTTCTAAAAATGCTGGCATTGTCACATACAACGTTTCATAAACAACTTCTTCGTTATCAAAAGGAAAAGTTTGATAAGTGCTGTCCGTTCCTTGTCCAAACCTGTTTATCGCTGTGTTATTAGCTCGGTCACGAGACTCTTTCTGTAATACCTGCCTTGCTATAGGAATTGAACCTTGTGGGTAAACCTCAAAAAACGGCGGGATGTTTACTCCGTAGCGACCCTTCTTGGTCGGGTCACGATTAATAGAAGTCTTAGTAAGAGAAATGAGAGGATATTCTAATACATTATCATCACTGCTCCTTAGGTCTGGATTAGCCTTAATATCAAATGCACGTTCCTTGCCAGAAAATATCACTGGCACTTTGCGAAATCCTTCATTAGATTCACAAAAGATATTAAGCTCGTCATTAATATAGTTGTAGATAGCATAATCAATATCTTCCATTTTTGATGGAGATAGTGGATAAGTAGACTTGAGGTCTTGGTTCAAAATAGTTCGTTTAGGCATTAGGTACTTCCTCCTCCCCAGCTTCCGTAATTAGGTTTCTTGCTTGGGTTAAACATCCCATTACGGACTTGTCGGCAAGTCAATTCTACCTCAAAAGAAGTAAAGTCAGCAAACCCTGCATCTTGACCAAACAAATATCGAGGGCTTGAAATATCTACTATCTCAAAGAATAAGTTATCATACTGAACAAAGTCTCCTAGTCGTGCAAACAGGTCTTGGTCCTGAGTGAGCCTTCTCTTATGGAGATGAGCGGTGATATTCTTCAGCGTATTAAAGCCGTACTCTTCTTGGGTTCTATCAGAACCTTGATACTCTATAAGACCATAAACTCTAACCGGAGATATAAAAGATTTTTTTATTGCTTCCCCATATAAAGGATGATAATCAGAGTTTGTAATATCAATAGGAAAATAAAGTATCTGTTGTCCAACAACTTTCTCGATTACTTCATCATTTATTTGTTTTACAAAATTACGCTCTGCCTGCCCCACAAACATTGGGGGTGGTGGCTGTACCGGCTGAGACCATCTATTATCACTCATATATTACTATCCCACATAGATTCCGACTGGAATATGTTTAACAACTTCGGACACGCTATTCTGAAGGGCAGCATCTCCTTCCGCCAGCTTGCCATATACCATTTCATCCAACACGGTCTTCAGTTCGTCCCGCAAAGCAGCTTGTTCTTCTTTAGCCTCGCTTACAAGGGCTGGACCATTTAGGGTCACATCATTTCCTGGAATAGGAATAGATGCTAGCTTTGAGCGTACCTGACCTAGAGTTTCTTTTGCGGAGGCTAGAGCAAAACGTCGGCACCATTGCTTACCAATGCTGTTAATGTTTTTATAGGGAACATTGGGAAAGGGCAGCGTATTAACGTTACTAACACCATCTGCTCCATACTTGCGGTCTTCCGACTCTGCAAATGCTTCCTCTGCAACTCTGAACTCTACCCAGAACTTTTTTGGGTTTGCTCCATCAGGAGTGGGGTATATTCTTAGTTTATTATTATTAATCTCAAACGAATAGTGAGAAGCACGAACGTTCATATCTTCTTTGAATGCATATGCCTGCAAAACGTTCTGCCATGCAGGAACTAATTCGAAGGTGCTATCGTCTGCATACATTCCATATGTAGAAAGATTACCAACTGCTCCAATACTATATCCTCCAAAGAAATTCCACATTGACTGAGGAGTCTTATAAAATACTCTTTGGATTGTAATGGCACTTTTACCCACCTGATTTTGGAAAGGAACCGCTCCCAAGGAGGCAGTGTATATTATCTTCTGTAAATCATAATCTTGCTGGTTTTGTACCGTTGTAAATGAAGCCGAGTATATTGTTTGAGAGGCTCCTATGGGAACGTGTACTCCAGCACCTCGACCAATATGAGTAGCATAGCCTAATTGAAATCTAGGAAACTTAAGATTGGGTTTGACATTAGTGCCAGGCTCATATGAAGTGAACTCGCCATCCTGATTGAAGGAACCTGTAGAAGTTCCCAACATATCTGAAAGAACATTCTTTGCCTGGTGAGTGTTTACAAGATAGGAATATTCGAGACAAGCCTCTTCATACGCATTATACACATTGGAGGGAGTAATTTCTAGGTCTAAAACATTGCCACCTAATTTCTGGTAGGTGTAGGCTACTTGGTCTACAGCGCCGCTAACGAAGGCAGGTGTGCTGTATATTCCGTAGGATAAGGAGGTTATAACCTGATTGTGCGTCCCAGTGGCGGGAAGTATTATTGCACTTACAGTGCTAAGTGGTTGTAAGTTTGTGGGCATTGCCTATCCTCATTTGGTTTACTTAAATAGTTTTTTACTTGCCTAATGTTAACTTTTACTCACATAAAAGAAAACCCCGCCACTAGGACGGGGTTCCCTTCAGTTGTATTCAACTATTTCTTGTTACACCGCACCAGCGTCAGCAACAAGGTCAGCTACAACAACGAGTCCGTACATGTCAGGACGAACCATCTTCTTGGCGTAGCGAGTCATCACGCCCTTACGGGGCACGAAGTCTTCGGTACCAAAGATGGTAGGCGTGACTTGCAGCGGGACGTAAGGAGCATAGACATATCCACTTTCGAGGAAGCTAGTACCCTTACGAGCCACAAGGATGAGGTTGCGAGGGAAGTATGGGTCAACCATAACGTCCATCTTGCGGCTCAGAGAGCCAACTTGCTTAACACCCCAAGAACCCTTCTCATCATCAACACCAACCGCAGCACGGAAGCCACTGGTGAACTCAAGGAGTCCAGCAACCTCAGGAGATGTCACAATGACATTTCCGCCACCACGCAGGGTCTTACGATGAATACGAGCACTCACGTCATTTACAGTCTCAAGAAGGGTTTCATACCATTCCGAAACGGTGCCCGTGAAGTCAGGATAGTTCAGACCAGCAATTCCTGTGCCCAGAGGAGCACCGGTTTCACGGTTGAGGAACTTACCTGGGCTACGAGACCAGTACAAAGTTGCAGCAGTTGCACCCTTGATAAGGTCTTCCAGGATTTCCTGGTCAATCTCAAGAGCAATTTGCTCAGAGAGGATGCTTGTCAATTCAACTTCAGCGTCGAGGTTGTGATAAGCGTTCAAGTCCTGAGCCAACTCAGGGGTCCACTTAGCTTTCAACTTCTTGCTCAAAGCTGTAACGGCAACACTGTCCACCTTGATATCAATCTCGGGGATGCGACCGTTGTTTTCAAGCTGAAGCTCGGTAGCAGCGATAGAACCAAGTCCTGTTCCCTGCTGCCAGGTGTCAGCCAATGCATACGAAGCAGACATAGCGTCTGTGTTACCAGCGCCACCCACTTCGAACGAACCACTTACAGACTTAGCCAAGAAGTTCGGTGCAGAAAGAACGTTAGCTGTACCCGTTCCGTTGTTACCAATACCGCCTGTGGCGTTCATAGCAAAGACCATACGGACTGTGCCTTCTGGTGTAATCTCCGTCAAGTGACGCACCTGGAATGCTCCAGAAATACGACACATAATGCCACCACCAGGCTGCTGTGTAGCAGCTTGACCACCAGACAAGCAAATACTTACCAGGTCATCACGGTTAAGGTTCGGGAACGCTGTCCCCACTGCGACCGAAGAGGTTGCAACAGCATAAGCGGTACCCACATTTACGGCACCCGAGGTAAACGCAGGGTCCGAACGCAATGCGCTGAACTGAGCACCGCCTGGGCGAGAAGCTAGGTCACCAAAGGTTCCACTAGCAATAACCAACATACGAGCATTTACCGAGCCGGTCGGGCTAGAGTAGCCGTTGTTCAAGCCGTAGAAACTACGGTCAGAACCACTTGCGCCACCAAGGTTTACACCACCGGTAAGCTGTTGTCCAATAACGCCACCGCCATAAAGCGAGTTACCAAATTGGTTACCGAGGCGGAAGTCTTCGTTATCACCTGCCAAGCCGTCACTACTAAAAGTGAAGTCGAGGAAGAAGATGAGTCCACTCGGGAGGCTCATCGGTTGTACAGAAACAAGGTCCTGTGCCAAAAGGTTGCCGAATACACGACGAACGATTGGGAATGCAACTGCGGCAAAACCTTCTACATCACCACCAGACATGGTGCTGGTTTCTTTAAGAAGCTGGGCTGCTTGGTTTTCGAGAAGACGAGACATGTTGGCACGACCAACATCATCCATACCTTCAAGAAGACCAGTACGCTCCCACTTCTGTAGAAGAGCTTCACCCTCATTGGAAAGAGAGCGTGCTCTAATTCCTTCTGTTAGGGTTTCGATTACTGACATTTTTTTATCTCCTTTAGATTTTTATTCAGTTCTTTTTCATACCTGCGAGGGTTGCCCACCGATTATAAGTCGAGTCGCCCGCTGGGTTTGAAGTTTCAGACTCTCTGCGTCCGCTTAGGATTACAGAAGAACGTTTCGTCACAGCTTCAGACAACGATTGAGGGGACTTTCTTTCCTGTCCTGCCATTGTCTTTTGAAGAGTTTCGTAAACTGTCTTCGCTTCTTCCACCGAACGTGCTTTTCCGACCATATCGGCAATTTTGTGCTTTTGCCGCTCATTCAAGGAGTTGTCAGTTAGGACACGATTCGCATACAATAACCTCGCATTTTGCAAGGATACTTCTTCTAATACTTGTGCAGCACTCTTAAGGTGTTCCTTTAAAGTGCTGTTTTGTGTTTTAAGTTCTGTGTTTGTTCTGGTGAGGGATTCGTTCTTCTCTTGGGCACGACGATATGCTTCTGCATCTTTCTCGTCCATTCCATCTGTATAGTCATATTCTACTTCGATGTCTTGCTCAAGGTCAATTTGGTCCAATTCCTCTTTTTCTATTTTCTGTGCTGTCCGGTCAAGTTGAACTTGCGGCACGTCTATGGCTAACAATTCAGTAAACATATCTACAAGCTCACTCTCGTCGATGCTTACCTCGTCGTCTGTGCGATTTGCTGGTTCGTCAAGTTCGATTCCAACTTCATCCGCAATTTCTTGACGGTCCATTTGAAAATCTTCGTCTTGGTCTTCGGCAGCAGAGGCAGCGATGATATCGTCCAAGTCTACTGTTACGATTTCCTCATCGCTGTTGGGTTCACCAGCAACGTGAGCCATTGGAATATCTGCCATCACTGAATCTTCTTCAGTTGGTTCTTCTGCACCATCAAGAGGCTCTTCTTCTAAAAGCTGGCTAACAGCAGTCTTTACTTCGTCAGAATACTTTTCGACGATAGCTGCTTGAGCGTTCTTTAGTGCTGCTTCACGCAGCGTTTGAGCATCTACAATAGCTTGTTCGAGCATATTAGACATATAGAATCCTCTCTGTATAGAATATACATCATTCTAAATAGTTTTTTATTTGAGGAAACGCCTAGAAATATATGCTGGCTACATTACCACATACTTGATATATAAC
>UEXM01002434.1_pt1 | contig 13221 bp, 16 predicted proteins | sample 1796661 | NCBI WGS metagenome assembly UEXM01 (sample SAMEA4772469, study PRJEB27181) | metagenome | reverse complement strand
TTATTTTTGTAGTCTGAGCCTACGACTATGATTTCTGCATCGCTTGAGAGGACTTGGGTATCTAGCTCGCTATTGGTATCAAATACAAATATTTCATCAATATACTTGATTGACTCAAGCATTGCAATCCTGTCCTCTATAATATTAAAAGGGCGGGAAGGTCCCTTTGAGGCTCTGACTCTTTCGTCAGTATCAATACCAACTACTAAATAATCTCCAAGAGACTTGGCATACTTAAATAGCTCTATGTGTCCACGATGAAGAATATCAAAGCAGCCGTTTGTCCACACAACTTTAGTAGTTTGCATACCAAGGCTCATCAAGAAGTTTGTACATCTGGATCAATTGTTTAATGCCATCATCCAAATCATATTTACATTCAAACCCAAGATCATAAATCTTTTGACTACTCACGATGTAGTCACGCTTATCGGGGTCATTTGTAAATTCGGCTCGGACTATTTCAACCGGGATATGGTCTTGAATCTTTTCTGCCAGTTGGAGCTTATTCATATTAATCGAATCATTGCCGACATTGAATGTTTGGTTCTTGCAGCGATCCCAATTCTCCATTACAAACTCAAATACTCTACAAATATCCCAAATGTGAACATAGTTTCTCATAAACTCACATTCGTAAAGAACAAGAACCCTATCTTTAATAGCCTTCAAAACAAAATTGTTAACAAGCAAATCTGTTCTTGCTCTGCTTGAGGGTCCAAAAACTGTAGCTAATCTCAGTGTACAACAACCTTCGGTTTCTTTATATACCTTTTCAGCATCAACTTTGGTCTTGCCATACAGAGATACAGGATTTAATGGAGACTCCTCGGTACAAACAGAGCCATCCAGGCTGACGCCATACCCTGAGTTTGTGCAAGGATAAATTAATATCTGCTCGTCTCTTTTGTTCTCTGCTATCCACTTGTTTATTTCAAAATTAACCTCAACAGCCTCGCGTGGGCGGTCGCGGCAAAGAGGAAATCCAACTAGACAAGCAAGAGGAATGATAACATCACTCCACTCTAAGTCTGCTTTTAATAAATCTTTTCTTCTAACATCCAATTTATCAAAATTAAAACTAGGATTGCCAACGTATCTTAATAGTGAAGCTGGTCCATAGTCCAGAGTATCTATTACTTTTACCCTGTGTCCAGACTTTAAGAAAAAGCCTACTAGCTCGCTTCCTATGTAGCCGGCACCGCCGGTAATCAAAATATTCATCTTTGTATCCTTCCTGTGATCCAATCTTTTAACATTACCCAGTCTGCCATCTTAGCGTATAGTGGGTTCTTAAATGCAGCGGGCTCATTCTTTTCAAAAAAATAATGTCCCGACCACGCAAAAGGATATACTATAAACGGAGCTAATAAGACAAAGACTAAAGGTATCTTTGTTAAGCATAGTATAACATACAAAATTGTAAATGTTTGCCCCAAAATATGTAATCTTCTGCACCAAATATTTTGGTGTAGTGACAAATAGTGCTCATAATAATTACTAAATTTTTCCAACAGTATTAACTCCTTTTAATTGAACAACAACTGACGCACACTCATTGGCAAATTTTATTGACTTGATGACATCAGCAGTTTCTTGATACTTTACACACAGAGAAGCAAGAAACGTATCTCCTGCACCACACACATCTTTAATTTCTACTTTTTCAACAAGATATGTCTCAGTGCCTAATTTACAACCGAAGCTGCCGCACGTCTTTATTATCTTATTAAATGTCCATTCGTTTTTCTCAATATAATCTTCTGAATTAGAATATTCAATTGAATTTATTTTTATATACCTTGCGTTTTTGCAAAAATCTCCAATCTTCTTTTTTGTATCAACGAATACATTTTTATGATTGTCGCATATAAACTTGATATCTTTTTTAAGAAGAAAGCCCTTGTTGTAATCAGAAATAGCAATAATATCATATTCAGACAATAATTCTTTTGTGAGACCTTTGACTCTTTTTATGTGCTCTTCCCCAGAATCAACTCGCAAGAACATATGGTTAGTTGCCTCTTGAACAAATCTTTTCTTTTCAATAATAACTTCATTGGTTTTCAAATCAGCTTCGTATCCTAAAGATATTATATTTTGATATACATTACCTGCCATACCGAGATTTTCTCTGGTTATGGTTGGAACAAATACAGGAACTGGTGCGTCGGGACACATTCTATCACATTTACCATAGACATGAACATCTTTGCAAGAATCCCCTATGACTAGAATTTTACCCATCCCAACTTATTTCCCAATCTTCAAACTCTGCTGCAAGACAGTCGATTTTATAATCTTTTCTTCCGCCTACAACTTCTTGAATCTTATTCTTTGCCGTGTTTCTTATACCATTAAGTCCATGAGTGAGTTCTAAGTTGTTTCCGTCTTTTATGCCTTTTCTGTAGTTTGACTCATTGTGCCAAATATGCAAATTCATTTGAGACAGCACTACAATAGCTCTAATCATATCGGCATCAATAGTTGAATTCTCGTTCTGTTCGTCGAGAATGAATTGTATGTCATGGCAAATTTTTGATATTTCATCAGCGTATTCATCTTTATGTTCCACAATAAAGACTTCTTTTAGCTGCGCTATAGTAAGCCTGTCTATCAATTCTGATAATGTGGGTAGGTATTTTCTTTCTGACATTTTATTTTACTCCTTGGCGGCACATAGCCAACCCTTCAGTGATTGCTGTACAGATTCTCTCTACATCTTCTTCACTTAGATACTGGTGACACCCGATATGGACACCGTTATTGCCAACCCACTCCGCTTCTGGGAATTCTCCTAGTGAGTGTCCCATGTCAGCGAACGCTCGATGTTGTGTTGGGATAGAGCCAAAATTTCTCTTATGGTGGATGTTATACTTGTCCAGTGCCTGCTTTACCAGTTCTATATCGCCTTCATTTTTACAAGTGATACTAAAGCCATGCGGACAATTTATATTGCCCTCGTCTTCTTCTGAGAACCAAGCTGCATTTTCAAAGCCCACGCAACTCTCTCTTATGGTCTTCATAGTCTTGTGTCTGGTCCAAAATGTATCCCAAAAAACTTCTATTGCTTCAAGACCTATAGATGCTTCCAGATCGTTCATCTTAGAATTCAAGCCAGTGCGCTGGTGGTCGAAGTACAGGGAATCGTGTGGGCGACCATGGCTTCTTGTAGAGAGAATAGTGTTGGCAATTTCTTCATTGTTTGTAGAAATCATGCCGCCCTCTCCACAACAAACCAAGTGAGCAACATAAAAACTATAAATTGACATATGACCCCAGTGTCCCACATATCGATCTTTGAATTTTGCTCCATGCGCTTCACAGGCATCTTCGATCACTATCAGTCCGTGACGCTCTGCGATCTCACAAATAACATCCATCTCAGCCATACGACCCATGGTGTGGACCACTTGGATCGCTACAGTGTTTTCATTAATTGCTTCTTCAATCTTTGTCTCATCAATATTCAAGGTCTCCCTCTTGACATCTACAAAACGTGGAACTAGACCTGCTGCTCTAACGCTGTTTGATGTCGCAATGAATGACAAAGCAGGAACAATAACCTCACTCACATTCCTCTTAGCATTTTTTAAATCATACAAAGACAGGCACGCATTGATGCAGCCATCAGTGCCAGAACTAAGTGCGACGCTTTTTTCATAATCAAAAAGCTCGCTCCATTCTGATTCTAGTCTTTTAACCTTTGGTCCACCCGATGCCCAGTTTGTGTCACAAACATCCATCAAGTTGGCTCTTGCCTTCTCGCCAATTTTAAGTTCACCAAATTCTATTCTTTTCATTGGTACAAATCTCCATGTTCGATTATTAATGTTGATCTTTCACTTTGTAGTGCCCTCTTATAAGCGGGCACAATTTGCTCAGGATATAAAAGCTCGACAACATCTATATTTGTGCAAGCACTTCTAAAACTTTCTGCATAATTGGCTTTATGTTGGTGCCCCGGATCGAGCGGATATTGAGAGCCCACTACAGCCTTCATGATAACCTTTGGTCTACTTTGTCCCATAGACATTGCTTCCCATTTGTCTAGATGGTTTACTATCTGATTCATCGCCAAAATAATAAAATTCATGCGTGGGTACATTGATACTGGTATGTATCCTTCCAGGGCAAGACCCAGTGCTACGCCAGCTTGAAATTCTTCTGCTACTGGTAGCTCTAGTAATTTTTCTTTGGGAAAATTCTTTACTTGATGTGTGAGTGCTGTGCCCTTATAAGCAATTGCTTGTCCAATAAAGATGGTTTTGGGGTGTTGCCCTAGCAATTCCATTCCCTTGAAGACTTCTTCTTTATAATTCACTTAAAACTCCACAAAAACACCCGTCCCCGAATGGGGATAGGTCATTTCATATTGATAATATAACACGTCTACAGAGGTTTGTATGGAAATATTTTCATAAAACTCATAAAGTCTTTTGGTTGGAATATCACCCCAACACTCCTCGGTAGGTGTTCCTACAGACTTCTTATTATCCTCAACAATGAATGTGATAGGCAAATTTTGAGATACAGCATAAACTATTGATTCATGACAAACCCCTGTTCTAAAAGCCATATCACCAATAAAACAATAAACCCTAGTAGGCTTAGTTTGCTTTTTCAATGCCATTGCTGTGCCAACAGCAATTGGACAGATACCTCCGACAATTGCAGAACTAAAAAAATTATGTTCTGTATAGTGTAACGTAATTGACCTTCCCTCAAGAATATCTTGCCTTATTTGTGCGGGGTCGATACCCTTCAACAAAGCGTGTAAATGACTCGCCCATGTTGAAAACACATAATCTTCTTTTGATATTTCTAATTTATCAAAAATATCAATCAATATCTGTTCATTGCCATTTCGCAAATGAACTGGCGCTTTTATATTACCTGCTTCATAAAGCTCTGCTATTTCTTGCTCAAACGCCACTAGTTCTTGTTTAGATAACATTTTTCTTTAACTCCCTCAGTGATAAAGCATTCCTATCTCTATCAGATATTATATCACAGAATCTATTATCCCATTCAGGAAAGATATCTGGATCGTTATAATTTACACTCCATTGTTGCTCTGGTGACGTGTAAAACTCACTCCACTTATAATAAAAAATACACCCCTGTGATAGACATTGGTGAGCGTTTAGTGTGCGGGGCGGAACTAGAATAGAATTGGTTTGTTGACTATCTCCATCTAGCAAGTATATATCTCTTTCGTCAGTGTCCACATTAAATGTGACTAGCTTTACTTTACCATGCAAACAAGTAATCAGCTTCCAAGTGGTATTGTCACCGTGAAAGCCTCTGATAACGCCTTGGTGTGATTTAGATATCTTATCTTGAACAAAATTACAATCTACCGGCATTTGTCGCTCATCATAGATGGTGTAAATGTTGCCTCTCTTTTCAAAGTATTTTTGCTCAGATAAGATACTATTATCGTACATTGTTCTTGTACCACTCGATTGTTCTCTTTAAACCCTCAACAACATTTACCTTTGGTTCCCATCCCAGTTCTTCTTTAGCTTTCGAACAATCAAGAATCACCGTTGTGGGTATATCAGGCTTTGTCAAATCAAACTTAAATTGTAATTTTTTGTTATTGAGTTGCATTATGGTTTCAGCCAAATGCAAGATAGGGAATGCTTGACCAGCGCCACAATTATAAAGCTTATAGCTCGCGGTCTGTCTTTCAATACATCTATCAATGAAATCAATCAGATCATCAATATAAACAATATCTCTACTAGCTTGTCCTCGACCCCAAATTTCTAATGTGTCTTCGGCGTTTGTGACTTTGTTAACAAAGGCGGGGACAACGTGACATTTATCTAGATCAAACTTATCGTATGGTCCATAAACATTTGAGTGTCGGAAAGCAGTGAACTTTGTTTTTCCTATTCTAGAATAGAAATCGCACATTTTTTCACAAAACACTTTCATATTACCGACGCCAAAATATGCTGGATAAATCTCATCTAGAGGGCTCCAATCAGCTTCTGATTGGGGATGATCTTTTGGCTGATACATAACAGTACAACTTGGGAAAAGAAGGTGTCCGACATTTGTGCGTGTAGCCTCTCTAAAAATCCAAGAGTTCATAACAGCATTATCTGTTACATGGACGTAAGGTCGTTCCACAACATCCTTAGCACCAGTTGTAGTAGCGGCTGTTTGGAGAACTACATCGAATTGTTGTGCCTCAAAAAGCGCAATCACTTCTGATTCAACTCTTAAGTCAACACGAAGATATTTAACACCATCTACAGCGGCGTGGGTGGGGGTGTCAGAGCTAAAAATAGTAGCAGTGATGTCATATCTATCTTTAAAATAATCTAGGGCGCTCTTACCAATAAAACCGTCTGCACCACAGATAAGCATTTTTTGTTTCATTCTTGCCCCTTAATAACGTATGCAATACCCACTTCTTGTGAGTAAGAAATAAACTTCCAATCATATTTAGACTCTCTCAAAACACGGGGGCTACCATAACGCTCGCCTTCAAAATTTACATCGTGCATAGCTATGATGCCACCAACACGGACCTTGTGCCAATAATTTTCTAGATCCTTCTTTACATACTCATAAGAATGGTTACCATCAATAAACACGGCATCAAATTGCTGTTCTATATCTTTATGAACCACCGTAGAGTCGCCTTGAATAATTGTCTCGCATTCTGAATCCATCTCTGGTTTGTATCTTTCGATAAACTGCTCGTCATACTCAACCGTTGTCATATGTTCCAATAGGAGACTTAAGATAAAGTGTGTAGAAGCCCAGTGTCCTAGACCAACCTGCAACATTGTCTTGGTATCATTATTAAGCAGCAACTTAAGAAAATCAACTAGTTCTTCGCGGACTTGTTGGGTTACCTGGGGGTGGCTGTTTACAATATCAACATCTGGATTAATGTAGAGATCTTTGTACCAATCATTCACAGCTAGAATATTTCTTGAGCGCTGCTCTGAGATTGACAGAGCTAGATCTATCTTTGGCAACACCTCTTGATTAGCAATGTACTGTCTAATAAACTTTTTATCAATCATTGTTCTCTCCAGTATAGTAAGGATTATAACGACCAACAGTTGGTCCATTTTCATTATACCAGCGGTAAGTCTCTTCAAGTCCTTCACGTAGTCCGACACTTGGCACAAATCCATATCCGTTTAGGCGGTCAGTATTTGGAACCCTAAATTGATCTCCAGTTGGCTTTGTGAGATCGTGAGTAATTTCCAAGTCTTTACCTGAAACATCAACCAACGTTTCGATGACCTCTTTAATCGTAAATGTCTTGCCATGACCAACGTTTAATGGCTCAGAAATCTGGTTTTCAACAGCAAAAATAGCTGCATTAGCAACATCACGAGCGTGAATAATATCTCTGCCTGCTGTTCCATTCCCCCAAATCTCAACTGATTCAGTAGCTTGATGAACTTTGCGAGTCAGAGAAGGTATGAGGGTTGATGTTCTGAGATCAAAGTTATCAAACTTACCATAGATATTTCCTGGCTTGATGATTGACATCTTGCGTTCGCCGTATTGCTCGCCGTAAGCATCAACTTGTACTTCTCCCATTCTTTTGGACCACCCAGCAAACCAATCGTTCGGGGATGGATTCTGAGTCCACAAGTCGTCTTCACGAAATGTGCGGGCGGGACCATAAGTTCCAATTGTACTAGTGTATAGTCCCCACTTCATAGTGGGAGTGTTGTACATTGCATCAATCATATTTGTGTTAAGCATCATGAAATCTCTAAATATCTGATATTCAAATGTCTTCATAACGACTGGAGAACCTTTGATACCTGCGATGTGAAACACATAGTCCATACCTTCACAAGCTTTATAACAATTATCTTTTGATCTCAGATCGCTCTTAATGTAGGTCGCACCCCACGCTGGATCTAAATTATTCTCATCAAGTGAAACAGAAGTAACGTCTGCTCCGCGCTTGACCATCAATTCTACCAATTCTCTACCAACGAGACCTGTCCCGCCAGTGACTAATACTTTCTTACCTTCAAACATGTTTATTTCTCCAAGTTATTAAATTTTTATCATCATTCTTGATGTATTCATAGATTTTTTCTGCCGTGTAAGATTGGCTTTTTTGATACGCAGCCTCTATAACAGGCTCATATTTTTCAAAGTTATCCCTTACGTCTTTTATTATATCATGTAACTGTTCAAAGTTATCAAAATAAATAAATTCTTTTTCTGGCTCGTAGAAGTCTTCCATCAAATCCCAAGGGTCACGTTTTACAATTAGCAATGATTTTGAGCTTGCTATCTCGTGATTTCTAACCTTGAATTGTGGCATAATACCTTCATCAAATTTTTCAAAAGCCTTAAAATGGTTGTTCTTGGATGAGGGGCTCATATAAATCATATTAAAGCTTAATGAAGATCGGCAGTGGCTTAATTCTACTAACTTCTCATCATTTGGCAACATAACATGAGTGCAGGCAGTAAATTCTAATGGGTGGCGCATCCAAGTGTTTCTTTGAGAAGTCAAGAATTTATACTTAAAAGGAAGCATAGTCTTCACTGCTGATATGTGATCTTGTCCGTGAATAGAACCCATCCAAGAGACATCGGCGTCATAATTGCCGAACTCTGTAACCGATCGGTTGGTGTATGGATATGGTATATACTTAAATTTTTCGTATCCATAGTGATTGTTCATAAATTCACATGTAAAGGGGCAGACGCTATATACATCGGTAAAAAAATCATAATGGTCGAAGTGAAAATATCCTTCTTTGGCAGTAAATTCACAAGGACTCCATAGAGCTAGTAAACATCGGCGTCGATAATTTTTAAATTCTTCCTTTATAGAATGCTCATAAATCCAAGCACTACCATTCATTAAAACTTGGTCGGATTCATCATCACTAAGTGGTTGTAAACTTTTATGCATATAGGGTACAACACCCCATGTTGAATCATGTTGCCAATTACTTACAATTTTCATTATCTCCACCCTCTTTTGTTTAAATCAATATTATATTCTTTCACAACTTCTGACAATTCAGAAGGATACTCAGTCATATTCCACAGTCCTTTTACAACGGCTGTTGCTATACAAGGAAAAATATCTGAATCATAGTGGTGTATTCCTCTTTTTTTGGTGCCAGAATAATGCTGCAAACCTTTTAGTCCAAGTTCTCTACAAATCTGAGAACCTCCAGGCTCGTGTTGCATTCTAGTATTTTCAGAAGGAGCAGCCTCAAACACTTTTTGAAAATCTCTTGATTTCCAAAGACTTGCTTGTTGAGCAAATAAATTACGGTCTTGATTGTTTATAATATAGATATCATCTTTATAGAGTGTTGTTTGTTCCGGTCCTTTTATAAATTTACAAAAACTATAATCTGTTTTATCAAGGAGTTTTGAGATTTCTTGTATTTTGTTCTGATTGATGTCGTTGAATAAAATATAATCTTCGCTTGTATAAATGATATATTTTTCTTTTATTTGTTTTAGACAAGAAAGAAGTTGATTTCTGTAAGATGCTTCATTGTCATAAATTATTGGTGTAATATCGTCTGGAATTGAAATGAGTCCATCCACAGTATCTGTAAAAGCATATTTCTTTATTCCAGAACCATGACGGTTTAATCTCCCAAAGCATGGAGCCCACACATCAGAATAATTAGAATTTGTATCTATGATTAACGCTAAATCATTTCTCATTTTACAGTTTCTAAATCCTTAAAAAGCTCAAACTCTCTCAAATCTCTATAAAATGGCTCTTCTGGCAAATCTTCAACATCATCCGGGTAATTTTGCATAAGCATTAATCCCCTAGCGGCTTGTTCGGGCGTCATATAGGCATTCCAGCCGTTTATTTCTATGTTATCCTCGTGATACATCACTTCGCCGCGACCTTCATATCTGCCTTTTCTAAACCAAGCAGCAGCTTCGGCGTCATCAGTTAAAATTATACCGCCTTTGCCAATTTTGAGGTGTTTTTTAATATGAAAAGAAAGACACATATAAGTGTCAGGAATATACATATTGCTAGTAAATCGTTTGGCGGCGTCCCAAATTGGATATGGTTCTAGTTGGTATATCCCTTTCCAACGATAATCTTTAAATTTTACTGTTCCACCTGCGTGTGTTATTGATTGAGGCACCGATAAATATGTTCTTGCAGGAATTGTTACCTCTTTAACTTTTAAATATTCACAACACAATAATAGTGCATCAGTACAATTATCAGTTGACACAGCATACTTTGAGCCACAATAATCAGCGACAGTCTCTTCAAACATTTTCACGATCGTATATGGATTGTGTCTCAAATTTACTCCAATAAATAATATTTTATTTTAAAACCACATTTCTTAAAAAGACCGAGGCTCGCTTTATTTTCAGTCTTTACTTTTGCTACAGATGTAGGATATAGCTTTTTAATCTCCTTTACCATAAAGGAGGCAGCACCTTTTCCTTGGCAATCAGGATGAGTAGCCACCCTTATGTCTTCTTCTATGACACCAATATATCCCATCGGCTGTCCGTTGTGAAGACAAATATAAAAACAATCAGAATATTTTTTCATATACTCTTGGTGACTTTCTTGTGTTATGGTCTTTTGTTGTATAAAACCTTGTCTAACACCCTCTAAATTCCTCAAATTTCTTATGAACTCCCAATATAGGTAACTATTTTTTACTAGCTCCATATATCTACCTGTCGCTGGAATGGACTATTTGAGTTTAGCCAGTAACCAGTCAGATAACCTCTAGTGTACTTCCAGCCCTCTAATCCAAGTAGGGGATTGAGGCAAGATCCAATATCTAAGAAAGTGTTGTCTTGGTTATCACGGAAACAATCATAGATAACAAAATTAGACAAGCTTGCGGCTGAACATAGAACTACCGCATCTTTAGTCCCAGTCTCTCTAATATAATCTCTTACCTTCTCAGCAGTGTCATAATTGTTTATCATACAGTTTGAGCCAATCTCAAACTTCTTTGAGATCTGAAATGGAAGCTTTGATGTATCAGCCATTTCATTAACCACATACATTATTTCTCTATCCATAAAAAGCGGTATCATCTCTTCAACAAAACGAGAGTAGTTCGCGTTAATCAACAAGTTAGCAAAAGTCAAATTATCGTGATCACCGCCATGAAAGTCTATCATCCAATCAAAATTTTGTTTTCCTACATGACCATCAGTAGAAGTACAAATTCCTTTGAAATAATTGTTCTGATTGTACTGATAGGTTTCAATCAATTTGTCTCTATATTGTTGATGCTGTTCGGGGTAAAACTCTTTATGTTCCTCTTTTGTATAGCGATTGGAACCCTTGATATCTCCAGTTATATAATGATTATCAGCTAAAACAACTGTCTTGTTTTGAAGAATAAATAACTCACCATCTGAGAATCTAGTAAAAGCAAAGTTCTCCTTGTTTTTAATCTTGATTAAAAGAGAATCAAATGCACCATTGAAGTTTTTCATAGTTTGATATTCCTTACTGTCTTCCATCCTCGCTTTAAGCCTTCCTGCACACACCTATCTCTTTCTGAAAAGAATTTCTGATGTGAAATAGCAGAGTTGGTGGAGGTTGCTTTATTATCAATCCCTAATTCATTCCCAAGCACAGAACCATGAAGGCTTCTGTCATCTGGTGGGTGTGGCGGACAATAAGTTGGAATGTCGCCGTGGACTTTCGCCATAAAACCAAACTGAATATCTTCACCATTATCCCAAGTTACAGGCTTTTCTTGCCAAAGGTATTTTAACCATTCGCGCTTGAAAAACCAAGCGTGTCCAACCAAATCGACTTCAGTGGTTGTAGGGTTTTGGGTTGGCCAGCCGCACCTATCATGATTGATGTATTGGCTGCTCTTTAATATAATACCAGCGGAGCCTAGAATACCCTCGTGGGTCTTCATTGTGTTTAGACAATTCTCATGCCATCTTTCGCCGGGTATCGTATCATCGTCGTAGATGGCAAGGTATTCTGTGTCTGCTAAGAGCGAAGCCGCAAACCTTCCATAGAACTTCCAGTTGAAATCATTTTTGAAGATTCTATCGACACCTATTGTAGTCGGATCAAAATCCTTGTTGTCTTCATGGTGGTTTATCCATAGCCATATCTGCTTTGGCTTGATCGTTTGATTTCTCAAAGCTTCGACTTGCATCTTGAGATTGTAGGGTCGTCTGTAGCAATTAAGAATAACTGTGATATCTGCTTCTTTTGTTTCCTTGATCTCAAACAACTTGTCTTCAATTGTTGTGATAACCTCACCTCTCTTGTTATCAACAAAATCGATTAGCTCTGTACCCTTCAACTCTTTGAACCATGGCTCGTATGTACACCCATTCAGGCTGTTTGTAATAAGCTTACAGCCCAACATCCTTGCTTCAAGTATGATACGGCTAAAAGTCTCTAGCGTCTGAGGGAAAAAGACAAAACTCTGATAAGTGCCTAGGGTCTTTATGAAGTCTTCGTAAGGCACCTTATCTTTAAGATCGAAGTCTATCTGCTTCTTTTGGCAGAAATCAACCGCAGTGGGGGTTCCCTTGATCTTGTTGCCATCGTTTATGACATAAGCTTTGCTGTTCTTGACTGATATTGATGCCCTGATAAGTTCTGTCTGTTCTTTAGACCACAGAGAGCACTCAAGGTTTGTGACATTTGAAATATTCAAGTTGTCAGCGAGAACCTGTGTGTGCTTTACTGATTGACAAAACACCTGCTTTGCAGACTTGTAGAACTCTCTGTTAATTACAAACTGGGTTGGAGCCTTATAGTCGGTGAAAATTGACGGGTTTCTTGTTTTGAGATACTTGTGATCGTGCTCTAAAATACAGTACCTATCTCCATAAAGAGTAAAAAGTTTTTTAACACTCTCGGATAGACCAACAAAATTTGATATTATGAAGTTAAAGCCACATTGTTGGTATAGATGGAAGTGCTTTTCAGTGAAATCACCAGATTTGAATCTACATACCTTAACGCCTCTATGATCAAGCTCTTCTATAAGAACTTGATCATAAATCTCGGCGCCGCCTGAAACCTCTTCTGCAAAGAAATCAGATATAAAGACAATTTTTCTCATTCAAATTCTAACACTTCTTGCTCTTGTTCTTGAATCTCTATCAGAGATGAATCAAATCCCAGAATCTCATCGACAAATTTCTTATACATTTTATCTGGAGCAAAACGCTCGTTCAAACGAGTGTTGTTATATACTA
>UEXM01002433.1_pt1 | contig 13221 bp, 8 predicted proteins | sample 1796661 | NCBI WGS metagenome assembly UEXM01 (sample SAMEA4772469, study PRJEB27181) | metagenome | reverse complement strand
GGCACGTCATCATCTATCGACGTGTTCTTTTGCCCACCCAGTTCAACACCAATGGTGCGACTAAGTTCGCGGTAGTTCTCTTCCTGCATCACTTGCTCCGGACGTATGTCCGACATCGTGAGCGCCAGACTATGCAGCGTTCGGAAGAATATTAAGTCTTCCTTGGGGTCCAGATTGAAACGTGCTGCCGCTCGTTCTTTTGCCTCATTTGCCGCTTTTCGAGTAAAGGCTAGAAACGCGATACGGTCAGGTGGTGTGCCTTCTTCCAGCGCCTTGTCTACCATGTTGAGTAGTGTCGTTGTCTTACCTGTACCCGGAGGGCCAAAGATTCTAAACATCCTTCTTTTTCTCCCTGCTATATATCTGTTGCACTCGCTGTTTTGATATTCCCCAAAACTTAGCTACTGCGGTCATGGTCATACGTTGTCTATCAATCATGTCCACAATATCGAGGTCTCTCATCTTTCTCCAATGCGCACTCTTAATCTTGCTCAAAACGGAGCCTCCCCCTGAGAGAAGGAAGGTGTTTTCAAATCTACCTCAGTGCTATCAAAAGCAGGTATCTTCCAGACACGTACTGCGCGTCCCTTGATCTTCAATACAATACTGTCGCCGTTGATGTCTCTTAACCTCTGCGCAATCCTATGCGACTTGTACTCAAAGAATTTGTTTTTCTTTAAATAACTCTCAAAGTCCTTGAGCCTGAAGTAAGTAACTTCTTCCTCTTCATCGGTCCAAGGGCGGCGTAACAGTATCTCTTCTTTGTCTTGCGCCTGCTGTAGATGGCTGCAAAACTCTTCAAGGTAATCGTAGAACTGACCGCTGATACTGGCGTCTTGTGATACTTCAATGATCGCGCTTTCGTTGTCGCGCATTTCAGTCATTAGGGTACTGATCCGGCTTTCCCACTGCTGCTTGGCAACGGACCGGGGCATGAAGTTAAGTTGCTCCATGCAGTATTTCTGAAATAGGGGTTGGCTCATCAGAGCCTCAGTGTCTAACTCCAGTGGTTCGCCGTTAACGTCCATAAACCAGACGGGAGGGGTAGAGTTATACTTGCGTAGGTTCGCTATCGTAGCGCCCGCTACAGCGGCTCCTATGCCGAATTTACGTGTGCGGCACAGTTCTTTGTTGCAATGCGCGTTGATCGGCGCATCTGAACACTTGTAGGCGTAGTCTTTGCGGTCTAGCTGCTTCGCAACTATGTTGACCTCTGGTAGTGGCAATGGCGGAGACAGGTACTCCATGTTGTAACGTAGGATTTCCGACTCGTAACTATCTGGGTATGCCTTGCGTAAGTATACCCCGATGTTAAATAGACCATTATTTCTACCTCCCTCGCTAATGCGCTGCTTACAAAGTATCTGTAAACAAGGCGGCCCGTCCTTCATCAGGTCCGTTTCACCTGTGTCTACTATCTGTAGCTTAACGACTTCTTCGGGTGTTTGTGCATATTTTTCGTACAGGTCTATGAACTCATTTAGTTCAGCCGATGTACCATCGTCTAATATTGCGTATCGCAGACCATTCTCGTGATCGTAGTATGGCAGGTTGAGAAAGTTTCCAACGTCACCACGGTCTAGGTGCAACTTAATCTGCTTTGGAAATATCTCACTTTCGCCATAACCAAGGGCCGCGGACATATGTTGCAGAGACTTCTGCATGTCCTTTGCAGGCACCCATTCTTTTGAGAATAAAAAACAGTGGGCACCTCCAGACTTGGACCGGCATACTACTAAAGGTAGCTTTAACTTTCTTATTTTATCAACAAGCATCTTGTGGTCGAGTGGATACTGGTCCACGTCAATACAACCCCATTTGCACATGTTGTCTTCGTTGATGGGTATGATACCCAATCCACTGCCCTCACCGGACAAGTGGTTCTCCCAAAGCTTCTTCGTTTGGGGTTCACGTAGGACGCCAGCCTTACCTTTGGCTTTACCATTAGCGCCTGTGTTTTCTATTTTGAAGTAGCCGTGGGCTTCCTTCAGGCCATCGAATATGGCCATAAATTTTTCTACTGACATTGGTGCCCCCATACGGAAAAAAAGCGGCAGGGCACTAAGTACCCCGCCGCGTGACTATTAAAACGGTGTTGATTTACCGGTTTCTTCGTCATCCGTATGTTTCACCACAACATCGCCTGCGGTGATGCTCTCTGCAAATCCCTTTGCGCGGGAATACAGAGCGCCATCCTCAATGACACCTTCGCAGGACATTTCCCAACCGTGCCACGAACCCTTGGAGTTTTCCTCAGATACCGTTTTAAGGTGGTAGATGTGGCTAAAGCGGGGCGGTGTAAACGGCCCGTTCTGACCTTGCATTGAGCGAGACGCCATCATGCTGTTCCACTTTCTGCTCTTTTTAAGCTGTGTGGATTTCATTGCGATGAGGGCGGTCTCGTATGACCCGTCATCGTTGAGTAGAAGGACAAAGTGTTGGTGGGTCTCTTCGATGTAAGACCCATCACCATTTGCAACATATTCCTTGTTGTCATCTGGCGAACGCTCTGTCTTTGGACGTTCTTCTCCCGGTTCATAAATTGCCATGGGCGCACCGCTTCCGCTGCCACGCGGAGCCCACTGGATAAACCTACGCTGATAAGCGCAGGGTACTACTCGAACCCCATCCTTACCTTTGTATGGAATACCAGTAACGGTGTTGTATATATCACCCTTACGTGCCGTTTCATTTTCGTCCAACACAGGATCGTTACCCGACAAGACTTTAAGGAATGGAAGAGCTAAGTCTTCAGTCCCCATGTTGTCCATGCCTGCTCCGGCATCCTGTTCCATCATGGCAGGATTAAATACTGCCACATCTTTTTTGCCTGCTTCGGCTACTTCGCTTTTCTTAGTCATTATTTCTTACCTCGTTTAATTACTGCGCGTTGACCTACCCATGCTCCGAACAACTCCATCGGAAAATCCTCTCCTGCTTCGCAACGTTCTTTGACAAACGCACGTAACGTTTGAGGATGCACCTCGGTTTTTTGTTCTGGAATAAACCCTTGCTTTTGCGCAAAAGCAGCAAAGGCACCCGCTTGATCGTCCTCTCCACGGCCAAACTGACACAAGACAGTATTTTTAATAATGTCATCGTGCCCATGATCGCGTAGCCAGTCGTAGGCTTCAGGACGTTTATCAACGAGAATGGACGCACCATAGGTTTGCTTAACCTCGACGGTTGATCCGTCATCTAGTGCAAAAGAAGACATACCGATCTCTGCAAGCATCGAAGGCATCTCCTCATCCGTTAACTTCAAAAGCTCCTTCTTCTGTTCTTTCAGCGTTTGCTCAAGATCAGAAATTCTTGCTTCCTTATCACGGATTGTTCTGGCCAACGCGGCTACCGAAGTAAGCCCTTGCTGGTCAATTTTCTCAACAGATGTAGCATTCGTTTGTTCAAAGTCCTGCTCCATCAATCTTTCTAGGTCACTCATCGTGTTTCTCCTTTCGTGGTTAAAGGCACCTCTTTGGGCCTTGACAATTACAGATATTATCTTATACAATATGAAAGTCAAGCGTTTTTAAAAAATAGGGGCAAGAATGCAAAGTTACGAATATGAGACCCAACCATATGAACACCAGCGAACTGCTTTTGAAGAGTCGTGGGACGCGGAGTTCTATGCGTTACTCATGGAAATGGGGACAGGTAAATCCAAAGTAGCAATCGACACGATGGGCGCGTTGTATGAAGAGGGTAAAATTAAAGCCGCTCTTATCGTTGCGCCAAAGGGGGTCTATGACAACTGGGTAAAAGGTGAAGTACCAATACATTTGCCAAAGCGCATCCCCCGTCACATTATGCGATGGATTCCCGCAAAGACCCAGCGTTTTGAGACTGATTTAAAAGATTTTATCGTGGACCGTGATCCTAAATTAAAAGTGTTTGTTATGAATACAGAGGCTTTTTCATCACCACGTGGCACAGAAGCAGCCGTAGCATTCTTGTATCAAAACCCAGATAACATTGTCATTGTTGACGAATCAACTACAATTAAAAACAGGAAGGCTGCGAGAACGAAGAACATCATAGCTTTACAGAAACGGGCTAAATACCGCCGGGTATTGACCGGCTCTCCGATAACTAAGAGCCCTATGGACCTGTTTAGCCAATGTAACTTCCTTGCCGAAAAGGCATTAGGCTTTAACAGCTATTATGCTTTCCAAGCGCGGTACGCCAATGTGCAGAAACGCCAAATGGGTCATCGCAGCTTCCAACAGATTGTGGGCTACCGACGTTTAGACGAACTATCTGAAAAGTTAGACCGGTTTAGTAGCCGGGTTCTAAAGGTCGATTGCCTTGATCTACCTGCCAAAGTTTATATCCGTAGGGACGTTTCCCTCACCCCCGAACAAGTCAAGCTGTACATGCAGATGAAAAAGCTTGCGCTTGCGAAACTAGAAAGCGGGGAGTTAGCCACGACAGCGAGTGTGCTGACACAGATTATGAGATTACAACAGATTTGCTGCGGACATTTGCAGCCAGATGATGGTGAGATACAGACGGTCAAAAGTAATCGTTTGAACGAATTACTCGACATCACTGAAGAGTTTCAGGGTAAGGCAATCATTTGGGCGACGTATACACACGACATCCAACAGGTAGCTGATGCCCTGCGCGACCGGTTCGGGCCCGAATCGGTCGCAACCTATTATGGTGCTACTCCACAAGATGAGCGCCAGCAGATCGTTGAGGACTTTCAAGACCCGGACAACCCTTTGCGGTTCTTTGTGGGTCAACCCAAAACAGGTGGATACGGTATTACACTAACAGCCGCCAATACTGTCATTTACTACAGCAACAGTTATGACTTGGAGATTAGACTACAGTCTGAAGACCGTGCGCACCGTATTGGCCAGTCTAATAAGGTCACCTATATTGACCTAGTATCACCGGGTACAATTGACGAAAAGATATTAGGGGCCTTGCGTAGCAAGATTGATATAGCAGGGCAGGTGTTGGGAGAAGATGTGCAGGACTGGTTACGCTAGTCCTTTTTGTTCCATAGATCAAACAACACTCTGATCTTCTCTTTTATCTGTTCAATGTCGCTGTGCATTTTTGCAAGCACAATTACCAGAGTCACGAATGCCGCCGCTATGGGCCAAACTACCCCTATGGCGTCCATTATTTCCATGTTCAGTTCGTGCTTTCAGAATTTTTTGTATCAAATAGTGCTTCTAGTGTACCGATACGGATAGTCAATTCATGAACCCTATCCTGCATTTCACGTAGTTCTACTACGTCCCGTTCTAATCCTTCGATTAGCATGTCCTGCCTAGCGTCTGCTGGAAGGCTGCCCAACTGTCCTCTAGGCCATAAAATTCTAAATTCAGAATTTGATTTAATTTCCACATCAGTCATATCAACACTATGTTCGAGTGTCGTGAGCCGTGATTCAATAGAAAAGTAAGCCATTGTGGCGACAGCGGTCAGAGCAATCATACCCAAGATGTTCTTGAGCGGTATTGTCAGGTTTGTGTTTTCAGATAACTCTGCCATAACGTTTTAAAAAGCGGGCGGTAAAGAGGCTATGCCTCCACCCCTTGGATCGGTGCCCATGGTCTGCATCATTGGTTGAGGCATTACTGCGCGATGGTTCTGCATCATAGGCATTTGTGCTTGGACGGGTGGTTTTCCATAACCAAAGCTTTCTTCGGCACCGAAGTGCGCACGTTCTGCCTGATCTACAAGGTCCACAAACTCTGTCACTTTTGCCTGCATTTCTGCGGCTTGTGGGCTGGTGTAAGTCTGGTTTAAGTAATTACTATATACCTTCAACGGTGAGGACTGCATCTGAGTCATTTGCTGACCAAACTGTTGTTGCATGTTTTGGAACATACCACCCACACCACCCATGGGGCTTGAGCCTTGTAGTTCTGCCCTAGACGGAACTGAAAAACCCACATTTTCATCGTGAACCAACGTTGGTTTAATAGGACCCATTTGTGTTTTCATAGGGTTTGCGTAAGGGGATGCGATCATACCGCCTGCCTCCATATGTTGTACGGGGTATATTACACCGCCATCTGCTCTATGTTGTGTGTTGCTTCCGTCGGAATGACCCGGACCACCGCCACCGGGTCCTCGTTCAGGACCATCTTGGTTTCCGCCGCTGCCACCGGTTGTTTCTGTAGTTGATCCGCCGCCAAATATACCAGCAAGACCACCTAAGTTTACATTTCCGGCAGTACCACCGCTGGTGTGTCCACTGTACCCAGCAAAACTAAAAGCAGGGTTCGTTGACCCAGAGCCGCGGCCCACGTAGCTAAAAGGAATAGCATCTTGCGAGGCGTCATCCGCAGCTTGCCGGGCATCAAACTTTCTTTGTGCTTGTGCCGAAAAAGCGTCGTACTGTTCTTGCGTGTAATTGTATTTTTCAGGGTTCTGCAAACGATCAAGTTCGTTGGCCGTGTAATACGATGATCTGCCCCCGTATTCTGCAAAAATACTCATTACGCTTGCCCCATTAAACTACCGATGCCGAGAAGTTCTCGGTCTTCTGGGAATAAAGCTGCAAACTTAGTCCGGTCCACAGGACCTGATCCCTGTGACGCCGTTTGAACGGCAGCAGGTGGAGGGTTAACCGGACCAAGTGCAGGTCCACTGTTCTGGGTGGGAGTAAGAACAGGTGGATTAAGGGCCCCTTGTTGGTTATTCGGGGGCAAAACGGGTCGTAATTGTACTGGAGGCTTTTGTACTTCAACAGGTGTTTCGGGTACAGGTGTTTGATCGTCTGTAATTTCTTCGCTAGTTGCTCGAAGGACGTAAGGTACACGACGGCCAGCCTGTCTAGCTAAACCAGCAAATCCTGTTTCTAAAGCTTTCATAGCTGAGTCAGCATCCTGTTTACTTTTAATCTCTTTTAGTAAAGGAGCCAATAAAGCAGGTTCGGAGAAAAGGTTAGACATGGTTTTTACGATCTGACTTTCAGGTCCGCGTAAAATAGCTTGTTGAAAAGCTTGTGATCCGGTCTCTGCCGCGACCATGCCGCCGCCTATACCGCCGCCAGAAGTACCCAACCCAATTTTACCCAGTAATTTGTTAAAGGTCTCTTGTCCTTTTTGACCCAAAGTAGCACCAATAACTCTTGTATAAAAAGTCTTTTGAAGAGATGGGCGTTTAAATAATACGCTTTCTAAATTACCTGTTTGAAAAGCTTCTTCAACTCCGCGCATTTGTTTTATAGCACGTTGTATTTTGTCTACTTCGGGCTGCGTAAACATGTCATGTTCTTTCATAAAGTCCATGAGCGTAAACTTAGTTGATACTTTAGGCACTTGTGCAAATAGTCGATCTTCAAAAACTGTCGGACTAAACTGCAACCCCGCGCCCCCAGAACTAAAAGTAGCGTAATCCATAATTGCTTTTCGTAAACCCATCTTAGCTTCGTCCGCAGTAAAAACTTGCGATGTATCCGGGTCAACATAAGACTTCGCGGTTTGAGTTAGGTCCAATAATTCACGCATAGCTTTTGCAGGGGAATTGCTAGATAGGGCTTTAGCCACCGCATTTGACGGCGTATCTTCAAAATTTAAAACGTTTTGAAAAGCGGTTGTCGCACGAGACTTGCCTAAATTAACAAGATCAACTTGAGTGCTATCGTATAACCTTTTAGCTGTTTGTGTTGTTTCAAGGTCTCTTTTTAAATTTGGGAAAATAGCAAAAAGTTCTTGTGTTCCGGGCTCTTTTTTAAATGATTCTAACCTTTTGGGGTTGATTTCATACCTAAATTCACCAGTTGCTTGTCTAGTTATGGGGTCAATTATTTCTTTTTTGTCCATAACTTTTCGTAAAGAATCTCGAACAACAAGGTCCAATACTTCTTGCGTAGAGGTTTGATTAAGTGCAGCCTCTGGCAAAAAGTGTTCTAAACCAAAACGCCCCGCTCTGTTTATTTCTTCAATACGTTGAACGGTGGCTAAGTTACCACCTTGAAACAATTTTTTGACCAGTTGGTCGGGGTCCATAGTTAATGAACGATCTTTATCGAAGGATTGCATATCTCCAATAAAACTACGGGTAAACACGTTGTTACGTGCGTAAGTGTAAGCACGAGCAGCATTGTATGGGGCACTATCTGAGTTTTTTTGACCAGTTAAATCTCTTAAAATTGCATCCGATATTTTGTCTACATGTTTGGCTAATTGAATTTTACCGTTTGCTCGCAAATTAGCCGCTACGTCTTGTGCGCCTGAACGCATTTCGTATAAAGTTTGAGAAGTAACAGGGTTTTTACCTTGGCCATTAACAAAGTAATCTTTAAAATCGGCTATATCGTCTTTTAAGCCTTGCCCTAAAACTGAGTTTAAATTAGCGGTTGCGGTTTTTGAAGAAAATTTAAGACCGCCGTTTTGGGCTGGTTTATCCAACAAAAGAAGTAAATTTGGTCGGGTCATTTCCTTGCCGTTTTTTGCAACAAAAGTAGTTATTGGGTAATTACCAACGGCATCCCATAATTCGCCTTCTACTTTTTTAGAGGCTTTTACTTGATTGTCTAAAAGACCGTATAATTTTTGTGAAAGCTTGACTTGTTGCGATCCGCCATCTGGAGCATTTTTTAATACGTTTTCCGCGGCATCGTAAAGTTTTGTAACTTTAGTTTCTATCTGGTCTGTAATATTTTGTTCAAAAATAGATTGTTGCATACGTGCGGCAAGAGCCATAGCACTTGGATCACCTGTTTGCATCAAATCCGCTATAGTGCTTTTAGCTGCGGTCAACATTTGATCTCTGCCACGTGCTGTCGCTACGGAAAGTTCTTCACTTGCCGTTTCTAATTGTTCTTGAATTTTTACTATGGTTTTGTTCATAGGCATGTCAAACGCAACAGCTAAATCTTTAACTGTTCCGGGTGCCGGGTTTCCGTCCACATCTACCGCTTGGTCCATTAACGAAGAAATAAATTTTTCTATTTGTTCGTCACCGGCTACTCCCGGTTTATATTCTGTAGACTCTTTTAAAGCCGCTAATATACGAGTTCCGGCTTCTTTTTCAACCTTACCTTTAAGTAAACCTTCTCTGGTATCGGACACGGCCCAATTGCGCATTGTTCTAAAAAGGTTACCAGCCGCTTCAGGCCCTTTTTCGACCAGCATTTGCATGGGGATAGGAACCAATGCGGCACCGCCCATTTCCATCCAAAATCGTGTCGAGTCATCGTAAGGGTCTATTTGCTGCGCTACATTTGCCAGCACACCTGCGCCCAACGCTGCACCTGTTTCTATTGTCATAAAACGAAGCGGTCTTTCACGCACAGCCTGCATTCCGGAACGTGCGCCACCTTCTATACCCGCTGCTATTCTAGATGAAACTGGACCTTTTAAAGGGTCCGTTAAATTTCCTCTAGGGTTAAAACGAAACAGACCTAAATCTACACCTTTTCCTGATTGCGAAAACTTTGAAAACATTGGACCTTTTTTAGCTGCTTCGGCTGCGGCTTTACCGCCGACTTCTGCGGCTTTATTAGCCCTCAACTGAGCTTGCGCTAAAAATCGCTCACCTAATCCGCCGTTTTTTGCAGTCAGTTCGATGGCATCATCTGCTGTTGTTGCTAATTTACCAGTAGCAATTCCTTTAAAGTTGTCTAAAAATTGAACAGACCCCGCTACTACTTTATCCGCTGCTTTTGGTGCCATAGTGTATGGCGCATGTAGCATAGATACCCCAAACATTATGGTTTCACCCATGCGATCAGCACCTTCTAAAGAAGGAACAACAGGAGCTTTTTCTCCAATAATAGCTTTTTCAGCTTCCTCGGCGGCAAAACCCGCAGCAATTGCTCCGGCTATTCCTCCACCAAGTAAAACAATTCCTTTTAAAGCAAGTCCGGGGAGTCCCGCAGGTGGTATATATGCAGCTAAAGGTGCGGCGGCTTTCATACCTCCCGCAAAACCAAACCCTTGTGCAATGCTTTCTGGCGCAGCGCGAGCTATGCTGGTTTTGACCGCTTGTCCATACGCCCCTTCACCGGTAGATTCCGGATCGTACATCCCGTAATCTTCTACGTTTGTAAAAAGACTTAAAATAGCTTCATCATTTAACTTTCGGTTTTCGGGTTCAACTCCGGAGTAACCGGGCAAGACATTTAATATAGGCGCAGTACCGTCCCGTAATCCTTCGTAGGTCATTTGACCACCGCCCATCATCTCGTCTCCGTCTAAGACGAGGGCCCGTGTGGTGTTTTCTAAGCCTTGCGTCTCCATAAGACGCTCAAACTGAGGAGCAGTAAAATTAAATAATGGTTCTTCGTTATCAGACATGTCTGCTCCTATTTCCCAACCATTTCATTAATCATTTGTCGTGCCGAGTTTACATTTGAAGTTCCGCCTTGCGGTCCACCGGGAGTCAGGGTCTCAAGGTATTGGTTGTAAATGTTTTCCATGGCAATAACTTCTGCCATTAAACTTGTAATTTCATCTGTTCTTGCACGAGCCGCTAAAATTTGTTTTTCGTCAAAATTTCCTTCTGCTGCGGGGTTAAAAAGAGGGTCTCTTTTTGCGTATTTTTCAAAAGCTGAACCCATTTGCCCCTTAATAGCATCTAAAGTAGCAGAGACAGCTTCGTCTGATTTAAACGTTCCCGGTGTTAAATCTCTAGCAAGGCCACGAAGTGCATCTTGCGTAGTTTTAAGAACTCTGTCGTCTTGCCAATTAATCAACTCTTGGTTAATTTTTTCGCGCAAGTTGTCCATGTCTTTACTGGCCGTGACTAACTCTCTGTTTTCAGCCGACATAGCAGGTAGACCCAATATTTCTCTACCGTATTCCGTAACAACGTTTGCAATACGAGTTGTTATTTCCGCGGGTCCGGTAGCTCTTTGGTAAGCTACTTCCTTATCAATAATGTTTAAAGGAATCTGCTCCCAAAGCGGACTATCGTATTGAACGCCCGTCTGAGTGTTGTATAGACCTTGTTTAAACTCAGGACTCCCAACCTCTAAAGTTCCCGTTTCTAATGCCGCGGTGCCGTTGCCTCCTTGCGGTTCGTTTGCCTTAGAAGCCGTGTAACCTGCAATATTTGGAATCTCATAACCATTTGCAACACGAGTATTTAAAGCGTCGGTTATTTGTCGAGCTAATCCGGGCGCAGCCGTTTTAACAAACGATGTTCCGTTCCAAGTATAGCTGGGCTTTACATAATCATTTAAAGCTTGTTCAAACAAGGCGGTTTCGTCGCCTAAACTATCTTCTGCGTAAGCTGTAAGCCTCTCTGGGTTAGTTAAGAAACTTAAAGTGTTCGTTTTAGCGTCACTTCCCACCTTAACCGCATTCAAGGCTTGTTCTTCTAACGACAACATACCTGCTTTATAAACTTCGTCTAAGGTTTGAGCCCTTTCTTGTAAGAGTAAGCTGGTGTCCTTTTGATCCGCACCACGCAATGCCAATGCTTCGTCAAACCCTCTATTGATTCTAGCAATTTCACGATCAATGTCAGCTTGCTCAAAATCCATACCTTTTAGTTCAACACGAAGTGCCCTTTCAAAGTCTTGGCTAGATACACGTTCAGTAGTCTTGTAAGCACGTTCCAAAGCTCTTTCGGAGGCTTCAAACACCTGTTCAGAAAGTCTAGCTTCTTTGGCAATGGCAGCATTGTGGTCTTGTAAGGCAAGGTTAAGGTCATGGCCGTAGTCCATGCGTCCCAGTTCATACCCATTAAGAATGCCGTCGCGTTGCAGAACGTTTTCAAAATCCATAGTTTTAATGGTTTTTGTAAACTCACGTGCTAATTGATCGTTTTCTTTTTGTAAACGATCTTTAAGCAAGATGGACTGTTGTGAGTTATCAAACTCTAGTGCAATAAGAGCTTGCTGGTTAGTAAACTGTTGTTCTCTAACCGCGTCTTGATAGCCTTGAGTGTCCAAACGCTCTGACGTTGTAAAGTCAAACCTATCAGATTGCATAGTTCTTTGGAAAGCGTTATTGATTTGCGACAACTCGTTTTGAAGGCGACCGCGCAACGCAATGTCTGATTGACTTTGTGCGCCTTGCAATCTTTGTAGTAAATCTTGAGCTTCAATTTTGCGATTTGCCAACCGCATTTGAAAACTTTGATTAGATTCATTTTCTTCTTTGTTAAAAGCAAATGTGCGATCCATTTTTAACAATTCGTGCGCACGATCTTCGGCTTTTTCGCCAGATTTCCAAGCTTGTTCCGCTGCCATAGCTTTGTTATCAGCGTCTACTTTCAATTCAAACGCCAACTGGTTTTCAGCAGCGCCCAACGCAGACAAGTTTAAAGCCCTTTTCTCTTTCTTCTGGCTTTGTTTAAATTTCTGTAGATCGCCTGCACGGGCACTAATGTTGCCAAGCACCGGCTGGAACGATTGAGCCAACCTTTCGGCAGGACTCATGTTTCGTTCTCCGGGAGTAGCAAACATCAAAGCCCCTTGCGCCACGTCAAACAGCATTTGAGCTTGTGTCATGCTTTTTTGGTCAGCTAGTTCAGCTTCTTGATCCGCCATACCTAGTATATCGCCATAAACTTTTTGTTTATCTTGATAGATTTGTCCAAGGCGGGGGTCACCTCCCGCTTGCATATATGCTACAGGCCCGCCTTGGTTAAAATTTACAGGAGCAGGCCCTCCGGGGACCTGTGCTGGAGCTTCTGGAGCGCCCATATTAACAGTGGACATAATACCTTCTGCCATCGCCCCTTCTATTGGGGCCGACATCTCTTCGGCAGCTAATCCTCCAATACCCTGATCTACCGCTGCAATCTGCATTACAGGTTGAAGCAGAGTCAAAACTGATTCGGGGGTGGCTTGCGAATCTTCAGGTCCAACCACTTGCGCTAATTCTTGATAACGCTGTTCAATAGGTGCTGTATCGCCTCGAATACCGTTAATGACGGTTTCATAATCTTCAGCGTTTTCTATGTCATCCATCTGACTAGCATACTGAGTAAGCATCCCTTCTAATTCAGCGGGATTGATACCTTGTTGCATAGCACCTTGTGCCGCTTCATTAATATCTACGGAACCGGGGTCAATAGCAGGTAAACCGGGTGGCATCATTTGTGGTCCGGGAGCCGCGGGTGCTGGCATAGGTGCCATACCGCCGTCCTGCATGGGAATTACCCCACGACCGATCAAAATATCCTTTTGCGTAACGTTTCCATCACCACTTAGGTCTGGAAAGGCTGCGCCTCCGTTAGCAAACATCTGTCTGCCCATTACTTCTCTATTCATTAAAATAACCCCGCTTTTGCTGCGCC
>UEXM01002432.1_pt1 | contig 13222 bp, 21 predicted proteins | sample 1796661 | NCBI WGS metagenome assembly UEXM01 (sample SAMEA4772469, study PRJEB27181) | metagenome | reverse complement strand
GTTGGTTCCAACGCCTAAAAACTTAGTGCTGTCTAATGCTGTCCAAGGAAACAAACTTCTAGCTGATCCCAGATAGGTGTTCAAAGTATTCTTCACCCAACCCCCTATCTTCTCAGGAAAGCCTAGTCTGAAGCGTACCTTGTCGCTATCTACCCAGCCACCCTCATTTGTATAAGAAGTTACATCTCGATTAACACCAGGCTTATATCGTAATGTTGTTAAGGGCATTGATTATCTCCGTCATGTTTTAACCCTTAATCCAAGATGTAGTGTCTTCATCCCAACGATAGGGTACATCTTCTTCGGGTCGAGCTACCGGAGGTTCATACCTACATGTAGTCTCATTTAATATCCAAGAAGGGTACGGACTAGGTTCTATAAAAGCATTTCTAGTAGAATCATAGGTGTCACCTACACCAGCATAATTCTTACGAAAAGTACCGTTATAAGATGTTTGAACCCAAGTACCACCTAACAGATCAGCACAGAACTGCACTCCTATTGCCTCTGACTCATTCCCATCTTCATCAAGTATGTCGGAGTTATCTACAACTATTACTTGTGTTACTAGATTACTTTCTATTTTTGCAAAATGCGCCATATTTTTCCCTATTGATACTGATATCTTATCACAACAACTCCAGAGCCACCATCAAAGTTTCCGTTGCTCAATCGACCTCCGCCGCCTCCGCCGCCAGTGTTTGCTGTACCGTCAGTGCCACCGTTTGCACCACCACCTCTGGCATCAGATCCGCTACCGCCGCCGCCATTACCACCTTCGCCGCCGCCTTGTGAAGCACCCTCGCCACAACCACCGCCGCCACCAGCGTAGTAAGTTCCGTTGAGCCATTGTGCGCCAACACCGCCGTCACCACCTTCTGTTCCGCTTCCGTTCGCGCCTACGCCGCCTTTACCGCCGCCGCCACCAGCTATACCATCGCCGCCGCCATTACCACCATTACTACCTTGACCAGAAGTTCCTGAACCACCAGAGTTGCTTGCAGAAGAACCACCACCAGATCCACCAGTACCACCAGTTCTAGTTCCCCATGACGAGCCGCGACCTCCACCGACAGTAGATGTTCCTAGCCCAGAAGACGCACTACCTTGTGTTCCTGCGGAACTATTACCCGCTCCTCCTCCACCAACGGTAATAGTATAACTAGCAACAGATTTAGCAGCACCCGCGACAGCAATCATACCTCCAGCACCAGCACCACCAGAATTATCCTGACCTGAACCACCACCTCCTGCAACCACTACATAATCAATCCCATCAGTAGCTAACCCCGCAGTTGTGACTTGAAAAGTTCCTGATCCTGTAAAGGTGTGGTATTTGTAGTTTCCAGATGTGGTTATTGTTCCACCTGTAGCCGCATAAAAAATTTGTTTAACTGCGCCATAAAAATCTGTTAAAGAAATTGCACCAGACGTTGGAACGTTTGTATTATTTGAAGTGGTATAACTCCCACCTCTATAATACTCACTTAGCGAATGAGGAGCATCGCCACCAAATTCAGCGGCAATCTGTGCTATCGTAATCGTACCACTACCTGGTAAAGCCATTTTACTTCCCTTCTAATTCTTTAACTCTAGCTGAAAGTTCTTTAATTGCTTCAATTAGATAACCAGTAATATTACCGTAGTTTACACTGAGTGTACCCATTTCATCTTCTGCGGTGAGTACAAGTTCTGGTGCAACTTTCTGCATCTCTTGTGCAATAACACCTGATGAATCTTTACCTGTTTCATTACGCACATAATGTACGCCTCGCATCTCACTTACTTTGGATAGGGCATCAGGGATTGTGGTTATGTTAGATTTTAGTCGTTCATCAGAGAAAGCTGTCACATCGTTATTGAATGTTGCAGCTCCAGCCGCTGACATATCAAGAGTAAGAGCAGTAATACCTGAACCACCGTCATTACCTTGGAAAATCATGTCTTTGTCAGAGACTATTGATTTAATAACAAGATCTGATGAAGAATTAAAGATACGTCCAAATTCAGTGCCAGCGTCTTTAAACATAACAGCCGTACCGTCAGCATCAAGGATAATGTCTCCAGCTACATCAACAGTAAAAGTACCTGTGTCTGTTATTGATCCGTCTGTTATAACCGTACCACCTCTGGTAATATTACCTCCAGCCGTAATCGCACCTGTAGCGACTGCACCTGTTGTTGTAATTGTTGAAGAGCCGTTGTTTATAGTACCGAAGCCACTAGTAATTGATCCTGAGTTCAGTGCGCCTGTAGTAACAATACTACCGCTACCAGCTATTGGGCTGTAAAGAGAGCCTAGAGCAGTTCCGTTAAGTGTAATTGCGTCTGCTTCTAGTGTTCCGTCTACATCCACGTCTCCAGATATATCTAATGAAGCTCCAGTTAAAACTCCAGCTACTGTGAGTGTTGATGCCATGTCTACTGCACCGTCAATGTCTACTACATCAAGATTTGTTGTACCGTCTACATCTACGTTGCCAGATATATCTAATTCTGTACCTACTAGTTTTTGTGTAAGTGTTACTACACCATCACTTGCAATAGCGATTGCATCTGCATCTCCAACAGAACCAATTTGTCCAGCATTAGCAATAGTAATACCACCACTATGAATATCTCTACCAGTAAAGGTTGCTACACCATCAACTTGAAGAGTTGAAGCCATATCTACTGCACCATCAATGTCAACAACATCTAAGTTTGTAGTGCCATCAATGTCTATATCTCCAGAAATATCTAAAGATGCACCAGTTAAAACTCCAGCTACTGTTAATGTACTAGCCATATCTACTGCACCATCAATATCTACGATATCTAAGTTTGCAGTACCGTCTACATCTACGTCTCCAGATATGTCTAATGAAGCGAATGTACCAACCCCCGCAACCGTCAAAGCCGCAGCTTTAGTTGTACCCGCTAAATTAAGATCTGTTAAAACATCGTAGACCACGGCACCAGAACCCAGTCCGTCAGTCGCAATCATTTTTGTTTCACCCGCTAGGATAGCAACATTAGCACCACTTCCTTGTGTGAAAGTTAAAGTATAACTTGTAGCGTTTTCCATAATCCAAACTTTAGAAGATGTATTTGGTAAGATTGTTACTGTACAGGCTTGACCACCACCAGTAAGTTTAAGAGCCATGTTTCGATCTGCGTCTGATGCACCATCAGCTATGGTTATGTTATCTGTCGAGGCGTTAGCAATTGCTCGTGTCCCCCAACCGAAAGCTTGCCCAATTAATTCTAAGTTTGTGTTTGTTGTTGTGCCCCATGTTCCCGATTGATCGCCAGTAGCCATCTCGTTAAGTCTGAGGTTATTTACATATGTGCTTGCCATTGTGTGTTCCTTATGCCGCTATGTCGGTCCAATTCGGTGATTGTGGTGAAGGGACTATTGCACCCCATACGTTTTCTTCTCCAATAGACCCAGTGCCTGTAACTCCTGTTAATGTTAACACACAAGATGCGTCTATGTCTATAGTCCCTAATGCAGAAGTTGCTACAAGACCTGTAGCAGATATTATTACTGTTGTCTGTGTTGTTTCGTTTCCAAGAGCCGAGGTTCCTACAACTCCTGTAACTGGTGCACCTGTCGAAGATACAATGGTCTCGTTTCCTAGCGCACTAGTTCCCGCTACACCTGTTGGACTGACCAAAGCTGTTCCTACAACGGACTCATCCCCTAGTCCTATCGAACCAACCATTCCCGTTTCAGTAACTATTGCACCAGCACCAGCAAGAGCATTACCTAGTGCAGAAGTTCCAACCACCGAACTAAGAGTCACTTGCGCGGAGCCAATAACCGCTGTTGCAGAGCCAATTGCACCAGTGCCTACTACGCCTGTTACTTCCGCAACGCCAATAGGTAGCCCTTGTGCAACTATACCGCCCCAATTACCAGTTCCAAAACCATCTTGACCCCAGGCACCAAAAGGCATGGATCCTTCAACACCTGTTACTACGGCGGTAATAGGTATTTTGGCTAAAACTGAGCCTACCGCAGAAGTTCCCGCCACACCTGTTACTTCAATAATAAACACAGAAGTTGCGGCTACCGTCCCCACTGCCGAAGTTGCGGCAACACCTGTTGGGACGACAGCAACATCGAGTTGTCCGCCCCAATAATTATTGCCCCAAGTACTCTGACCCCAACCTATATTCGCCAAAGGATGTTACTCCTTTAAGCGATACGGATTATAGCGTTAGAAGCATCTGCCGCTGGAAACTGAATAGTAAACGTACCAGAGGTTGACGTTTTGTTAGCTCCAAAGTCAAGAACAGCTACTGCTTTATCCCCGTTAGTGTCATTGTATATCAAAGCACCTCTTGCTGTAATAGTAGCAGTTGTGAAACTTCGATCTGCAAAGTCAGTGAACGCTGTTGTTCCGCTTGTAGCTGGTGCAACTTTAGTTAAAGCTAACCCGCCAGTAACATATGTACCACTTGAAGCTACTTCTCCAGTTGTTACATACACTGTAGAGGCGGCTCCTAATGTTGCAGTTGTACTTGATTTGCCACCGCTGCCAATAGCATACAGTGCTAATTTAAATGAGTTTCCGTTAGTAGCAAAGTTATGTGTAGCTGTCATCAATTCTTTTTTGAATGATGTGCACATTGCTTGTGTGATTGCCATTTTATATTCTCCTTACAGTATCGGCTAGGTCGGGGTGACCAGCCTTTCTTAGATTATGACATATAGTAGCACGTTCTTCACGTCTAGCCAACTCAATATGATAATGCACAACATTTCGTACATTTTCTGAAAAAGCTTGCGCTTGTTGCCTAATTGGTTCCGGTGCTGTTTCGGACACAGCAACAATTTTATTTGTTGCCATATCAGAAATTTGATCGTTACTTAGCCCACCATTGTCTGATGAAACTACCGTAGCAAAACCTGTTATTAATCCCCCACTTACGCTAGACATTCTTTTCTTCTCCCCCATTCATGTACTTATGATCGTGTCTCCCAAAGATTATTGGGTCTTGATCCAACGGCTCTGGTGGCTCCACCTTAGACTGCCTGGTTATCAATAGGCCCCCCGACTTATGTGACTGCACTAAAGGATCATCCAATCTGTGATACCCATAAAGCTTTTCGTTCTCCGGCACATTCGTATCTAAAAGCCCAGAGCTATGTGCAACCTCTATCTTTATGCCTCGAGTGGTAGCAATAGCACACCAAAACTCTGTGCAAGCTCTTCCTGCTTCTGCCATACTTACATTCTTGTATGTGTAATCTAAGCCATATAAACAAAGTTCTTTTGCCCCATAGTATATCGCATACGCAATTGCATAAGGAACGGTGTTGTTAAAATAACAAATGTTAAGTTCTTTAATAACTTCTTCAAGAGGGTAAAGTTCTAGATGTTTTACCCGATCATCCATCTCACAAGTAATAATAGGCTTAGTATTCTTTGCTAAAAAGTCTCTCGCTACCCCTGTCTGTGATCCCGCATCCTCTGAATCCAAAAACCTAGACACTGGGTCCATCATTATAGTTTTATCCACATGAATAATACCGCCCACACAGTTAATACCCCAGACCTCATCAAAAGGTTCTGAACGTATTTTAGCGGCTATGTAATCGGAATAGCTCCCACCCAATCCAACTATAGCTATCTTCATGACCTACGTCTTTCGGGTAGCCCTCTTCGATAAGCGTCTGAATTTTCTCTAGCCTCGGCGTAGTCTTTTAACCTAGCCAAAGACTCTTGATATCTTCCTTCATACATCTGCATTAGATCTGATTCCCCCTTCATATATAAATTAGCCTCCACTAAACTTCCAAACAGCATCGCGTTTGGAGCATTCTCACTTAACCATGTTGTTCCATTATCCCCAACCGCTGTCAAGCTTTGCGGCCTGTAGAAATAATGCAACTCCATCTCGTATTTGTCATCAGGTACAGGTGCAAGTATGAAGTTATCTTTATCAAAATACGCATAGTATAAAGGTCTTCCTACTTGTAACAAAGAAGGTGTCGTATCTTGTGGTGCTGGCGTGTACGTCTGGATAAAGTTTACATCCTTTTGCAATAAAAATGTCTTAGGAGTAATAGATACACCCGATATTGTGCCATCAAATTTAGCCGATAAACTAAATGAAGCAAGATAATCAGTGGGTACTGGTAGATATTGATCATTAGCAAAAGCAGAACCTGTAGCATTTTTCCTAAAGTCCGTAAGGTCTACTGATTTTAAAAGTCTTTCTTCTACTGCTTTAATGAAAGTAGGAAGATTTGAAACAAAGGTCGTCTCCGTGTTATCTGCATATTGTTGTATTGCTGTCTTTAATTCTGCATATGTAAAACTCATGTTATCACCACCGTTACAGTTCCTATCTCTCCCGACCCAGGGAGATCGTTAGGAGTTAACCCATCATTACTTGCCATACCTACAGGATTCCACCCATATTGTATAACTCTTTCTGCCGCTAGATTCGATTGCGGTCTAGGATCTCTTAGTGCTTGAGGGTCTGGAGATACAGGAGGAGGTGTTAGTTGAGGCTGTTTTGCTTCCCACTCATCTGGTCCAACCTTCGCGCCTGTCCATTCTACCCGCATAGTGTTTAAACGGTATCTCCAACCAGACCTGTCCGAAATACCCCAAGCTTTTTTACCACTTGCGTATGCCATTAGTTTGCCCTCAGATAACTACCACTGGGTCTCAGAGCAAGATCTAAGAAGTCTTGATCCATGTCAGAAGCTCTAGCAAATTCTTCTTCGTAAACTGCTTTTAATATTTGTAATCTATCTGGTGCTCGTTTCATAGCCATATAATATGCAAGACCAGCTACCATACAAGGATAAAAACGTAGTGGAGCTTCCACGTTGTTGTACAAATAATCCGCATCTTCCATTTGTTGTATGTAGTAATACGTCAAGGTATCCGTTGAGTTCTCTGGAGTAGCCCAAACATTTATAATAGGAGAAATCTTTCTCTCAAAGTAATACTGGCTAGGTCTTCCTTGCGTGGTCTTATCTGGAATAGTAGCGTAGTTAGCCCTACTGATCTGATCCATCTCGTAGTCCGTACCATCTCTGTTAAGAACTATCTGTAATATGTCAACAGTGTGCTTGTTTAAAGTGTAAGCCGAAGTACCTTGTGTCAAAGCTTGAGTAGCAGAACGTACTGTCCAGAGATTAACCCCTCTGTTTGACCAATCAGCAAACATTAAGTTAAGAGATCTTCTAGCTGTCTCTGCATCGTATCCCGTTCTAACTTCTAATCCGCACCGTTCATACGCTTCTTCTATTATCTCTGCGATACTAAGATCAAAGTTTCTAATCCCTGACGTTGACATATTGTACCCTTTCTAAGGAAAGATTTTTCAGTATTACAGTTAACATTGCATGATTACTGGTTACTTTCTCACTCATCACTGCCGTAGTTTTATCAACAGTAACTAAAGTACGAGTAACCCAAGTAGACCATGTGCCAACAACGCCCATGACAATAGAAACTCCAGCCGCAATAAAGATTAATTTGACCTGATAACTCATCAACATCTCCATCTTTTACGAGCTTGTCGAAGCCGACTATTAGGATCTTTAGCCGCCTTCGGGAACTGCTTCATCTGTCCCGCAGACCTAGCGCAATAAGACTTTCGTCTCTTCGCATCCTTGCTACCTTTTTTAACTTTTCCCGTAACCGCAGTCTTTAACTTTGATCCTGGGTTCTTTGCTCTATAGGATTTGACACCCTTCTCAGTCATTCCCGCCCCACTCTTAGTAGGGCGAAAATTCTTTTTATTTCTTTTTGGCATGTTATCAGCCATAAGAACCTCTAAGCGTAAAAGATCGTTGCAGAAGTTGCGTTAACAGAACTGTAAGTAAGGTAAGCTCCGTCTGAAAATACTATCCCATTGTCTGGGACATCTGGATATTCCGCGCCAACACCGGCTGGAGTATTGTATTGTAGAAGAGCCGTTCCTGTTACAGAAGCGTTTCTAAACGAAATCGTTCCACCCGTAGCAGTGCTGACTAAATAAATACCTTTTAATCTACATCTTCCAGCAAAAATAGTAGCTTGAATTGTAGAGCCTGATCCCGCTGTAACTGTTCCCGCAGGATCACCTACTGCGGCTATCTGAGTAACTGTTGCAAAGATTGATGTTCCTGTTGCTATTCCAGCGTTTCCGCCTGTAATAGTTTCTGCTAGAGCCGCGCCGCTTGCATCCGTCCCAGTAACAGTGAAAGTTATTCCACTATCATTACCACCAGAAGTAATAGTAACATTTCTTGGGCTGTCGAAAGTAACAGCACCGCCGCTTGCTAACGCACCACCTATGACTAAATTAGCATTATTTGCAACTTGTGCGCTTTCTGAAATGCCATCTGGATCTGCCGCCGCTGACTCAATAAACGTGGATTGTACGTCTGAACCCGCCATATTCTTCTCCTTTAAAGTGTAGGCGGGGAGTTACCCCCGCCAGATTAATTAACTAGTGGCAAAGACCGAAGTACCCGCCGCAGCAGCAGTACCTGAAGACGCGAGACGCGCTTCCACTCTCCACGCAGCTCCACTATAAGTAAATATTATGCGGCTTCCAATTCCCGGGCCCGCGTTGGTTAGACCAACTGCATTAAGGAAATCATGGCTAGTGCCATTCGCTACTAACACTGCGTTAACATTCGCTAGTACAGTAGTGTTTTTGTATATCACAGAATTTACCGCAAAGTACTCACCCGCAGTACCAAACTTCATAGTCTGTCCGTTAGACGCAAGCACGTTGTAATCAACAATAATTGAGTCACCTTCTTCAGAATCCGCTTGAGCTGGTAGCGTTGCTGTAATCGCGTTACCATCTGCCGGCGTAAGATAGTGAGTGTTTTTTACAAGAGCTGCTGAAAAACCGTTCGCCATTTGTAGAATGGTTCCCGTTGCTGCAACTACACCCGTTTTGTTAGAAATACCGTCCGTTACTTTAGCCGAGCCGCCAATAGTTGCGTCAGTAGCATAGGTTGAGTCCGTAGTTACGGTTCCAGTTGTAGCGTCAATAGAAATATCTTGAAATCCGTTTTGAGAACGAACTGGTCCGTTAAAAGTTGTATTAGCCATTTAAATCTCCTTGTCGTGGCAAATGTCAGACGCGGGATGCGACTGTCAAGGTATGTATAGATTACATCAATTGAAAAGAAAAAGAAAGGGTCAAGCGTTAATACTTGACCCTCCCCCTATTTATTTGTCTTTTTTAGCTTCTTCTGCAAGAATAAGTCCTAGGACAGCACATGCAACACCGATGAACAATAGTTCACCCACACCCGCTATCATGCCGATACCTATAACTCCTACACCTATCGCAGCATAACTCGATGGTTCAGACAGGCGACCAGTAATCCAATTTACAATTTTCATTTTACTCTCCTTTTTAAACGAAAAGAGGGCGACTAAACAGCCGCCCTCTCTATTTCTTAATAGTTCCGATTACGCTCCTGGCGAACCGAATACACAACGTGGATCCGAGAATCCGAAGCTGTAACGCTCCCTAGCCTTGTATCTCATGTTGCCTGTGTCGAAGTCAGCTTCCATGTTGGTAGCCATTGGAGTACGCTCAAAGTGGATAAACCCACGAGGTGCATCTGTTTTAACCCACCACGCATCTGGATCATTTAGGAAGTCATTGACAGCATAACCGTCAGGAACCATTCCCATTGATTTGATTGCGTTAGTGTCGTTGTCCGCAGTGCCAACCCGAAGATTAGATACCATGATACGTTCTGCGATGAACTGAAGTTGACGTGGTAGAATTAACTTCATACCGCGAAGAGCAACTTTTAGTCCACGCTCATCGACATACCCAGCAATATTGATCAACGCATCTTCCAAAGAAGTTTCGTTTAGATCAGATGCAACCGCTGGTGTATTTGATAGTGTCCCACCATTAACAAGAGGGTGTGCAGTTGAACAAAGTGCAACTCCATCTCCTCCGGCAGAAGCCCCACCAGTGAACGCGTTGTTCAAGATGCTTGCAGCTTTTACCTGTTTCGTGTGAGCCATTGACCTAGCAAGAGCACGGGTATATCGGCTTCCGAGACGATCATAAAGATTGTCTTCGATAGCTTCTTCCGTGATTGAGAATGCCAATGCAATGGTTTCGTTGTTGTAACGAGCTGTGTAAGCCTCGCCAGCATCATCGAAATTTACTGCGTTGCCTTCCGACTTGTTCGGAGCGGCTCCAAATCCAGAGAGCATAACTTCTTCTTCAAACGCTCTGTCTGAAGACTCAGTCGTATAGATCTCTGCATGTTGGTTTTCGTACCTGTCATACTCCATGCCAAATAAGGCATTGAGACCAGGCTCTAGCTCTTTTGCTAGTTGTGCGCGTGATATAGCCATTTTCTAGTCTCCTATACGCCAGTTGTTGAAACAGTACCCGCCGCAATGGAGCCAGTTGGCGCATTGAAGTGGTTATTGATTCTAACGATTAAAGGGATACCAGCGACAGTAAAGTCTTCATTATCAACATCGTCTTGGATGCCCATAACTCTAAGAGCTAAAGTGTTGGTGGTTGCGACAGTATTTAGATCCGCAGTTCCAGATGATATACCAGTACTATCAGTACCAGAGTTGCCATCTGCAAGAGCGATGTTTGAGAAGACCGCTGTGCGAACCTCTGCTTCAGTGTTGTAGCCAGCTACTACATTAGATGTAGCAATTGAGAACAATTGATTTGGACTGTCATACAAGAAAGCTTTGACGGGGAAATTTGTATCCGCGCCAGAACCAGGCCAGTAATTAGACCAAGTCATTTTTCCAGTGGAACTTGAGACATATTCACAGCCCCAGAAAACACCGACAATAGAGACGTTACCACCAGCCGCAGCTTGTAGATCGTCAATAACTCCCGCCGCCAACGGAATAACCGCTTGGCCTTGATAGAGTTTGTTAGTGTTTGCTGCCGCTATGCGATACTCGCTCAAACCAGTGGAATTGGGTGTAGCACCCTGCATACTTATCGGTCTGAGACCGTATGCGCCATTAGTATTTGCCATTATAGCACCTCATTAATTATTCAGAAGGGGGTTTTCCCCGCCCGAAGGTTACACGACTTTGCCTACTCTGATGAATAGGCATCAAAGGATTCTGTTCCTTCATTAGATCTTGATCGACTGCCGTCATTGCTTCGCGGGTTCGGGTCCCGTAATACTCGTTTCTTTCATTGGCGGTTTCGATAGGTATTCGACACAACATTAAGCCACCGTTACCAATAACTCCTGCAAATTTACCATCCTCGATGGTTGGAGCTTCATAGTTAGGATACTCTTCAGAGCGAACGGGTTCCCATCCTTCACGAAGTTTAGCATGAACATTTGTCTGATCATCCTCTCCTCGCATAGCTGTTCGTATCCAACGATGCACATAACCCTCTGGGGCTGGTGGTGCATCTAGGCGACTGGGCGGTGCCCAGGGTTTTCTGCGCGTTTCTTTTTCTCGCGTTTCAGTTGATCGTGGTGCTCTTGCATCTGCCATTTTATTTTCCTTTAGTTGTTAGCTTTCTCGCTAGTTTTCAAAAATTCCTTTGCATATCTATCCAGAGGAACATTTAACTTTTTCGCCATAGCAACTTGTGACGGCGTGAGCTTCACGGTCCTGCGCCCCTGTTTTGTACTGCGGGATGCGGAAGAACCAGCGGGTGCGACCTGATTACCTCCTCCCGATTTCTTCGGTTGGGAGTCAGAAAACTTGTCGGGAAAATATTCCCGTATCTGACTATCTACCGTATTGTAGTACTCATCGCTTCCCATGTCAAAGCCTTCTGCCTCAAGTTTATTATGAATAGCGAGAGCGGATGCGGTCATGACATCATCTTGACCGAACCAAGTGTTCTTTTCTGTCCAAGCTTTGGCCTTGGGATCCACCTGTTGAGCCTGTTGCTGTGGTTGCTGTTGAACTTGTTGTTGTTGGACTTGTTGTTGCTGTGGTTGTGGTTGTTGAGCCTGTTGACGAGATCGAGCAACTTGAAATCGTTGTTCTTCAATAGCTATTCTGCTTAGAGCTTCTTGAGCTTGAAGCAGAGCTTCGGAATCCCCATCTTCATGCGCTGCTCTATATGCATTGTGCGCCGCAGCTTTTTGGCTCTCAAGCCTGCTACCATATTCAGCAACGTAACCGGTATCTAATTGTTGCATACGAGCTTTAAGATTTGCAATCTCTTGTTGTTGCATTTGTGCAACTCTCATTGCTTCTTCTTTATCTCTTTTCTCTTGATGAAACTTTGCTGTTTGTTTTTTAATTCTTTTTTGAACACCTTTGCTGTAGGTTTCGAGCTCCTCATCCGAACCTTCCTCTGGCACTTTTGCCTCAACTTTAGGTTCTTCGGGCTGTTCTTCTACTTGGACCTCAGATTGGTCATCGGATGCGGACTGTTCTTCTTCCAGCTCTACCACAACTTCTTCTTCAGAATCTCCAGCCTGTTTGATTTCAGTTTCTTCACTCATAACTCTCTCCTAAATATGTTTAACGTCATCTGGTTCTAAAATAGTAGCAATAACTTCGTCATCATTTATGATACGAACTTCACCACCCTCAATTTTAAAACGAGATCCAGCATAGCGACCAATGCAAACCCATTGACCTTGCTTGCACCACGGCTCTGCGTCAAATCCAAACTTGTTGGGATCCTTGTAAGCCATCGGGCCAACTCGCATAACATAAGCCACAACAGTAGCTACTGCTTCTCGTTCGCGAATTTCATCTGGAATAAATAGTCCACCACCAGTTTTAGCTTTCCCCTGGTACGGCATCACAAGAATGCGCCACCCTGTAGGTTGAGGTAATCGTTCGACTAATGGTTGTTCTAAGAGTGAAGGGTCTAAAACCCTTTCATCGGCGGGTATATACGCGCTATCAGCGAGTGAAGACGCACTTGCGGCCTCCTTCTCAGCTTTTCTTTTCTGCGCGACATGTTCAGGAAGATATAAGGTCTTCGACATCGTCTGCGTTTTTCTCCAGCAGGGCTTTAATTTCTTCTCTGGCAAAGGCAACGCCCCGTATCTCACCTACCAAAGATTTGTACTGCTCCCAGTCCTGTACTGCACCGTGGGCTAGAGCATCGGATATGTCCTGTTCTCTAGCTTTAAGTACATTCAATATATAGCGAGCAAATTCAACGCCGTCTAGCACTTAATAGATTCCGCTAAATAAATTTGGTTTTACTTGAGCTCCTTGGCCTTTAGCATCCACTTTACCGCCATCTTTGTACTTAACCATGCCGCCGC